>ERZ795032.1559-NODE-1559-length-15493-cov-4.740834_pt1 | contig 15493 bp, 15 predicted proteins | sample MGYA00375124_ERZ795032 | MGnify/ENA primary metagenome ERZ795032 (study PRJEB30167, sample SAMN05720154) | activated sludge metagenome | isolation source: Anaerobic digester | place: China | collected 2015-12-16 ...
GGCCGTGGCGGCGGCGGCGCGGTGATGGGTGCCAAGCAGGTGAAGTACATCACTATCGATGACACCGACGGACCGGGCGTAACCATCGCGGATCCGGAAAAATTCAAGACACAGGCAAGGATCTTCGCCAAAGCGATGCTGGACCACCCTGTCACCGGCCAAGGTCTTCCGACCTACGGCACCGACGTTCTGATCAACATCCTCAACGAGGCTGGCGGACTTCCCACCAAAAACTTCCGCTTTGGAACAGTTGAACATCCCCAGAACATCTGCGGTGAGACAGTGCACGACACGATCGTTGCCCGTGGCGGTAATCCGAGCCACGGCTGTCATGCCGGTTGTATCATCAAGTGCTCGCAGATCTATGTCGACAAAGACGGCAAGTATATCACCTCCGGTTTCGAATACGAAACAATCTGGGGCTTCGGTTGCGCATGCAATATCTCCGATCTTGACGACATCGCCAAGTGCGACTGGGTTATGGACGATGTAGGTATCGACTCCATCGAAGGGGCAGTGCTGATGAGCGTTGCAATGGAAGCGGGAATTCTTCCTTGGGGCGACGGCAAGACCGCTTACAAACTCTATGATGAGGACATTCGCAAAGGAACGCCGCTGGGCCGCATTCTCGGCAACGGCGCTGGTTCCGTGGGTCGCACGTATGGCCTTACCAGAATCCCGGTTGTCAAGAACCAGGGTATTCCTGCTTATGATCCGCGTTCCGTCAAAGGCATCGGCATAACCTATGCCACCTCCACCATGGGGGCGGACCACACCGCTGGTTACACCATCGCCACCAACATCCTGAAGGTCGGCGGTTATGTCGATCCTCTGTCAAAGGTTGGACAGGTCGAGCTTTCCCGCAACCTGCAGATTGCAACCGCCGCCGTTGACAGCTGCGGTCTCTGTATCTTTGTCGCCTTCCCGGCCCTTGACATCCCCGAGTGTTTCACCGCAATATACGAGATGATCAATGCCCGGTACGGAACGAATCTGGATGCAAACGGTGTTGTTGAATTCGGTAAGTATATCCTCAAGACAGAGCATGAATTCAACCTCGCAGCCGGTATGAACAACAAGGACGACCGTCTCCCCGAATTCTTCGAAGAGCAGATTCCGCCGCATAACGCTGTATGGGATTTCTCCGACGCGGAAATCGATGAGTTCTGGAATTTCTAAGGGGCAAAAAATACTCAATTGTATGGTTCAATGTATACGGGCACGCTGGAAAGCGTGCCCGCTTTTTTTGGGGAGGGATTTGCGATTGAATCATGGAATTTGCTCAAGCCGGCGCATTGCCGGGCCCATCGGCTAATCGAAGAGAATGATGAATTGACATGCGGTAGATTTTTTCTTACAGTCATTGATGATACACGATCACCTTTGAAAGGTTTCCCATGTGTCCCCTCGTTGATTCATACGGACGGAAAATAAACTATCTTAGGCTTTCCGTGACGGATCGGTGCAATTTTCGCTGCATGTACTGCATGCCCGCAGACGGAGTGCCCAAGGTCGACCATCTCGAAATTCTCAGCTATGAAGAACTTTTGCTTCTCGCCAGATCTGTTGTGCCGTTGGGGATCGAGAAGATACGGGTGACCGGCGGCGAACCGTTGGTCAGAAATGGAATTGTCCGATTTCTGTCCGATCTGTCGAAAATTCCCGGCCTGCGTCAACTGGTTCTTACTACAAATGGCGCCCTGCTGGAAGAGATGGCTCCTCAACTCAGGGAAGCCGGGGTACAGAGGTTGAATATCAGCCTGGATTCGCTGCGGCCGGAGACCTTTGCATCCATTACACGCTGTGGTGAGTTGGAGAAGGTGCTTGCGGGCATACGGAAGGCTGAGGAAGTCGGATTTCCGATAAAAATCAATGTTGTAGCGATGCGTGGGGTTAATGACGACGAAATTGTCGACTTTGCCGAGTGGACTCTGGTAAAGCCGTATGCTGTTCGTTTCATTGAGTATATGCCGACCCGGGGAGAAGAAATGTGGCAGTCACGCATTATTTCGGGAGAAGATATTCTGGCCCGCATCCAGGAGCGATATGCTTTGCACCCGGTTGTGCGCGGTGAAATGGCCGGTCCTTCCCGAGATTACAAGATACCCGGCGCAGCGGGGACTGTGGGAGTAATAACTCCCGTGTCCGGTCATTTTTGTGTTGAATGCAACCGAATTCGGGTGACCTCTCGGGGGATGGCGAAAAACTGTCTTTTCGCGGAGTCTGAGATAGACCTGAAGCCTCTGTTGCGCGAAGGCAACGTTGAGAAACTTCAGCATGCTTTACGGAAAATAGTATTCGAAAAACCGGGAAAGCATATAATTTCACAAACGGATCCAAGCCATAAACCGTTCGATATGTCGAAGGTCGGCGGATAGTTGAATACAATACGAGGAGAATTCTATCCTATGTCTGGAAGAGTAGTTGCCGTCTGTATCAGTGAGAAAAAGGGCGAGAGAAAGAAACCTGTTCGTGAAGTTTCCGTTCGGGAAAATCACGGTATCGTTGATGATGCGCATGCCGGAGATTGGCACAGGCAGGTAAGTCTGCTGGCAATGGAGAGCATTAGAAAGATGCAGGACAAAGGTCTTGATGTTACTACCGGCGACTTCGCCGAAAATATTACGACCGAGGGGATTGACCTGCCGTCACTTCCCATCGGTACCAGGCTTGCCATTGGAGAGACTCTCACGGAGGTTACCCAGATCGGGAAGGAATGCCATACCCGATGTGCCATCTATCACCAGGCAGGTGATTGTGTCATGCCCCGGGAGGGTATCTTTGTCAAAGTACTTCGTGGCGGAACCATCAAGTGCGATGATCCTATAGAAATCGTCGAGAATTAAGTCATCGGAAGGGTAGTGGGTTCATACGAAGGATTCGGTGATACCCAACATCTGCTGGATAAGCACCTGAGGTGAAGCGATGTGTCGTGCCTGACCTGCCGGGTTTTCCAGACCTGGCACGTCTTTCTGTTTTCGATGATCTTCAGGATGGTCGGCTGGTTTCTTTCACGCGAAAAACAGATTGGAAGGTAGCTGTTTTTACTCCATCCTCGTCTAGAACCTCTGCCAGCCCTATGATAGTACGCTCATCTTTCACTGTAACGGTTGCCACGGCCTTGACAGTGCCGCTTCGGACAGGGGCGAGGAATTTCAGGGAGAGTTCCCTGGTGACGAAGTGGCTTCCTTCTGGAAGAAGGCTCTTTATCGCCATGGCGACGGCGGTATCAGCCAGGGCAGTTACGGCTCCTCCGTGCATGAGTCCCTTTCCTTGGGCAAGTCGTACAAGGAAAGGCATGGAGAGAACAGCTCTTCCATCGGCCGCTTCCTCGATACGCATCCCCAGATACTCTTCAAAGGGGGCGCATGCAATCCATCCCGGCAGTTCGAAAGGCGGATTCCCCTCCGCGGACATCTCAATCTCATACACTTTTTCATACATCAGTACATCCTCCTCACTATGCCGTTAACTTTGCACATGTCTGGTTTGTAAACCGTAATGCGAGGGAAAAAACAGGTTGTTTCATACAAAAGGGCCGCCCTGGTTAAGCGACCCTTTTGATTAACCTGAAAACGGCAGTTAGAGTTGTCCGAAGAGAACGACTTCGGCCTGATTCGTTGCTGCTCTTGGCGAAATGAAGCGTAGACAGCCGATGGTGTCCGAACCCGCGGGGTGAGTTCATCGGCTGTAGCGAAATGAGCCTAGAGCAGCAGAAGAAGGGCATCCGGAGTGAACGAAGGATGACTCCAACTGCCGAATATAGGATTAATCGTCACGGAAATCATTTGATGGTTGAAAAGAAGCCGTCAATGCGGAGGGACGAATCGTTCCTATCCGAGCTTCCTCTCCATGACTTCTCGGGCTGCTTCCACCAAATCGTCCGGGGTTAGACCGAAATACTTTATCAGTTCTTCAGCTTTGCCGGAGGTGCCGAACCGATCATGGATTCCGACCCTTTTCATTGGAACAGGTTTTGTCTCCGCGAGGAGTTCGGAGACGGCTGAGCCGAGTCCCCCGATTACGGAATGTTCCTCCGCCGTCACGATAGCCCCGGTTTCTCGGGCTGCCTTGACGACAATCTCCTGATCGAGCGGTTTGATTGTACCGATATGGACAACCCGTGCCGAGATCCCCTCTTTTTCCAGTGCTACGGCTGCCCGAAGTGCCTGAGCAGTCATGATTCCGGTGGTGATGAAGGTCATGTCGGTTCCCGGTGAGAGTTCATTACCCTTGCCGAGAACAAACTCATGCCCTTCTTCAAAGACAGCGGGAACCTTGTTGCGCCCGAGCCGAATATAAAAAGGTCCTTTGTGGGCGGCTGCCGCCGCGACCGCGCCTCGTGTCTCCACGGCATCGGCCGGGACAATAACCGTCATATTGGGAATGGCCCGCATAATGGCGATGTCTTCCACCGACTGGTGGGATCCCCCGTCTTCTCCGACCGTCACCCCACCATGAGTGGGGACGATTTTCACATTCGCCTTTGGATACGCCACCGATTGGCGTATCTGCTCCCACGCTCGACCCGCGGCGAATATGGCAAAGGTTGAGACAAACGGGATCTTTCCCGCAGCGGCCAGACCCGTCGCTGTGCCGACCATGTTGGCCTCGGCGATTCCCATGTTGAAAAAACGATCGGGAAACTTCTTCGCGAAAACGGCTGTCTTTGTCGAGCCCGACAGATCCGCGTCCAGAACCACGACATCCCTGTATGTTGCGCCCAACTCAGCCAGTATCTCGCCGTATGCATCCCTGGTTGCCTTCATGATGCTCTCCTTTCTTTCTCAGTCTTCGATACAGCCCAGGCAAAGGAGGGCTTCACTCAGTTCCTCATCATTGGGGGCAACGCCGTGATAGGATGCCTTGTGTTCGAATCGTGGGACGCCTTTTCCCTTAACCGTCCTCGCGACGATCGCCGTCGGCTTTTCCTTGACCAGTTTCGCGGATTCCAGCGCCTTGATAATTGCCTCCATATCATGACCGTCGATCTCCGTGACGTTCCAACCGAAGGATTTAAACTTGTCACCAATCGGCCCCACATTCATGACCCGCTCTACTTCACCGTCAATCTGGAGTGCATTGGCGTCAACCAGCGCGCACAGGTTGTCAATACGGTAATGGGCGGACGCCATGGCAGCTTCCCATACCTGTCCTTCCTGGAGTTCCCCATCTCCGAGGAGGGCGTATACCCTGCTGTTCCGTTTGTCCAGTCGCAACCCCAGAGCCATGCCGTTGGCCATTGACAGACCCTGGCCGAGAGAACCGGTGCAGACCTCAACGCCCGGCGTGCCTTTGCTGTCCGGGTGTCCCTGGAGATGGCTTCCCAAACGGCGCAGCATCATGAGATCCTCTTTCGGGAAATACCCCGCTTCGGCAAGAGCCACATACTGTGCAGGCGCCGCGTGACCCTTGCTCAGAATGAAACGGTCGCGTTCTTCCCACTGGGGATTCTCCGGGTCATGACGCATGATGTGGAAGTAGAGGGCCGTTATCATGTCAATGGCCGAAAGGGAGCCCCCCGTATGGCCGGATTGAGACTTGTGAAGCGTCTTAACGATTGAGACCCGCAGGGTGCGGGCCTTCTCTTCCAGAAATTCAATCTTTTCTTTCTCCAAAACTGTTCCTTTCAAGCTTCCGGCGCTCCTGTCAGTCCTTGTCGGAGGCCAGGTATTCAAGAATCATGTCGTCAAGGCTGAGCCCCGACGGAAGAGCTTTCTTCGATGAATCAGGGGAAACTTCCGAAGTGGTCACGGCCTTCTCTTCGCATTCGGGTTCATTGCAGGGTAACGGAGCCGAAGGAAAGGCGCGGTTGTCGAATTCACCGGCTTTCAGTCGTCGAAGCATCTCCTTGTGTTGTTCCTTCATGAGATCTTCAACAACCTTTTCCAGCATTTCAATCTTTATGATATCTGAATAGTCGGTTTTCTTTGAAGCAATGATGGTTCCGTCTCGATAGAGGAGGGTCGTGATCAGTGGTTTACCGCTGCCGCTGTCCTCGGTCTGGATATGGAAAGCGACCCCCTTATACACGATGTTGTGGTTGAATCCTGGTACCATTCAGATTTTCTCTTTCAAAAAGTATCGTGTGCGTGTCATCCGTATCGGAACTCCGAATGCTGGAAAAAGTAGCATGCCGGGCTGATTGATGCAAGGGAGAAAACGAGAAAGAGTGATTCTTATCACGCTGTTTTCCCGAGCAGTTTCTTTATTTTCGAAACAGCTTCCATGGCGTCCCGCGCATAGAGGTCCGCGCCTATCTCGTCGGCATACTCCTGGGTAACCACGGCTCCGCCGACCATGGTGAATGTCTTGATCCCCTCTTCCCGTAGCTTCCGGATTACGTTTTCCATCTCGGCCATGGTTGTCGTCATCAGTGCGGAGAGGCCGACCGCATCCACCCTGAGTTCCCGTGCTTCAGCGAGGATCCTTTCGGCCGGTACATTCTTGCCCAGATCGATCACCTCGAAGCCGTGGTTCTCCAGAAGGGTGCAGACAATATTCTTGCCGATATCATGAATGTCCCCTTCAACGGTTGCCATGAGGATCTTCCCGTTGCTTGCGATGGAGTCCTGTCTCATTTCCTCTTTCAGTCGGGCAAAGGCGGCCTGCATGGTCTCAGCGGAAAGCATGACCTGGGGGAGGAAAAGCTGGTTTTTTCCAAAACGCCGGCCGACCTCCTCAAGTCCGGGGAGGAGGCCCTCGTTGCTGATCTGGAGAGGTGTCAGTCCTTCGCTGAATGCCTGTTCCACAAGGGAAATAATATTTTCATGGTCGCCTTCGATGACTGCCTGCGTCAGGAGCCCACGAATGTCGAGCGGCATGCGTGATGATTGTTCCGTATTTGCCCCTTCGGTCGGTTTGTCGCGATATGCCTCGATGTAGGCGGACGCACGGGGATCCTTCTGCAGAAGAACCATGGCGGATCGCCATGAATCCATCATCGCCCTTTCCTTCGGGTTGATGATCGCCGCGTCAAGTCCCGCTTCCAGCGCCATGGCGAGGAATGTTGAGGAAATGAGCGGACGGCAGGGGAGGCCGAACGATATGTTGCTCACACCGAGCGCCGTTTTCACACCCAGGCGTGCTTTTACCGTACGGATTGCCTTCAGTGTCTCCGATGCCTGCTTCTGTTCGGCGCTCACGGTGAGGGCAAGACAGTCAATGAAGATGTTTTGCTTTGGGATTCCAATTTTTTGTGCCGCATCAAGAATTTTCGCCGCAATGGCAACCCTCTCTTCCGCTGTTGCCGGGATTCCCTTTTCGTCCAGCGTGAGCCCGATGACAGCGGCGCCATACTTCTTAACCAACGGGAGAACCCGGTTGAGGCTCTTTTCCTCGCCGGAGACCGAGTTCACCAGCGCCTTGCCGTCAACCGCCTTCAGTCCCCGTTCCAAGGCGTCGGGGTTGGAAGAATCAAGGACGAGGGGGAGCGTTACAGTGCCTGTGACGCAAAAAACCGCCTGTTCCATGACTGCCGGTTCGTCTATTCCTGGAGTTCCGACATTGACATCGAGAAGCATTGCGCCGGCAGCGGACTGCTCCATTGCCTCGCGCCGTATGTACGATACTTTTCCTTCCCGCAACTCGGCAGCAAACCCTTTTTTGCCGGTGGGATTGATTCTCTCACCGATAATTGCCGCGGGATAGCCATTGCCAATGGCGATGAATCCGGAGCGGCTGGAAAGATGTGTTGTCTCTTGTTCCTCCACTGATTGTGAGAACGGACGGTTCTTGCCGTTCAATGCATCACGCATCGCGCGGATATGTTCGGGGGTGGTGCCGCAACAACCGCCGATGACCCTGACGCCCAGATCAAGAAGGCGATCATGGAAAGCCGCCATCTCCTGCGGAGTGCCGGGGAAGAAAGTCTTTCCCTCCTTAAGTATCGGCAGCCCGGCATTTGCCTGGGAAATCAGGGGCAGAGAGGTTACCCGGCGCATGCAACGGAGAATTTCGTATATACCATCGATGCCGAGGCCGCAATTGGAACCGATGATATTCGCTCCGGCCGCTTCCAGGGTTATGGCGGCCGCCTCCGGAGGGGTGCCGAGTACGCTTCGGCCATTGTCGTCGAAGGTGAGCATGGCGATGACGGGAATGGTGGGGGAAATCTCCCGGATGGCGATGAGTGCGGCCCGAATCTCCTTGATATCCAGAAATGTTTCAAGAGTGATGAGATCCGCGCCGGCCTCTATGAGCGTTTCGGCCTGTTCCCGAAAAATTGCGGCCATACGATCAAAGGAAAGATCGCCGACCGGTTCTACGAACCTTCCGGTCGGGCCGATGGAGGCGGCTACGTAGGCGTCCTTTCCCGCCGCATTCCGGGCCAGGGTCACTCCTGCCCGGTTGATCTCGCGGAGTCTCCCATCCAGTCCGTAGTGGGAAAGTTTTTCCCGGTTGCCGCCGAAGGTGTTTGTTACGATTATTTCGGCTCCCGATGCGAGGTATGCCTGGTGAACCCCGGCCACCACATCGGGCAGAGCCAGGTTGAGCTCTTCCGGAGATTGGCCGGCCTTCAGCCCACGCTCCTGGAGCATGGTGCCCATGGCGCCGTCCAGTACAAGAACTCTTTCCCTGACAGCATCTAAAAAGGGGAGTTTCATCGGTAATGTCCTCCTGTGGAGCCGTCTCCGGCACATGGTGCCGGGCAAAGCTATCCGCGTTTCTGTCCCAGGCTGAAATCCGGCCCCAGCGGTTTGCGCAGGTCAAGATGGCCATTGAAAGTATTTATATCAACACCGTCAAGCTGGAAATGTACCTGTTTGATGGAAGGGAAGTTGAGCGATATCGTATTCACCATCGAGTAAACGGCCGTCATCTCGGCGGAACTGCTTTTCGGCAGGCCTTCGATACATTCTTTCCCCAAATCTACAACTGCCGTATTGCCATGAATCCGGACGGAGTGGAAGATGCTGTTTGCCGGGATGGTGGGTGATAGATCTCCAAGCGGACCGTTTGCCAACTCTTCAAGAACTTCCCGGATGCATGTTGAAAGATCGTCTCGACATGCACCGATTTCCCGTGCCTCCCGGACAAGGACGCCGGAGTCGGGAGATGCGAAGAACAGGAAAGCTGAAAAACTCCCCTCCGGCTTCTGGTAAGCCGGAACAGGCGGTGACGGGTCCCGTGCCAGGTACTTGTGCAGCATCAAGGCGCCCAGAATTGCCGCTGCCGCGAGAAATGCGGCAATGAGAGGGAATTTCCCCCCGACGCTCATTTTCCGTTTTGCCATATTCAGCTCTTCCTAGGGGTATTCATTTCTCAAGAGACACCTGGTGCACCTCTTCCAGGATGCCGTCCAGGAATCGATTCCCGACCTTGAGAAAACCAGAGGGCACGTCGGTTACGTAGTAGTGGTGGTTTCCTTTTTCCCGTTCAGGTCGAATCAGCCCTGAATTCCGAAGAATCGCGGTAACGGTGCGAGCGGTTTCCTCCGCGGAATCAACGAGTTGAACCTCGCTTCCCATGATATGGGCGATAGTCCCTTTGAGGATCGGATAGTGTGTGCATCCGAGAACGAGAGTGTCGATTCCCTCGTTTTTCAGTCCCCCCAGATATAGGTCAGCGGTGAGACGGGCAACCTCATTATCCGTCCATCCTTCTTCCGCCAGAGGGACGAACAGTGGGCAGGCCCGGGTAATGACCTCGATATCGGGATTGAACCTTTTGATTGCCTTTGTATAGGCGCTGCTTCTGATGGTGCCTTCGGTGCCGATGATGCCTACCTTGCCGGTCTTTGTCGTGGATGCGGCCCGACGTGCACCAGGTTCGATAACACCGACGATGGGGATGTCGAAGTGCTGTTTCAGTGATTCGAGGGAGAAAGCCGAGGCCGTATTGCAGGCAACGATCAGGAGTTTGATGTCCCGTTTCACGAGAAATGAGGCGATCTCCATGGAGTATCTGGTAACCGTCTCAGGAGATTTCGTCCCATAGGGAACGCGGGCGGTATCTCCCAGGTAGAGGGTATCTTCCTGGGGGAGGGCCTTCATGACCTCTTTCAGGACCGTGAGTCCGCCTACACCCGAATCGAATATGCCGATTGCCTTCCAGGACACGTCTCTGCCGACCTCTTTCGTTGGTACACGGAGTACTTTCTTTCCTTTGCCGAGCGTTGTGCCGGCTTTCAGGAGAGAAGTCCGCCTCCCTGCTATTCATCTATGTTTGGAATGAATACGTAATTTTATAGTCTAATTTGCCGCTTTCATTTTTGTCAAGGTATTTGGCGGAGGGAAGGGCATGCGCAATGCGCCGCTATGATATTATCCTTTAATTCCATGGGAAAATTTGTTATTGATACGTTCGTTGACCGAAAAAGGAGGAGTTATGGAAAAACAGGAGTTACTTACGAAAACGAAAGACGCCCTGACCCCCTTTGAGACGGAAAATGTCATTAAGTTCTTGCAGAATCTCAGTCTCAAGAGTGCCATGGAAAACCCCTGGCTTATCGGCGGATTCCTGATAGTATTCTTCTACGCCGTTGTGAAGCGCTCCAAGTTCGTTCTCCTGACCCTTTTCTCCGTAGTCGCCCTCATGGTCCTTATCCGGTATACCTTTCCGCCGCCGGGTGATGAACTGCAACTTTCTTCCACCCTTCCGTTTGTTTTCGGCGGTCTGGTAATCGGCGGTGTTCTCCTGTACTTCAATTTCGTCAAGACTGAATGAGGAACCGTGCGTAAAACCGGTTTTACCACCACAATCCCCCTGGAAATAGTCCTTGCCGCGGGCAGGATCCCGGTTGATCTGAATAATGTCTTCATTACCGGCGGCAGGAGCATGGAGCTCATCGAAACAGCCGAGGCGGAGGGATTTCCCCGGAACGTGTGCAGCTGGATCAAGGGAATCTACGCTGCCGCGCTGGAGAACGACATCCACGAGATCATAGCGGTCACGGAAGGGGACTGCAGCAATACCCGCGCCCTAATGGAGGTCCTGTCCCTGCACGGCGTCGCGACCGTACCCTTTGCCTACCCTCATGACCGCAGTCCGGACGCGCTCCGTGCCGAGATCGAGGGGATGATGGCACGCTTCGAAGTCGGGTGGGATGCGGTTCAGCGCGCCGGAGAGCGCCTGGAAGGTATACGGCGTAAGATTGGGGAGCTTGACCGCCTCACCTGGGAAGACAATCTCGTTTCAGGAGAAGAGAATCACCTGTTCCAGGTGTCCTCCTCGGACATGAACGGAGATCCGGACGCCTTCGAAGCGGGCCTCGACCTGTTTCTCCAGGATGTGCGGCATCGGACTCCTTTCAGGAATTCCGTCCGCCTTGCCTATATCGGCGTGCCTCCCATCATCGACGGACTGTATCCTTTTATCGAATCGCACGGGGCGCGGGTCGTGTTCAACGAGACCCAACGGCAGTTTTCCATGCCGTACGGGATTTCCGACATGGTGGAGCGGTACCGGGCCTACACCTATCCGTACGACATCTTTTTCAGGTTGCAGGATATCCAGAGGGAGTTGGAGAGACGGAGGGTGGACGGCGTGATCCACTATGTCCAGTCGTTCTGTTTCCGCCAGATAGAAGACATGATTGTGCGAAAGACGCTTACCCTTCCCATCCTGACCCTGGAAGGTGACAAGCCGGGGCCGTTGGACGCCCGATCGCGAATCCGCATCGAGAGTTTCCTGGAGATGCTGGGAGGCCGTGCGTGAAGATAGGTATCGATCTGGGGAGCCGAAAGGTAAAGTTCGCCCTGGTGGCGGAAGGTCGGGTCGTGCGGCTGGACGACTTTGATACCCTCTCTTTCTACAAGCGCTTCGGCAGAATGCGGGGAGACGAACTCAGTTTTGATCTCGCGGGATCGGGGCTGTTCTCCCCGTCAGAGCTTGCGGTCGCGTCCGTTGTCGCCACCGGGTACGGACGCAACACCCTCAACCTCACCGGGGCGAGGGTCGTTTCAGAGATCCGCGCCCATGTGGCCGGGGCGCTTATTCAGATCGGCCTCAGGGATTTCACTCTCCTGGATATGGGTGGACAGGATACCAAGGTCGCCCTTGTTCGTGACGGCGTCCTCCAGGATTTTGTCATGAACGACAAGTGTGCGGCCAGCAGCGGCCGCTACCTGGAGAATATGGCGGCCATCCTTGAGGTGGATCTCGACGAGCTTTCGACCCACTGGAAGGATCCGGTACGGCTTGACGCAACCTGCGGTATCTTTGGAGAGTCGGAACTCATCGGCCAGATTTTGCGCGGATACCCGGTTGCCCGTCTCTGCGCCGGAGTGAACCAGACCCTTGTGAAAAGGGTGATCCCCATGCTGCGGCGTTTCCCGTCGGATCGGATCGTGCTGACCGGCGGAGTTGCCCGTAATGGCGCACTGGTTCGGCTGCTGAAGGATGAAGGCTGTGCGGTTGTCGTGCCGGAACATCCTCAGCATAATGGCGCCATCGGCTGCGCCGTGCTCCGGTAGTTCGGGGAAAGAGGATGAAAATCTCCCCGAAAGACTGGCTGTTCCTCACCCTGGTCGGCGCCGTACTGGCTTTGGTATTCCTGATCTCCGGGGAAGAGACGACAAAAAGAGTACCCTTTGACGAGACTCACCGCCCCATGTATGAAGTCTTGCGGTCGACCGGCAGCAAAGTGAAAGCGGAAGAGGGGTGCGAAGCCTGCCACAACGCTGCAAAGATCCCCTTCCCCAAGGACCACCCTCCCAAGAATCGTTGCCTCTTCTGCCATAAGATGAAACGGCCGACGCCATGAGCGTTCTCAACCTGACACGTGAACTGGAATCCCTGGTGGCGGACATTGTCCGCCGTGTCGATGCGCTGCGCCATATCGATCCCGCACGGGTTTTGATCTGCGTTGCCTCCACTCGCGGCAATGGAATTCACGGAACGTTCGCGAAGATACACCCCCTCCGCTTCCGGGGTGGAGAAAGCTCCATCCAGGTGAAACGAGGCCGCAAGTCCTGCACCTGTAGCATGCCGGCCGTCATCCATGGAGGAATAGAGATGCTGTACGTCGTCTACTTTCTCGTGCCCCGGTTTTTCGATCTTCCGCTGCGGGAAAAGCTGACCACGATCTTTCACGAGCTTTACCATATTTCACCCTCTTTCGATGGGGATATTCGTCGGTTTTCCGGTAGGAACTACGCTCACGGCTCTTCCCGGAAACGCTACAATGCGTTGATGGCCCGGTTCGTGGACGAGTACCTGAGCTTGTTCGATCCCGCCCTTCCCGATTTTCTGCTTTGTGACATGGCGGGTCTTCGCGAGCGCTACCGGACCATCGTGGGTAGAAGGTTTCCCGCTCCGAAGCTTCGGATTCAGTGCTGAAACCGGAAGGTGGGTTTTCAATGATCGTTCTCAAAGTCGCCGCGGGCGGAGCGCTCAGATTGCCCGACGATGTTCTCGAGACACTTGGTCTGAAGCCGGGCGATGAAGTCCTGCTGGAGGTGCGTGACGGCAAAGGGATCCTTTCTCCTGCTCCATCGGCTTCGGACCCCGGATGCGGGAACGCGTTGCAAAAAGCAGTCAACCGAAAGAATCTTGAGACACCAATCCGTTTCATCAAGGGGGTCGGCCCGAAGATGTCCGATCTCCTGGCGAGAAAGGGGATTACGACCGTCGAGGATGCCCTGTACCTCCTCCCGTACCGCTATGAAGACCGTCGAAGGCTGCGCACGATTGCCGAGTTGCGACCGGGATGCAGCGAGGTCTTTTCCGCGGTGGTGCGGAGCGCGGAATCGGTTTCCGCCAAGGGGGGGCGACGGTTCTTCGAGGCGGTGGCGGGAGACGACAGCGGAACCATCGTCATGAAATGGTTCAACTTCAATCCCCGCTACATGAAGGGGATATGGAAGATCGGAAAGAGGGGAATATTCACCGGCGAGATCGTACAGTACGGTTCGCGTCGAGAGATTCATCACCCTGAAGCTGACTGGCTCGACCACGGCGCCGATCTTGCCGCAATCATGGCCGCTGATCCCGTCAACTTCGGGCGCACCGTCCCCGTGTATCCCCTTACCGAAGGTCTCCAGCAGAAAGCCCTGCGCAAAGTGTTGAAAAGCGTGGTCGACTCCTATGCCCCGGAGGTCTGCAGCTTTGTCCCACCGGAGATCCGCAAGCGTCAATCCCTGCTGTTGCTTTCCGATGCGCTCCGTGAGGTGCACTTTCCCGGAAACGAAACCGATATCGCCCCCCTGAATGGTCGAGCAACGCGGGCCCACCGGACCCTCGCCTTTGACGAATTCTTTTTCCTCCAGCTCGGATTGGCCATCAAGAGGCACGGCAACTCTCTTGAGGAGGGGATTCCTTTCCGGGTCACCCACAAGTACACCCGCCCCCTCCTGAAGACCCTGCCGTTTTCTCTTACAGCCGCGCAGAAGCGGGTTCTTACCGAGATCAAGGATGATATGGCAGGCTCCCATCCCATGCACCGTCTGGTTCAGGGTGACGTTGGCAGCGGCAAGACCGTCGTTGCGCTCCTGGCAGCACTGCTTGCGGTGGAAAACGACTGCCAGACCGCCATCATGGCGCCGACCGAGATTCTCGCCGAGCAACACTATCTGACTATCCGCCGTTCCTGCGAACATCTTGGAATTCCTGTCGCGCTCCTCACGTCAGGTGTCGCGGGCAAAGAACGGGCCGCGGTGATGAAAGCGATAGCATCAGGGGAGGTGAAGATTGTCATCGGCACCCACGCGGTTATCCAGGAGAAAGTGGAATTCGACCGTCTCGGTCTCGGCATCATCGACGAACAGCATCGCTTCGGCGTCCTTCAGCGGGGGGGGCTCAGGAAAAAGGGCCTGAATCCCCATATCCTGGTCATGACGGCGACCCCGATCCCGCGAACCCTTGCCATGACGGTCTACGGCGACCTTTCCCTTTCCGTAATCGACGAGATTCCGCCGGGGAGGAGTCCGGTGACGACAAAAGTCTGTTCAGAAACCCACCGTTCCAGTGTGTACCGGATGATACGGGATGAAGTAAGTTCCGGGAGGCAGGCGTATCTTATCTATCCCTTGGTAGAGGAGTCGGAGAAGTCCGACCTGAAGGCGGCGGTTGCCATGGCTGATCACCTCTCCGCTGATATCTTCCCGCAGTTTCGAGTCGGGATCCTCCATGGCCGTCTGAAGCCGGAAGAGAAAGAAGCGGTAATGCGTTCCTTTACGGCCGGTGACATCGACGTCCTTGTGGCGACCACCGTCATAGAGGTCGGTATCGATGTGCCGAATGCAACCATCATGGTGGTTGAACATGCCGAACGGTTCGGGTTGTCGCAGCTTCATCAACTGCGGGGAAGGGTAGGAAGGGGCGCCGGCCGGTCACGCTGTATCCTGCTGGCTGACGGAAAGCTTACATCGGAGGCCGTTCGCCGCTTGCGGGTAATGGAAGAGACGACAGACGGTTTTCGTATCGCGGAGGCGGACCTGGAGTTGCGCGGGCCAGGGGACTTTCTTGGTACCCGACAGGCCGGGCTTCCCGATTTCCGGGTGGCAAGCATTCTCCGCGACGGCCGGATTCTGGAGGAGGCTCGATCGGAGGC
>ERZ795032.1565-NODE-1565-length-15415-cov-4.703841_pt1 | contig 15415 bp, 12 predicted proteins | sample MGYA00375124_ERZ795032 | MGnify/ENA primary metagenome ERZ795032 (study PRJEB30167, sample SAMN05720154) | activated sludge metagenome | isolation source: Anaerobic digester | place: China | collected 2015-12-16 ...
GTTTGATTTTGCCCGTAGCTGAATTTAAAGGCTCTAAGCACTGTAACGACAGCCCTTGGTAAATATTTCTTCAAATTCAGTAAATGCACCCCTTAGATTGTAAATCTATTGACATTATTTCTATTATGGTATCTAATTATATTATTATCAACATCAACATTAGTTGCAGAACCAACAAAAATATTAGTTATTTATTAATGGAAATATTAGTTATTTTATTAACAAAAATATTATTTATTGAAATTAATAGCAATAATAATTTTAATAATAATTTTAATAGCAATATTAATTATCGCAGAAAATTCATATATAGTGTTTACTAGCTTATGAAAAAGCGAAGGAGAGAAATTATGAAAAATCAACGCAATTATCCTTTATACAATGTAACACAATTTTCCAGCATCAAGGAAATGCTTTATATTGCTGAAAAAGAAGCGGGGTCAAGCATTGCCTTCAAATATAAAGATGCAGGTAATAATGTTATTGAAAAAACCTATAAGCAGTTTCGCACAGATACGCTTTCGCTGGGCAGTGCTTTGACTGATATCGGGATCAATAACTTGCATGTAGCATGCATCGGGGAAAACAGCTATCCATGGGTGACAGCATATCTCACCATGCTGGGAAGCACTGGAGTATTTGTTCCTATTGATAAAGAATTACCTCCTGAAGATATCATTAATGTTATAAACCACAGCGACAGTGAAGCAATGTTTTATTCAGGAGAGTATGAAAAAATATTACTCAATAATCTTGACTTGTTGCCTAAGATCAAAGTATTCATTGGTTTTGACCGTGCACAAGACAGTGAGGATGGCAGGTTCCTATCATATGAAAAGTTGCTTAAGAAGGGGTATGCCATGATTACTGACGGAGATACATCCTATATGGATAAAAAATCCGATCCCCATGAGTTAAAGCTTCTTGTTTATACTTCCGGCACTACCGGACGTTCCAAAGGTGTTATGCTGTCTGAACACAACTTGGTTTCTTGTGTATATTACGGTTTGCAAATTTCGACGGTGTATGATACCTGCTTATCAGTACTCCCGTATCATCACACATATGAAGCTGTTTGCGGCCTGCTGGTAGGACTTCATATGCATGCTGCTATATGTATTAATGAAAAATTGCGTGCCGTATTAGCTAATTTACAACTTTATAAACCATCCTATTTATACCTGGTACCTGCATTTACCGAAATGTTCTATAAAAAGATCTGGGCAACGGCAGAGAAGGATAAAAAAGATAAAGCATTGCGAACTCTGATTAAAACGAGCAATTTCTTGCGTAAATTCGGTATAGATATGCGCCGCAGGTTTTTTGCATCTATTCATTCCGTTTTTGGAGGCAGACTTCGTAAAATCGTTTGCGGAGGTGCGCCCATACGCTCTGAAATCGGTGAATTTTTTGATGCTATAGGAATTAATCTTATCAATGGATATGGCATTACCGAGTGCTCGCCGCTTGTTACTGCTAACCGTGACTATTTCAATGACTGGAATACAACCGGTGTAAAACTCCCATGTATTGATATTAAAATTGCTGATGTAAACGAGGATGGTATTGGCGAAATTTGTGTTAAAGGTGACACAGTAATGCTTGGTTATTACAAAAATGAAGCCGAAACCAAACTTTGTATAGAAGATGGCTGGTTTTATACCGGAGACTATGGATATTTGAACGAAAAAGAGCAGCTTGTGATAACGGGCAGAAAAAAGAATTTGATCGTTTTAGACAACGGTAAAAATATATATCCTGAAGAAATCGAAAATTATATCTACTCCATACCTTATGTGAAAGAAGTAATTGTAAGATCGGTAAAGGATGAATCCGGAGGAGAAAAGGCATTATGCGCCGAGGTATATCTTGATGATGATGAATTGAGCGAGATGAAAGTCTCAAATCCAATTGAAATCCTTAAACAGGATGTAGCAGCATTGCTTAGCAAATTACCTTCATATAAGCACATACAGAAATTTATCATACGTAGCACTGAATTTAATAAAACTACATCTAAAAAGATCAAACGTAATAATTAAACGCAATGAAGAACAAAAAGGGAGAACAAAGGGAAGAAAAGGGGACAGCCCTGCAGGAATGATAGAAATGACAAAAGGGGACAGTCCTGCAGAAATGATAGAAAAATTGGGGGACAGTCCTTCATTATCTTAAAAACTAAGATGGAGAAAATGAAGGACTGTCCCCTTTTCTAGAGAAAGTGAAGGACTGTCCCCTTTTCTACGGGATGTATTCTTGAAATAGTGCAAACTATTACCATTAACATTAACAACCAGATGTAACGGTTTTACATTTTATGTGGTTTTTGGCTTTTCCTTCATTACCTTTGCGTAAATAAGCAGTTCTTTTCGTGAAGCTACATCCAGTTTCATATAGATGCGGCGGTTATGTGTCTTGATTGTATTAATAGATAGATGGAGCTCCTTTGTAATTTGCTGGGCAGTCAGTCCGTCCAGATACAGCTCAAATACTGCTTTTTCAGCGGGGGAAAGGTTCTCTATGTTTTGAATAAAATAGTTGTACTTATCTTCGTCATACACGACAGGTACTTCTGCCTGTTTGGAGTATCTGCTTTGGATCAGTTTATCCTGTGTGGACAGAAACTCCATCAGGTCGTCAATTTCTGGAATCTTCATTTTTGAGTATCCGGACAAGGAATCCTTTTTTATGACGTTAAATGCACTTTTTATTGGCCGTAAATAATGCTGGCTCAAAAAATATGATGATACCGCAAACAGAACCAAAAGTATAAGCAGAGTATAAATTATGGTTCGATTCTTTAATGCAATAATAAGCTGTATATCATGCCCTGGAGCCATCAGTACCATCAACCAGCTTTCTTCGGTAAAAGGAGATCCGGAAGCATAGAACTGAACGGAACATGATACCCCTTTAAAATCCTGGCCATCTCCACATACAAAATGGGAAAGCCCGCCTTCCGACTCATAAACGGTAGTATCTTCATCAGGAACATCGGGAAGTAGATGATATTTACCGGCATAAAGCCCTTGAGAAGCATGTAAAACTTTGCCGCTATTTGGAAGCAATTTTATAAACGTATCAGGTACAACATTGCCACTCGGTGCATATCTTCTTCGAAATAAAGTAGAGCTGACTTCGTACCCAGCCACGCCCATAACAGTGCCGTCCGAAGCAATCAAAGGAACACTGCACAGCATGACGCTGTCACTATCTTGAAAATCTACTTTTGTGCTCCAATAATACAAACGGGAAAGCGGCTTAGAAGAGCCTGCAGCCGCTCTGACGGGTTTCCAATAATATGAAGCGTCAGTAACATCAAATTCCATTTTCCACTGAGGAAGAGACATGATGCCTTGCTTTCGCACCACCTCTGCTGGTCCGAATAGACAGCGAATATCAAAATAGAGAACAGAATTGCTGCCGGATTCCATATTTTTCAGAAAAATTCCTGATTTTGAATTTCCTGCATTATCCAGAGCTGGATTTACTGTAGCATCGAGAATCAGAAACACACCGCTGCCCTCGCTCTGTTTTAATCCGGAAACAAGCGAAGAACAGACCCTATTCAGAATTGTATTGATAATTTCCGGATGGTCTGAGAGGTCTGATGGACGAACATAGTTATCCTTCAGAATTTCTTCAATTTCATTAGAAACTACCTCTGCAAGCGCAATACCCCGAATAGAGATGTTGCCATAATCGTCACTCATTTTGCTTGACAGATATGTCAGTTCTGTTTCAAATGAGGCAAGCATCTTACTGGTGCCTGCATTGAACATGCCGGTTACAAATAGAAGAATTAATGTGCAGATAAAGATTGCGAACAACATACTGATAAAGGATAGAAAAAGGCGAAAGTGTAACGAAGCTCCTTTCTTATCATTTTGTAAGAAAAGCTTTTTAATAATAGATAATAAAAGTTTCATGCCCCACTCCCTTCCAACCCTTTATTCTGAGGTTGCGGAATCATAGAACTCATTTTGCCATACCTTACCCATAGAATCTAAATCATCAAACACAGGCGGAATATAAAAGTTATACTCTTTGTGCATTTTTACTGCTGTGTCCAAAAGCTTGCAGATATTCTCATCTGTCGGAGTAGTGTAGTTTCTATCCATAACAGCTGCAAAAGCTTCGTTTGTTACCGGAAGATATCCTGTTTGTGAAATGAACTGCATATTGTGCTCCATTTTAGTAAACCACTTGAGAAATAAGGCAGCGGCATACTCTTTTTGCTCTGACGATGCGGTAACAATCATGCCGTTGCCGCGCTGAATTGCCACTTTCCTGCCGCCTTCAAATATCGGGTAAGGTAGAATGCTGTACTCCACATCTTCTTTGGTGTTGTCCGAATAGGTCACGGAGTATCCGTAGTACAAAATACCGGCAGTGGAGCCGGTTGAAGTTATAATGTCACCGGTCTTTTGCAGATCGGAGGAATATCCCTTATGAACTGCAAGATACCCTTCTTCTACCGCTTCATGAAACAGATTATATATGTACTGATATGCTTTTGATTCAGTATTAAGAGATTCATTCATCACAAAAGTATCTCCAAGCTGTTCTATACCTACCTGCATCAAATTAAAAAGAGAATCGGACATGTAGAATGGCTTGCCGTCACCTTCTGTATCCGGTGTCAGGCCATCTGTCCACTCATAATAGATGCTTGCAGTGTCGAGCAACCCCTCAAATGTGGATAGAGAATCTATGCTGACCCTGGTTTCCGCGGCAAATCGGTCAAACAGTGTTTGATTGACAAACAGTACCTCTGTAGATTTAGCAATGGGAAAAACATACAGAGTTCCATCCATGCGTCCTTCTTCTATAAAAGATGGTACATATGCGGACAATTCTTCTTCGGTGAAATACTTATCCAGGTCGGCCAACAGCCCCTTTTTCGCCAGGATGATTGCAATCTTCGGGTAGCAGGTGGTGATGTCCGGTAGATGAGGCGCACCAGGATCTTCGTTTGCGGCTGCCATTAGTTTTTCCTGCAAGACAGAAGAACTGTTGACAGATTCCACATTGATAATAACACCAAGTTTCTTTCCTTCCGTATCGTTGAATTTCTCCACCAGCTGATCCATGGATGTCTGCATGATTCCGCCGTAGTTGTGCCATAACGTAAGTGTAACAGGATTTTTCGGGTTAAGAGGACTTTCCTTCCCACAGCCTGTAAGTGTAAGAATCATATTCAGCAACAAACAGATTGCAAGCAAAACAGATATTGTGTGTTTCATAAGGTACCTCCAAGTGAAATATCAGGATTTCACCCATTTTTACCCCTCAACGGGTTAAAATCACTCTGGTTTTCTCACCCCTCAATGGGCTAAAATCACCCCTATTTTTAAGATTGGGGTGATTACAAGAGGATTATTTATTATTAAAATTATACTTGTAAAGTACATGTAAAACTTGTAAAGTTCAAGTCTATAAATTTAACTTTATAAATTTGACCAGTACACCTTTACCAGTACACCTTGACCAGTACAACTTGCCAGTACAACCAGCACAAAACTATGTTATTAATTACATTAATTATATAAGAATGTAGCAAACGAGTCAATATAAATGATTCTATTCATCAAGACTTTGGAACCGGAAGGTCGGGATAACCGGAAGGTCGGGATAAATGGAAGGTCGGGATAAACTGAAGGTCGGGATAAACTGAAGGTCGGGATAAACGAAAGGAGGATTCCGGTGAACAGAGCTTTTACAAGAAGGTATAACACTGTCCGGACACAGCAAGGTTTTCGATTTATATTCTACTGTGATCTGTGTTACACAAAATATGAAACAGAGGAATATCGACTTGACTCCTTTAGAGAAGCATTTGAACTGGCACAAGAAGAAGCCCAATATCATTTCAACATGTGTCACAAATGCAGCAAATGGATATGTGATGAACATTACAATCAGAATGTGATGCAATGTGTAGATTGTTCTCCTATGCCGGGAAGGCGGAAAACAAAACCGGATATTCCCATTACAAAAATATGTTCCTGTTGTGGTGCAGCGGGATTGGAAGTCGGTAACTGCTATTGCCCCAAATGTGGAGCAGCTGTATAACATATAAACTAACTATTATAAACCTGTAGGACAATCACCCATAGGAACTAGTGGAGCAGCTATATAGCATATAAACAAACCTAATAATATTATATAAATAAAAACTACTATCTAAATAAAAAATACTGTCTTAATAAAAACTATCAGGAGGTATAAACAATGGCGAAAGATATTTTTGGTGGTCTGGGGGGCGGCTTGAGCGAACTTATGAAAGGTTTATCCGGATTTATGCCGCAGGATGATCCTGATGTGCAAATTTTAAATGCACAGACTGAGGTAAATGAATTAAATAAACAGGAAGCAGAACTTTATTCCGAAATCGGTAAAAGAGCAGTTGAAGTATACGGCTTGGAGCCGTTCGGTGAGCTTTCCGGCAAGTTAGAACTGGTACAGATTAATCTTGCCACTGCGAAGAGCAAACTTAACTCTTTGCAGGCTGAAAAGGAAGCAAAGGAAAAGGAATTACAGGCAGAGCAGAATGCACGCACTTGTTCCGCCTGTGGATATGAAAATTCAGAAGGAGCAAAGTTTTGTAGGGAGTGCGGTCAGAAATTGCTCGGGGCAGCAAAAAATTTTTGTATTTCATGTGGAACAGAACTTGCGCCGGGAACCCGCTTCTGCGGGGAATGTGGTGCCAGACAGGGGGAATAATATATGGCAACCTATAAGCAAAACTGCATCCATTGCGGAACATTGATTGACAGAACTGCAAAAAACAGACCTTTGTGCAGGAACGGTGTGAGCAATGCGGTAAATATCTTATGGCGAAATGTGAAAACAAGCGATGCGGTGTGACACAGTTTTTTCAGAATGAAAAATGTACCGCTTGCGGCAAAAAAATCAAAATAAAACTTGGAGAAATGAGGTGATGCGGTATGCTGAAGTCTTTTACGAGGAATTATGAGGACAATTCCACCGAGGCCGGTTTTCAGTATACTTTTTATTGTGATATTTGTAATGACGGTTATAAAAGCTCGTTTATACAATCCGAAACATACAAAAAAGGAAAAGGACTGCGCGGGCTGACGCAGGGAGCTGCAATCCTTGGCCGACTTGTGGGCGGAAAGCTAGGCGATATCGGCTATTCGGTGGAATATGGCGGCAATATTCTATCAGAACGTTTTAATGGTATGAGTCCAGAATGGCAGAAAGAACATGAAAAAGCATTTGAACGGGCACAAAACGAGGCTAGTAGACATTTTCACCGCTGTCACGGCTGCAACCGGTATGTCTGTGATGCTTGCTTTAACGAGGACGAGGGATTATGTACCGACTGTGCACCCCGTCAAGAGGTTTATGTGGCTAAAGCTCGTGCGGAAGCCATGCGTCGCAATATTGAGGAAGCCGGACAGTCTGCCACTGTCTGGAAGGGTGAAATCGAGAGTAAGACCACGATATGCAGTGTTTGTAAAAAGCCTGCCGGTTCAGGTAAATTTTGTAACAATTGTGGAGCTTCCATGGCGCTTGCAGTATGTTCGAGGTGTGGCGCGAAAAATGCTCAGGGTGTTAAATTCTGCAGCGAATGCGGAACAAAGCTTGTATGATAGTCATCCATGCTTCAAGTGAAAGCTGGGGAAAAGGGTTAGAAAAAAAATGAGGGTTGTGTTATGAAAAAGTATTTTATTATTTTATTGATATGTGCTACATTGCTTATGACAATGTTTACAACCAACCCGGAAATATTAAAAACTGCTAATTTAGGGTTTATCAAGGTTGTGGGAGGAAGCAAATATGATCCGCAGCGTTTAATTGCATGTGAAGAAATGGCAACAATCCTTTTCCGAGCACTGAAGGTTATCATTCCGGATGAAGATTACTCTGCATCAGGTGATTTTAAATTTTTCGATCGGGTTATTTTAAACTTTCCGATTGGAATTTGATTTTATAGGTGATTACAATGCTGAAAATGATAAAATCGAACTCGTCGCCTCATGGTTTAGTAGATTTGTGAGTGAACAAAGCCAAATATTAGTTTAGTTGCCAATTCGGACTAAAAATACGGGGGGTGCATTTTCTATATTTTGTATCATAGGAAGAAAATGCATCTTGGAAATACTTGGTGCTAGTTTAAAGTTTAGTTCCATTACGCATCGTATTGGGAATACCACCACATACGACTGTTATACAGTATCAGATTGTAATTATAATTTAATTGTTTTTAAGGGGGAATAGAAAATGTTCTGTACAAATTGTGGAAATGAGCTCCCAAATGACCACAAGTTTTGTGGCAAATGCGGAAACAAAATGCAGGAACAACCTGTAGAAATGAATAAAGCTACTGTTGTTTTGGCAGAGGAACCAGAGCTTGTGATGGAGCAAAACTTTAAAGATATCAATTCCGAAATGCAGCAAGTAGCACAACATCAAACAGCACAAACGACACTGCAATCACCGGTAGCGCAAGTTCAGAAGGTGCAGCCTATGCAAACTGAAAATTGCAAACCTGATGTAATCCCGGTAATACAGCAAACGCAGCTTGCAGTACCTGCAGGCTATGAAAAGGTTTTAAGTGTGTGGACATATCTTGGTATGCTTATTGTTTCATGGATACCACTGATAGGATTTATAGCAACAATTGTCTGGGCAGTAAAAACGGGCAATAAAAATAAACAGAGGTTTGCATCAGCAATGCTGTTATTGCAGATTATCGGAATAATTGCCGGAATTTTCACTTACTCGGCTACAATGGCTTTACTAAAAACTGTTTTTGAGGGACTGAATACCGGTATTGGCTGATCCATTGATATTGGCTGATGCATATGTTCATTTACATACAATTTGGACTTTAATGTTGATAGGGGGTGAGCCAAAATCACCCTTGCTTTTGCCATTGGGGTGATTACAATTGGATGATTTACTATTAGAATTATAGTAGAGGTACTGGTAGTAGCTCTGGCAACAGAACAGGCAGCAGACTGTTTAGCAGGGGGAAAATATATTGAAGTAATTAAAGTAAAATTTATTAAATTAGGGGGTTTTTGGATGTTAAAGAAAATAATTGTTCTTATTCTTTGCCTAATTATGGTTATACCTTGTGTGGCACATGCTGAGGAGGATGAGCATCCGGCCAGCCTTGAAAAGCCGGCAAGCCTGTCAGTCCGTTCTGAAGAGAATGGGGATTTGCTTCTACGATTGACTCAGCCCGACAGCATAATGAAACAGATGGATGTAGCGGAATATTGGATATTCTATGAGCTTGACTGGAAGATTAACGATGGCCCATGGAAATTCAATTCAAATTGGGATAATCCGACTTCTGAAGGCCTATTTCAATATTATGAAGGTATATATGACAAATTTGATGTCTGTGGCTTATTGAATAATCTGATGCATGATGAAAGAAATGCAATAGATATTTTAGTTCTTCCTTCCAGTATTGATGTTGAATCCTTTGATTTACAGAATAACACCTACTCTTTCCGATTTCGGTATGTGTATGAGTATGATTACATGATTTCTGAAACTAAAGGGTGGGGGTATAAGAGAATAGTTTCACCCTATTCTGATGTATTATCCATTGGAAAAGGAGCAGGCGGCCAAATACCCAAAAGTCTGGAAGCTCCTCAGAATCTTGCCGGTGAGCTTAAGAAATATGAAAATGGACAGCCATATTTCCACTTCACTTGTAAAATACCCGAAAGTGTGGAAGCAGCCAACAAGCAGACACGTGTGTGGAATATACTGGATTGGAAAATCGGCAACGGCAGTTGGGCAAGCGAAAGCGGAGCACTTCCCTTTGAAGCGGGCTATCAAATGCTGGTAGACGATATAAATGTGGACCCTATTGATAAGGGCGGATGGGCTGAAATCAACATCGAAAAAAATACTTATTATTTCCGTATGCTTTTTCAGTTTCAGAAGCCCGATGGCTCTATAGTAATTTCACCTTTTTCAAATGTTGTTGAAATAGGTACACCAAGTTTCTATTCAGCCGCCAGCAGTTGGGCAAAACCGGAACTCAATAAAGCGGCAGAGTGCGGTCTTATCCCCGATATACTGAAAGGGACGGATATGACAAAGCCTATTACTCGTGAGGAATTTGCCGAGCTTGCAGTACTGCTCTACGAAAAGACCACTAAAAAGGCAGCTGTACCGGCATCTCCTAATCCATTTACAGATACAACAAATAAACAGATTCTAAAAGCATATGAGATAGGTATTACCAAGGGCACCTCTAAAACCACCTTTTCACCTAAGGTACTCATCAACCGTGAAGAGTGTGCTACCATGCTATTCCGTACCATAAAAGCAATTAAACCGGATGGCGATTACAGCATTGGCGGAGTTAAAGACTTTCCAGACCAAAAATATATATCAAGCTGGGCTGTGGAGGGAACCAAGTATATGGCTAAGGTTGGAATTATTAAAGGAGATAATGCCGGAAACTTTATGCCCAAAGCTGCCACAACCGCACAGGAAGCAGCAGGTTACGGTATGGCTACCAGAGAAGCAGCAATACTTATGACCGTCAGGACCTATGACACCATGGATGATGTCCACTAATTGTAATATGGGGGGGTTAGCATGAGAAAAATTGCTATGTTGCTGGTCCTGTGTATGGCATTAATGTTTTTCAATGGATGTGCACTGAAAATACCAAGCATTTCGGAGGCAAGGAATGTGATCGATAGTTATTTATATTATCGTCAAACGGGTGAGCTCCCGTCAGATATTGCAGAAATCCTGGGAGAAAGCCTTGATTTAAACACACTAACAGGGAATTTTGAGGAAATATCGCCGGATTTGCCTGATGTAACACTGAAAAATACTCTGATGGCAGTAACAAAATCAGAAATTCTGGAATTGGCCAGGCAGTATTATGAAATGGCATACCCTTTAATTGAAGGCGATACCAGAAGTGAATACAACCGGCTTATAACATGGAAACCGGATTTTAGCAGCAAGCAGATATCTCAGGAAAATATCGCAATACAGAAGTCCAGCTCAGTCAACGTTGCTCTGGCTTTAAGCTACACCAGTGCCAAGAATTTTTATCTTGCCATGGCAACATCGGTTTTTGAACTAAATCCTGATGATACCACATCTGCCGGCAATTTCGCTGCTGCCCTGGCCTCCTATGGGGATGATATGAAAGATGAAAGTGCACCCTCAGCATCCATACAAAAATACTATGATGACGCAGTGAAAGTATATCATTATGCACTTATGAGTGAGGGGAAAAATGGAAAACATGCCCAAAACGATATTCCCCTTCTTGTCAGTCTGGGTAATCTTTATCTGGACAGCGGGAAATATAATGAAGCCTACACATGTTTTCAAACTGTGCTGGAAATTGATGATGAATATTCAGCAGCTGTTGAAGGGCTATATAATACATATATGGCTCTGAAACAATACAAGAAAGCACTTGATCTAATCGCAAAAACCATAAAATATCCGGCTCTTATTGGGGCTACAGCGAAGGTTGGGGAAAAGAAGGAGGAAGATGAGAAAAAACCGGGAATAAAGGATACTTCTATTGATGAAGATGCTCTAGAGGTTAAATGTGACAGCCTGAATACCATTGACGCCATATCAACAGTAGACTTTCTGGATGCAATAGATGCTGAAGCCAAAGAGGAGCTTGATAAATTGATCCGTCAGGTTCAGGGGAAGATGGTATATACTGCGCCTGATATTAAAATGATTTCTCAATACGGAAGCCTGAAAGGGATAAGTGAACCTTTGGGGCAGGCTACGCTGGAAGCGTTTAGTGAAGGTGTCGACCAGATTAGAGAAGAAGCCCTCCGGGCAAATGAAAAGTTAGATGAAAGATTCCCATCAGAGAAAGCTATCAATGAGGCTGAGGCCGGAATGAAAAAGTACAGAATAAACCAGAATTCGGATATTGAAACGGTGGAGAAGTTTTTTGCTGCATTATCAAAGATAATGCCTGAATATGCCATTTTTTCAATAAACCCTTATGATTATGCCAACCCTGTCGATATTATCATTCAACGATATAATATAGAGTATTTTACAGCGAAATTAAATACTTACTACAAATATTTGGCAGTACTGAATAGGAGAGTGGAAACGGATGTAAGGGAAATCATCGATACATGCGATATAAGGGAATCCGCTTTATGGGATGAAATGTATAAAAAGATTGGAGATATCGATCCCGATGATGATCAATATCTGGAAAAAGTTCACAATGTACACAGGGCATATTATCCAAAAATAAACGGACTTAAGCAGGTTTACTGGAATCAGGCTACATCGATTACTGTTACTGCCTATCAGCAAAAAATTAAGAAGTATGCGGAGCAGATGTATAATGACTGTATGAAGCACCTGATTTTAATATCCGATGATAAAATACAGACTTATTTGGAAGAGAAATTACAAGCTTTATTATTGACAAATTTGGAGGCTATAATGGATCAGCTGTATCTATCATTTTCCTTTGTGATACATGAGGAGGATTGTTTTTGTAATTTTGATGCTATAGAAAATGAAAGGGAAAAAAATGAGAAAGAACGGGAAAAACTTGCAAATGAACAGATAAAAAGGAATATGGAAGCGAAAAAACGCTTTGAAAGTGGAGAACTGGATGAAAACTCAGATTACTATAAAAAGATCATAAAACCATATGAGGTTCATTTTAACTCCCCTTTCGTCAAGGGAGTTATCGGGCCATATAAAACAACAATGCATATCAAAATACAACTTCTAAAAAATCATAAAGTCCTCGAATTTAAGCAGGTAGAGAATCACATACGCAATACCACCACTTATAATGGAGGTATTGAAGTTGGCGTTGGTGTAAAGGCCGGGTCTTACGAAATTGGACCGAGGGCGTATTTGAAATTTACTGCGACAAAGGGAAGCGATGGACAATTCGCCATGGACGATGTGGATATTGTAGGTGGGGGAAAGGTTACGTTTAAAAGTACGTTTACCGAGGCTCAAGCCGGGATGGAAGCATCTGCGGTCAGAGGGACAAAAACTTATGCTAATTTCTCTGTAAGTGCAGAAAAATTAGTTAATTCCGATTTTAGAAAAGCCATGGGGTTTTGGGTTCCAAAACTTAAAAAAGAACTGTGGAGTGGGGAGTATCCGGTGTACTGATGTACTGATATTAAACATAATTTTACCAGTCGTCGGACTCTGCGGCATATGTTTTATGCTTTCCCATTTGTAAGCACACATCCGGATTGCTTCGTGTTTTATACTACGGAATCGCGGAAAACCCTGATGCATCAAGGAGGTTGGATCAAGTGTTAGTTTGTAAGCAATGCAAAAAAGAATATCAACAGGAAAACAAATTCTGTATGTACTGTGGCTCGCCATTAGAAGTATTAACCGAATCCGGCCCTTTAGGGGCAGGTAAAGATTTGGGAACAGACAAAGGTTCAGGAACAGGTAAGGATTTAGGAGCAGGCAAAGATTCAGGAACAGGTAAAGATAAGAAAACAGGCGCCACTGCAGTAGCAGGGATGTTTATTGTTAATTGCATTCCCATATTGGGTTTTCCTTTTGCTTATCTCTGGGCCCATTCAAGATATAAAAGTATGAAACTGAAGTTGTCGGCTTTCACAGTGATATTCATCGTTATGAATATCACTGTGACCATTTTCGGATATGCTACTACGATATCTTTTATGAAAAACAGTCTGGCAAAAGCAGCCAAGGCTAATAGCAGCTTACGTACAGTAATATCGGAACATGGACGAAGTCTATCTTTGGAAAATGGCGCACAAACCCAAATAAATCTTACTGATATACCCGAGTTGGATAGCAGTATGTTGCAGGGTATTCCGGGCTTGGATTCCGGATTCATGGATCAATTCATGCCTGATATTTCCGGAATCATGGGCGGAAGCGGTTCATATGACTCTGAAGACTATAAGGTTCCCGATGATGTTAAGATGCCAGTAACTGATAAAGAAGGAAATATGTATATCGACTATGATGGAGATGGTAAATATGACATGATTATTGACAAGGATGGCAATGCTATTTCGCAAAACAACAAGACTCCGTCAGTGGATAGTGATGGTAATATCCACGTGGATACGGATGAAGATGGAGTAAATGATACTACTATTGACAACTCAGGTAATATTACTTCAGGTGGTAATTTGCCTAAAGTGGATGAAGACGGAAACATATATATTGATTCGGATGGAGATGGGAAAACTGATTCATACTTTGATAAACATGGGAATATTATACCAATAGATTCTAAAGTAGACGAAAATGGAAATCGGTATATTGATTATAATGGAGATGGGAAATGTGAAGTACTTATAGATAACGAAGGAATCATGCATTACGATAAAGATGGGGACGGAGTTTATGAGACCACGTACGAAGAGGAATACGGAGAGGGATGACGCTGTAATTTGAAGCTTACACAGGGATTACTCTGTGTAAGACAAAGCTATTAAAACACATCGGGAAGTAGTAGGGCAAAAATCACCCCTATTATTGTGATTGGGGTGATTACAAGAGGATGATTTATTATTAGAATAGTATTTGTTAAGATCCGCTAGCGAATTTAAATAGTACAAAAAATATGCATATAACCGGTATTTATAAAAAGTAAGGAGTAAATTCCAGAGTAAAACTCATTGGTCAAAGAGGCTTTTGGGAATACGTTAAGGATGTCAAGTTTGATGGAGATACAACAAATATCACCATCGATGGCATATTAAAGGAACATACGAACACATGGGGGGAGGTGAGTTTAATGAGCGAGCAACAAATAGAAGGATTGTTTTCAGCTGAGGATATTGAAAAAAACAAGGTGATTTCTGCTTTGGCCTATATACTTTTCTTTCTACCACTTATAGCTTGTCCTGAATCGTCGTTCGGGAAATTTCATGCCAATCAGGGATTATTGCTTTTGATTGTAGGAATTATAGGAAATATTGTACTTGGTATTATACCTGTGATTGGATGGATTATTCTGCCGATATTCGGGCTGGTAGTGTTTATTCTTTGTATTATGGGGCTAATAGGTGCTCTAAATGGCAAAGCAAAAGAATTGCCTATTATTGGCAAGTACAGAATTATCAAGTAGCATATTTTGGAAGAATCTTAAGAATCTAAGGTTACGGGCATCACTATCGGATACGGAAATATATAATTACCGGATACTACAATGTAACAATGTAACATTATAACATTGTAACATTGCAACATTGTCGGAGAGACACAAATAAAAAATTAATCTCAAAAGTTAGTACAACAGCTTAAAAAATGAAGTGACCAGTCCGAACAGGGGCATTGAAAACCAATGCCCCTGAGGTGACATGGCAACAGATCGAAGAAGTAAAAATATTTTTTTACTTCTTCAGATTCAATTACCGGAAGATATAGCTTACCTAAA
>ERZ795032.1567-NODE-1567-length-15410-cov-54.926148_pt1 | contig 15410 bp, 23 predicted proteins | sample MGYA00375124_ERZ795032 | MGnify/ENA primary metagenome ERZ795032 (study PRJEB30167, sample SAMN05720154) | activated sludge metagenome | isolation source: Anaerobic digester | place: China | collected 2015-12-16 ...
CTGTATACCGGGATAGGACCTGCGAAAGGGTTTGGGTGCGGGATGATGATGGTGCGGCCGGCGATGCGGTAGGGGAGGAGGTATGCTCCCTCCGCTCAAGCCGATTGCCATCAAGGAACGGATCTCTCTCCTTTTCCTGGAGAAGGGCGAACTGGACGTGCTCGACGGCGCTTTTGTGCTGGTCGACAAGAACGGGGTGCGCACCCAGATCCCGGTGGGGAGCGTCGCCTGCCTGATGCTCGAGCCGGGGACCCGGGTCTCGCACGCGGCGGTGGTGCTTGCGGCCCGGGTCGGTTGTCTTCTGGCCTGGGTCGGGGAGGCCGGGGTGCGCCTCTATGCTGCCGGGCAACCCGGGGGCGCGAGGTCGGACCGCCTGCTCTACCAGGCAAAGCTTGCGCTTGACGAGGAGGCACGGCTGAAGGTGGTACGGAAGATGTACGAGATCCGGTTTCAGGGTCCCGTTCCGTCGCACTACTCGGTGATGCAGTTACGGGGGATGGAAGGCGCCCGGGTCCGGGAACTCTACGTGCAGCTCGCGAGGAAGTACGGCTTCGAGTGGAAGGGGAGAAACTACGACTCCTCCAGCTGGGGGAGCGGCGACCTTCCGAACCGCTGCCTGAGTTCTGCAACGGCCTGCCTCTACGGGATCTGCGAGGCGGCGGTGCTCGCCGCCGGGTACGCGCCCGCCATCGGGTTCATTCATTCGGGGAAACCGCTCTCGTTCGTCTACGACGTCGCCGATCTCTTCAAGTTCGATACCGTGGTGCCGGTGGCGTTCCGAGTCGCCGCAGAGAACCCGTTCGATCCGGAGCGAGCCGTTCGGCTGGCGTGCCGGGACAGTTTCCGCGAGACAAGGCTGCTCAAGAAGATCATCCCCGCTATCGAGGAGGTCCTGAAGGCGGGTGGGATCGCCATGCCGGAGCCGCCCGAGGACGCACTGAGACCGGCGATCCCGGAAGAAGGGGGGTTGGGCGATGCTGGTCATCGTGGTTGAGGCCGCTCCGCCCCGGCTCCGGGGCAGGCTGGCGGTCTGGCTGCTGGAGGTCCACGCCGGGGTATACGTCGGGGATCTCTCGATGAAGGTCAGGGAGATGATCTGGCGGCAGGTTATGGCCGGAATCGAGGAGGGCAGCGCTGTGATGGCCTGGAGCACCAACACCGAGCAGGGATACGACTTCACGACGATCGGGAAAAACCGCAGGGTGCCGCTGGACCTGGACGGCGTGAGGCTTGTATCGTTTCTCCCCCTTGCAGGAGGAGATTCCGCCGGTGTTATAACCCATGACGACGAAGAGGAGAGTATCGAATGTGGTTCGCTCGATACTTCGGAGTGAGGCAGATGATGGCTTTCAGCGATTCCCTGATACCTCATGACGAGTTTCTGATCCTGTATTTGGATGGGTGGAAGTAACCTTCCCCTTTCTGGTATATATTGGGAAGAGAGTTCCCCATGCACGTGGGGATGAACCGCGCCTGGAAGAGTTCTGGCGGTTCGTGGCAAAGAGTTCCCCATGCACGTGGGGATGAACCGAACCAACAATCGATTTGATCGTGACAATACTTGAGTTCCCCATGCACGTGGGGATGAACCGTGACGCCTCTTGATGATGGATTTGAGGGTAATGAGTTCCCCATGCACGTGGGGATGAACCGTTCTAAACGTCCTGCATTTTCACAAATCTCTGGAGTTCCCCATGCACGTGGGGATGAACCGATTGTTTCCAATAATATGCGTATCAATGCATTGAGTTCCCCATGCACGTGGGGATGAACCGAAAATATCATTGCGAGTGTAACCAACACTGAGGAGTTCCCCATGCACGTGGGGATGAACCGATGAGCGCGACACTGGAGATAATACCATAGAAGAGTTCCCCATGCACGTGGGGATGAACCTGATACGCTTCATTAAATTGAACGGCATTTAATGAGTTCCCCATGCACGTGGGGATGAACCGGGGGCCCGGGCACTCCAGTCCCCGTCCCACCACGAGTTCCCCATGCACGTGGGGATGAACCGGCTACCGAACCCCGCCCCCCCGCTCGACCCTGCGAGTTCCCCATGCACGTGGGGATGAACCGAACTCGATATCCTGTCTTACCTCTAGAGTTTCGAGTTCCCCATGCACGTGGGGATGAACCGCCGATGCGTGTTTTCGGGACCCTCACCCGGCAGAGTTCCCCATGCACGTGGGGATGAACCGTATATAAACTCACCTAACAGAGAGATTACCATGAGTTCCCCATGCACGTGGGGATGAACCGACCCTTTCCTGAACGAGGAGGTTATCCGGCTTGAGTTCCCCATGCACGTGGGGATGAACCGCCGGAATATCCGCGGCGTTGTACGGGTTATTGGAGTTCCCCATGCACGTGGGGATGAACCGGGTCTTGCCGTCGATCAGTCCTTTGAGGTAGAGAGTTCCCCATGCACGTGGGGATGAACCGGATTTTTGTCTCCTTCTCTTCGAGCATTCGGAGAGTTCCCCATGCACGTGGGGATGAACCGCAACTGTCGAACTAGACCAAATCACGGAAACTGAGTTCCCCATGCACGTGGGGATGAACCGACCGACATCATAAAACAGGGTGCTCAGATACTGAGTTCCCCATGCACGTGGGGATGAACCGATGTTTATTAACATCGCCGCGTGAGGAGGGGGGAGTTCCCCATGCACGTGGGGATGAACCGGCCGGTGAACCCTTCCCTACCCGAAACCGATTGAGTTCCCCATGCACGTGGGGATGAACCGCCCCGATTTCGAGCCCAATTATCCCTTAAAATGAGTTCCCCATGCACGTGGGGATGAACCGAGCAAATGCGCATTTATAATGCGTACCGAGATGAGTTCCCCATGCACGTGGGGATGAACCGACCTCATCGTCGTTGAGTAGGACACGTAAAACGAGTTCCCCATGCACGTGGGGATGAACCGCAATTCCTACTGCCTGCTCACAGAGTCCCGTAGAGTTCCCCATGCACGTGGGGATGAACCGAAATCTAAAATTGTAAAGGTTTTTGCATCAAAGAGTTCCCCATGCACGTGGGGATGAACCGAGCATTGTCCTTGACTATTTCACGCACAGTATGAGTTCCCCATGCACGTGGGGATGAACCGATCCCCCGCGGCGAGCGGAGGGAGTAGCAGAGGAGTTCCCCATGCACGTGGGGATGAACCGGCCGAGACCAGATCGGTGATCGCCCGGGTCCCGAGTTCCCCATGCACGTGGGGATGAACCGATATCACCCTAGCGGATTGATTGCGTCGATGAGAGTTCCCCATGCACGTGGGGATGAACCGTGGCTCGGTGTCCTCTGGGTTCACCGATTACCGAGTTCCCCATGCACGTGGGGATGAACCGGTGGAAACGACTTGTCGGGATTACGGTAATCCGAGTTCCCCATGCACGTGGGGATGAACCGATAATCGGGTGCTCACGGCGGTATGTGAGGGCGAGTTCCCCATGCACGTGGGGATGAACCGAAATTGTTGTGAACCTGCTCGTTGATCTCGAAGAGTTCCCCATGCACGTGGGGATGAACCGCGGTATATCACGGCTATACAATAGCGGAATGTGAGTTCCCCATGCACGTGGGGATGAACCGGATAGGTATAATATTCGCCCGTAACCGTCGCAGAGTTCCCCATGCACGTGGGGATGAACCGGCTCTCCTGCACTGAAGGCGGGAATGTATCGAGAGTTCCCCATGCACGTGGGGATGAACCGCCCCGGGCGACTGGGGATATGAGTATGAAGCGGAGTTCCCCATGCACGTGGGGATGAACCGTCTTAGAGCTCATCGGTACACCGCCGGGGACTGAGTTCCCCATGCACGTGGGGATGAACCGATCGCGAGGTCATTATACGACATCCTGATCCGAGTTCCCCATGCACGTGGGGATGAACCGGTCTTGTCGAGCAGCGGGACCTCGGTGCCGTCGAGTTCCCCATGCACGTGGGGATGAACCGGTGTACCAGTACCAGACCCAGAGGGCGTTCGAGAGTTCCCCATGCACGTGGGGATGAACCGAACATCGAGAACAGAGAGAGCGATATCGTTAAGAGTTCCCCATGCACGTGGGGATGAACCGACACTTCCGAGTTCCGTTTCAGTTAACGCAACGAGTTCCCCATGCACGTGGGGATGAACCGAGAGTAGGTCCCCGAAGAGGTATCCGGGGAGGGAGTTCCCCATGCACGTGGGGATGAACCAGTGTGGGGCACGGAACTTCGGCGTGTACTACTGAGTTCCCCATGCACGTGGGGATGAACCGAGGTCGAGGAGCGTCGCGTAGGCCATCGCCCGGAGTTCCCCATGCACGTGGGGATGAACCGAAAAATAGTCACGCACAATAACGCACGTAACAGAGTTCCCCATGCACGTGGGGATGAACCGATTCACTTGAACGTGCATTGATTACAGAATTGGAGTTCCCCATGCACGTGGGGATGAACCGGGTGTATTTTTGATGGATCAAGAGGAATTTATGAGTTCCCCATGCACGTGGGGATGAACCGCAGCCCCTTCCAATCTATGTTGAGCCGCCCCCCGAGTTCCCCATGCACGTGGGGATGAACCGCAGACGACGATCGCGGCGAGGGCGAGGAGGGTGAGTTCCCCATGCACGTGGGGATGAACCGTCGAAGAATTGATTAAACAATATATCCGGGAAGAGTTCCCCATGCACGTGGGGATGAACCGACATTGAAATTGATTCTATTGTTGATGAACACGAGTTCCCCATGCACGTGGGGATGAACCGCGGATTCGTATTGAGTCTGTTGAACCGTTTGTGAGTTCCCCATGCACGTGGGGATGAACCGCGAGAGAGATTATAGAAAGTGCCATGAAAGAAGAGTTCCCCATGCACGTGGGGATGAACCGAATATTTTGAAATCTTTGGTTTTGAGGAATATGAGTTCCCCATGCACGTGGGGATGAACCGTCACAATCAAAAAATCATGCCGGAAACATGCAGAGTTCCCCATGCACGTGGGGATGAACCGGATTACGAGTTAATTAACGAGATCAATGATAAGAGTTCCCCATGCACGTGGGGATGAACCGGCGATGGGCTCCCGGTTCCTACCGGCGGGGCAGAGTTCCCCATGCACGTGGGGATGAACCGTCAACATAGTGACGCCTCCCGTTTGGAGTAATGAGTTCCCCATGCACGTGGGGATGAACCGAGTAGGAAACCTACTGATACTGGAATGAAGTAGAGTTCCCCATGCACGTGGGGATGAACCGCAGGTTGAATATGATGTTGACGAGTCTGTTGAGAGTTCCCCATGCACGTGGGGATGAACCGGTGCTGCCATAGGTTTACGATGTGTAGGATTAGAGTTCCCCATGCACGTGGGGATGAACCGACGGAAGGCAAAGATCAAAGAGGAGGGGTTCAGAGTTCCCCATGCACGTGGGGATGAACCGCAGTTAGTGAAGCATCATTCCACACTTTCAGGGAGTTCCCCATGCACGTGGGGATGAACCGTGCCTTTACCATTGAACGAATATCAGGGTAATGAGTTCCCCATGCACGTGGGGATGAACCGATTAATTAAAGTTTTCTTAAATCCACTTCAAAGAGTTCCCCATGCACGTGGGGATGAACCGATAGAGGTTGGGTTGATCCGATTGAACCCGGTGAGTTCCCCATGCACGTGGGGATGAACCGATTCTTCCGAATCAATTTCTTGCATAGCACTTGAGTTCCCCATGCACGTGGGGATGAACCGAGAGGATAGAGGATGACTGAGGCGACCGAGGAGAGTTCCCCATGCACGTGGGGATGAACCGGCAGCAACTACAGGAATGCTTCAGTTCGCAAAGAGTTCCCCATGCACGTGGGGATGAACCGGGCATTGTCTTTATTCATTTCCCGCACAGCATGAGTTCCCCATGCACGTGGGGATGAACCGCGCGGGAGTACCTCGCGCTTGATGAGGAATGGGAGTTCCCCATGCACGTGGGGATGAACCGTCTTTGTGCGCTTAATAGGATCTTCCGGCTGCGAGTTCCCCATGCACGTGGGGATGAACCGAAATAGAGTGTTTTATTGAAATTGCTAAACAAGAGTTCCCCATGCACGTGGGGATGAACCGTCTATTAAGCAATTCGAGAACCACAAAGAAGTGAGTTCCCCATGCACGTGGGGATGAACCGAATCAACGTAAATGTTGACTTCCTGAAGGACTGAGTTCCCCATGCACGTGGGGATGAACCGTTACAGTAACAGGTGCAAGAGTCTCTTCTGCGGAGTTCCCCATGCACGTGGGGATGAACCGTACACCGCGTTCCAGGCCTGGGAGATCCTAAAGAGTTCCCCATGCACGTGGGGATGAACCGTGTATAAATTAATCGGGTGTTTGAATTGTTGCGAGTTCCCCATGCACGTGGGGATGAACCGTCAGCCATCAGCGCACCCACCTGGGACTATTGGAGTTCCCCATGCACGTGGGGATGAACCGTTTTTAGCGTTAATAACGCTTATTATTGTCGGGAGTTCCCCATGCACGTGGGGATGAACCGTATGTATGACAATTCTAAGTATGAAACATCGTGAGTTCCCCATGCACGTGGGGATGAACCGACCGATGCCGGGACGACAACGCTTGAACTGCTGAGTTCCCCATGCACGTGGGGATGAACCGCCATTCTTCTTCTGTGTAGCGCATACCAATATGAGTTCCCCATGCACGTGGGGATGAACCGCCTATCCAGTCTTTTACCTGCAACCGTTACGTGAGTTCCCCATGCACGTGGGGATGAACCAGTATCAGCATTGAGCACAACGCGTGTATTCCAGAGTTCCCCATGCACGTGGGGATGAACCGACCGCGCGATTTCAGAAAAAACGATGCCGACCGAGTTCCCCATGCACGTGGGGATGAACCGGCATACTCGCGGAATGTCGAATTGTAAAACTGAGAGTTCCCCATGCACGTGGGGATGAACCGCAGACATTTGCCGCGCCCCGGGCGGTCGGGATGAGTTCCCCATGCACGTGGGGATGAACCGAAATGGCTCCGGGCACAAGTCAAAGCGAAGAAGAGTTCCCCATGCACGTGGGGATGAACCGAAAAGTATTATCCCATAACACTAATCAACACTGAGTTCCCCATGCACGTGGGGATGAACCGTGTGTGGCATGCGATATTGGTGCTATACCTGTGAGTTCCCCATGCACGTGGGGATGAACCGGTAGTGAAGAAATTCACAACAGAGGGGAGCGTGAGTTCCCCATGCACGTGGGGATGAACCGGCAGGCGCTTTGGCCACGGGGAAAACGGTAGAGAGTTCCCCATGCACGTGGGGATGAACCGGAAAGAGGGCATCAAACAAGCAACAATAGAGTGAGTTCCCCATGCACGTGGGGATGAACCGCCATTACGGGGACAATTACCTCGATTGGACCCGAGTTCCCCATGCACGTGGGGATGAACCGGCAGGCGCTTTGGCCACGGGGAAAACGGTAGAGAGTTCCCCATGCACGTGGGGATGAACCGTGCCTGTAGGAGAGCCCGCAAAACGGAGATTTGAGTTCCCCATGCACGTGGGGATGAACCGCAGGCGGGTACTACCTCTTTGTCCTCCTCGACGAGTTCCCCATGCACGTGGGGATGAACCGATTACGACGAATATTTAGGTGTATCTGACCACGAGTTCCCCATGCACGTGGGGATGAACCGTCCTCTCCTCAGGTCTGAAACCGTCATCGGAGGAGTTCCCCATGCACGTGGGGATGAACCGGCAAACTAGACGGATCATCCATATCCTCAGGAGAGTTCCCCATGCACGTGGGGATGAACCGGCAGACAGGATAGCGCGATGGGTTTTTCGACAGAGTTCCCCATGCACGTGGGGATGAACCGTCCTCTCCTCAGGTCTGAAACCGTCATCGGAGGAGTTCCCCATGCACGTGGGGATGAACCGGTACCAGAACGATCCTGAATACCGGAGGAGCCGAGTTCCCCATGCACGTGGGGATGAACCGGTATAAACATACCACCGTGAAAGTTGGGGTGAGAGTTCCCCATGCACGTGGGGATGAACCGCTCGTCGAGGAGGGTATACAGGTCTCGGTCATGAGTTCCCCATGCACGTGGGGATGAACCGACCTGCGGTATGGACTACACAATTGCGGTTGGGAGTTCCCCATGCACGTGGGGATGAACCGTCAAGATACGATTTATTCATGAGTCTATACATGAGTTCCCCATGCACGTGGGGATGAACCGCCGTTTTTAGACCCGGATACCGGAGAGTTTACGAGTTCCCCATGCACGTGGGGATGAACCGTTACCGGGGGGAGAGATACAGTGTTGCGCTCCGAGTTCCCCATGCACGTGGGGATGAACCGGGGAAGGTCATCCTCTACCAGCATGACGGGACGAGTTCCCCATGCACGTGGGGATGAACCGATCGGTCGCCGTCAGCCGTCTGCACAATCCCAGAGTTCCCCATGCACGTGGGGATGAACCGATAGTCAAACTGAGTCATCGGGTAACAAATATGAGTTCCCCATGCACGTGGGGATGAACCGGTTAAAACGCGTCAAGATGTGGATTTGAAGGGGAGTTCCCCATGCACGTGGGGATGAACCGTGATATTCTCGTTAAAGATTTATCCAGTGATAGAGTTCCCCATGCACGTGGGGATGAACCGTAATCGTGCAAGAGTCTGCGTTTTCTCTTCAAGAGTTCCCCATGCACGTGGGGATGAACCGTAAGCAGAACCGCCAATTGAACGGTATCCAGTCTTTGAGTTCCCCATGCACGTGGGGATGAACCAGACCTGTACCAAATGCGGCCGCGAACTCCCAAGAGTTCCCCATGCACGTGGGGATGAACCGACTGCATGAATCTGGGTTATCGTCATCCCTAGGAGTTCCCCATGCACGTGGGGATGAACCGATCCGCGCGGCCCGGTCGAGGACCTCGAGGTAGAGTTCCCCATGCACGTGGGGATGAACCGAAATTGCATGTGTAGTCATGTGAACGTTGTTCGAGTTCCCCATGCACGTGGGGATGAACCGAGGATTATCTCACGCACAATTATGAGTGGATAGAGTTCCCCATGCACGTGGGGATGAACCGCAAGGCCCGCTGGAAATCAGAACAACTATTACGAGTTCCCCATGCACGTGGGGATGAACCGGTCGCAGTGATACCGGCGTTGCCGTTCGGGGTGAGTTCCCCATGCACGTGGGGATGAACCGCGGCCAGACCACGCTAGGCCAGCACGGCCGGAGAGTTCCCCATGCACGTGGGGATGAACCGTCACGATCATCAATCCTTCACTATATAACGCTGAGTTCCCCATGCACGTGGGGATGAACCGTCGGCGAATTGCATTTAATCACCATATAACTGGAGTTCCCCATGCACGTGGGGATGAACCGTTAAAGGGTTTTATTCTTCCTCTTCCTCTTCTGAGTTCCCCATGCACGTGGGGATGAACCGGATAACTATTCCGCTAAAAAATTATGGGAAGAGAGTTCCCCATGCACGTGGGGATGAACCGGCTTCTGGTAGGCGGCGCGGTGCTAATATTCGGAGTTCCCCATGCACGTGGGGATGAACCGATTTATTCCTTATTCCTTAATGTTCTTCTCTTGAGTTCCCCATGCACGTGGGGATGAACCGAAAATTGTAAAATTATTAAAGAATTATTTGATGAGTTCCCCATGCACGTGGGGATGAACCGAGTGCTTAAAACGCTTGTATTGTGGTGATACTGAGTTCCCCATGCACGTGGGGATGAACCGATCGCAAACGCCGCGGTAACCGGTGAGAAACTGAGTTCCCCATGCACGTGGGGATGAACCGGTTCAATCCAAAGAAGGATTTTTCCCGAAATGGAGTTCCCCATGCACGTGGGGATGAACCGAGAACTATACTTGTAATTCTGTTGGTATAGTTGAGTTCCCCATGCACGTGGGGATGAACCGAGCACTCTGAAAGTTAGATTCTTCTACTAATCGAGTTCCCCATGCACGTGGGGATGAACCGATGAGTAATAGAGCATTAGCATATCAGCATAGGAGTTCCCCATGCACGTGGGGATGAACCGTATCTACGGTATAAAGAAGATGATTGTGACGAGAGTTCCCCATGCACGTGGGGATGAACCGCAACTGGAAGGTCAGACCTGTCGCCGGCATGTGAGTTCCCCATGCACGTGGGGATGAACCGACCGTGATCGGGACGTGGAACGAAGAGCACCCGAGTTCCCCATGCACGTGGGGATGAACCGAGGGTCCTCCGGAAGAGGAGGCCGCCCTCACGGAGTTCCCCATGCACGTGGGGATGAACCGACCGGTGATGGTCCGGCCGGCGAACACGAGCAGAGTTCCCCATGCACGTGGGGATGAACCGGCACGACGACCTACGACGCCCTCGGGTACTGTGAGTTCCCCATGCACGTGGGGATGAACCGTACCAGTCGTGGTGTCCGGCCGCCATGAGCGCGAGTTCCCCATGCACGTGGGGATGAACCGGTCTCAAGATGCGTGAGGGTATGGGTGCCTTCGAGTTCCCCATGCACGTGGGGATGAACCGATCCGGTATAATCGGCTGATGGGGGGGTTAGAGAGTTCCCCATGCACGTGGGGATGAACCGTTTACGTGGATATCTATCTATCCCGCATGTTCGAGTTCCCCATGCACGTGGGGATGAACCGGCGGCGACACCGGATCCCTCGGCGACCTGGTAGAGTTCCCCATGCACGTGGGGATGAACCGATCCGGCCGCAGCGGGGGGCCACTCCCGCCCCGAGTTCCCCATGCACGTGGGGATGAACCGATCATGCAGTACACGACCGAAAACACAGAGGGGAGTTCCCCATGCACGTGGGGATGAACCGTAGAAGACAAGCCATACACCGGAACACGCGATGAGTTCCCCATGCACGTGGGGATGAACCGCTACATACTTCCGGACCATCTCGACCGGGATCGAGTTCCCCATGCACGTGGGGATGAACCGTCCTGCTTTGACTTCCTGTCGGGCTTTATCCTGAGTTCCCCATGCACGTGGGGATGAACCGGTAGGAAGCGAACCCAAGAGCCGCCTCAAGAGGAGTTCCCCATGCACGTGGGGATGAACCGGCGTCTCCCCTGCTCGATACCATTAATGGTCTGAGTTCCCCATGCACGTGGGGATGAACCGCCATATGTCAATAGGACGAAAGAGAATATGCCGAGTTCCCCATGCACGTGGGGATGAACCGGTCAGTCGAGCGGACCGTACTTCCAGATGGCGGAGTTCCCCATGCACGTGGGGATGAACCGGTGATCGGATGTGATCGGATGTGCCTTATTCGGAGTTCCCCATGCACGTGGGGATGAACCGATCCAGCATTGTCTCGATGTCGTAAGGCTGCAGAGTTCCCCATGCACGTGGGGATGAACCGGACAACAACGACATCGAGCGCAAGTTCTGGAAGAGTTCCCCATGCACGTGGGGATGAACCGTTCACGACTAATGTTTCCTGCATTGTGATCCGGAGTTCCCCATGCACGTGGGGATGAACCGAACTCGGCCAGGAACTCGTAATAGCCATCTTCGAGTTCCCCATGCACGTGGGGATGAACCGAATCCATCTCCATCCCCATCACCCCCGGCACCGAGTTCCCCATGCACGTGGGGATGAACCGAGGATAGCCCCCGCAGCCCTGCCGACAGGAGAGAGTTCCCCATGCACGTGGGGATGAACCGTGAGGGTGAGTTCACCATCACCATCGCGGAGAGAGTTCCCCATGCACGTGGGGATGAACCGGCCTCGTTGATGGCCGCTGCGCTGTGTCCCGGGAGTTCCCCATGCACGTGGGGATGAACCGGCATCGAGCACCTAGTCACCGCAGCCGACGCCGAGTTCCCCATGCACGTGGGGATGAACCGGCGTCCCAAGCCTGCCGACTCCTTCGTTCCCGGAGTTCCCCATGCACGTGGGGATGAACCGAGACGAGCCCGACGCCCGCCTGCCCGACGACTGAGTTCCCCATGCACGTGGGGATGAACCGCGGATCTGTTTATTTTCATCGGTCGGGTGAATGAGTTCCCCATGCACGTGGGGATGAACCGATACAGTACACCTGCAACCGCTGCGGGCAAACGAGTTCCCCATGCACGTGGGGATGAACCGAGGGACAGTATAGTCGTCCCGCACAGAAAGGCGAGTTCCCCATGCACGTGGGGATGAACCGAAACCACGTTAATCTGCCTCTATCCGGGGGGCGAGTTCCCCATGCACGTGGGGATGAACCGCCACCGAGGCGCCGCACTCAGGGATTAGGTGGGAGTTCCCCATGCACGTGGGGATGAACCGGGGTATGGGGGGCAAAGCCTAACGGAGTTCGTGAGTTCCCCATGCACGTGGGGATGAACCGAACGCCAGCAACAAGGGTGTCGAATGGCTCATGAGTTCCCCATGCACGTGGGGATGAACCGATCGCTTTCGGAGAGAGCTGGCCCCACTTAATGAGTTCCCCATGCACGTGGGGATGAACCGTCCTGACCGGAGGTGATCCGCTCGACGTCGAGGAGTTCCCCATGCACGTGGGGATGAACCGTCCTTGCGGTGGACTCTACACCATCCGATGAGGAGTTCCCCATGCACGTGGGGATGAACCGCAGCCCCTCCCAATCTATGTTGAGCCGCCCCCGAGTTCCCCATGCACGTGGGGATGAACCGAGGCGGATCGAGACCTGTTTGTCGTCTGCCCCGAGTTCCCCATGCACGTGGGGATGAACCGACGCCGCCGGCCGCCGGCTCCGGTCGGAAACCGAGTTCCCCATGCACGTGGGGATGAACCGACGACCCGGCCGGCCCGGGTCTCCATCCCTATGAGTTCCCCATGCACGTGGGGATGAACCGTGATCTACATCCAAAAAGCGGCCCAGCGCAGGGAGTTCCCCATGCACGTGGGGATGAACCGCTCGTATGTGAGTGTGTTGATCTTCGGTGCCTGAGTTCCCCATGCACGTGGGGATGAACCGGTGGTCCGCCCCGGGAATGCCTCCAGCGGTCGGAGTTCCCCATGCACGTGGGGATGAACCGGGCTGCCGGAGCATGAGTATGTCGTTAAACCCGAGTTCCCCATGCACGTGGGGATGAACCGGTCCCACCCTTCCCGGGAGAGGGGCGACGGAAGAGTTCCCCATGCACGTGGGGATGAACCGAGATAGGCACCTCTCCCATACGCTGATTGATCGAGTTCCCCATGCACGTGGGGATGAACCGGAGATCCTGAGCGTGCATCAATGCACGGTCGAGAGTTCCCCATGCACGTGGGGATGAACCGACGCCGGCGACGATTACAAAGTCCACTACGATCGAGTTCCCCATGCACGTGGGGATGAACCGGATTGCGAGGTCGCCCGCGATCCAGTCCTCCCGAGTTCCCCATGCACGTGGGGATGAACCGGTCGCGGCGAAGAAAGGCCGGGCGCCAGGACAGAGTTCCCCATGCACGTGGGGATGAACCGGTTGGCCTTCATCCCGTTAATCGTTTTTTATGAGTTCCCCATGCACGTGGGGATGAACCGGCGCCACGTGCACGTTGGCGTCTCTGTACCTGGAGTTCCCCATGCACGTGGGGATGAACCGGAAATTTCCACCCGCCGCCCGTTTAGCAGTTCGAGTTCCCCATGCACGTGGGGATGAACCGGTCACCCGGCCGGCCTGCATCGAGGAGCGCCAGAGTTCCCCATGCACGTGGGGATGAACCGAGCGCGATCGTCGGGATTGCTACGAGGAGCGCGAGTTCCCCATGCACGTGGGGATGAACCGATGGAGGCCCTCACCGCGATGGACACCTACGAGAGTTCCCCATGCACGTGGGGATGAACCGTCCCGGGTTTCCGTCCGGGGGTCGGAAACATCGAGTTCCCCATGCACGTGGGGATGAACCGCTCCTCCAGGAGAAAGCGGGTATCCTGAATTGGAGTTCCCCATGCACGTGGGGATGAACCGTGACCAATGTGCCCCAAAAAGGGGGAGGGGCAGAGTTCCCCATGCACGTGGGGATGAACCGAGGAGATCGAGGTGTGCGGGTATCGTGTGAAAGAGTTCCCCATGCACGTGGGGATGAACCGAAGGGGGCTCAGAAGGGCAGCGACCATCTCAAGAGTTCCCCATGCACGTGGGGATGAACCGTACTCCGAGCTTCCAGAGTCCCCACACTACGAGAGTTCCCCATGCACGTGGGGATGAACCGGTCCGGGGCTTGTCCTTCCAGAGGTTCTTCCCGAGTTCCCCATGCACGTGGGGATGAACCGTAGTCACTCGCCGGTCGTTTCCGGCGGGAGTTGAGTTCCCCATGCACGTGGGGATGAACCGTGGCATTTTAATCCTTCTTTTTCCCGTTAGCGGAGTTCCCCATGCACGTGGGGATGAACCGGCACACGGCGATGAACGGCGTCACCGTTGGCGGAGTTCCCCATGCACGTGGGGATGAACCAGGAGGCATATCATGTCCAAACTGGTTAGAAGCGAGTTCCCCATGCACGTGGGGATGAACCGTACATCCGGGCCGAGCCGGTCGCTGCGCTCTAGAGTTCCCCATGCACGTGGGGATGAACCGGCGCTCGCCCCGATCACCGAGGCGCTCAAGTCGAGTTCCCCATGCACGTGGGGATGAACCGTATCGACGTTCGCCTCCACCCATCCCCGCACCGAGTTCCCCATGCACGTGGGGATGAACCGCGCCTCGTCGAGATCCTGATCAATCAGGACGCGAGTTCCCCATGCACGTGGGGATGAACCGATCGAGGCCGGGCTCCCGATGGGGTTCTCCGTGAGTTCCCCATGCACGTGGGGATGAACCGGTCTTGACGTCGGCGCCCTGCCGGGAGTCGTAGAGTTCCCCATGCACGTGGGGATGAACCGACCCACACCTCCGCTTTCGTGGTGTCGACCAGGAGTTCCCCATGCACGTGGGGATGAACCGTACCTCCTCCTCGGCCCCGTCGGCGCCCTCATGAGTTCCCCATGCACGTGGGGATGAACCGATCGCCCGGATCCCCTACCTCCTGGTTCGACCGAGTTCCCCATGCACGTGGGGATGAACCGGACCACCACGTCGCCCAGGGTCGGTTCGGGCGGAGTTCCCCATGCACGTGGGGATGAACCGGTTCATGCATCTGCCCGTGGTGGACTACTTCCGAGTTCCCCATGCACGTGGGGATGAACCGATAGGCGAGCCATTGAGCATAGGACCGCTTGTGAGTTCCCCATGCACGTGGGGATGAACCGCGAGGGGTCTGGGTGCGGGACGGTCAGTGTTCGAGTTCCCCATGCACGTGGGGATGAACCGCCCGGCAGGCGGAACCCGGTCGATCCGTAGTGGAGTTCCCCATGCACGTGGGGATGAACCGTGTTCCTCCGCTCGTTCTCCTGCAG
>ERZ795032.1568-NODE-1568-length-15402-cov-4.043852_pt1 | contig 15402 bp, 9 predicted proteins | sample MGYA00375124_ERZ795032 | MGnify/ENA primary metagenome ERZ795032 (study PRJEB30167, sample SAMN05720154) | activated sludge metagenome | isolation source: Anaerobic digester | place: China | collected 2015-12-16 ...
GTCAGGCCGCACAGCACGCGCGCGAGGTCGTACCCGCGCCCGACCACCCACAGCGGCGCGCCGCCCGAGATGACGCCCTCGACCACGCCGGCCACGACCAGCAGCGGCATGCTGCCGACGATGAGCTTGACGGCTCGCTCGCCGCGCAAGCGCAGCGCGTCGCCGCGTCGCCAGGGGCCGGGCGCCACCAGGGCCATGGCCAGTTCGAGGCCCGCGCCGCCGGCGATGAAGACGACGAGTAGTTCCAGGGGGCCGTGTGCCGCCACGAACGACCAGAAGGGCCCGCCCATGCCGGCCGAGTGGCACAGGCCGCCGGCCGCCCCCAGCGTCAGGCCGTTCAGCCCCAGCAGAAACACCGTGCCCACGCCGCCCGTCATGCCCAGGGCCAGCAGCGTGAACGTGACGGCGATGTTGTTTGTGAAGAGCTTGGCCGAGAGGTAGTCCCCGGGGGCCATGGCGTAGACGTCGCTGGTCCACATGCGGCCGGCGTCGACGCTCTGGACGACGTGTGCCGGCAGAATCCGCCGCGCCGCCGACGGGTTCTGCCACGTGCCGAGGTATCCGACGAGGGCCGCCAGGACGAAGATGCCCGTGGCCGTGGTGATGGATCGCCACGAGCGGCGGAACGTTCGCGGAAAATCACGGCGGAAGAACGCGACGACGTCGATTGGCGAGCGGCGCGAGCGGTTGTAGAGCAGGGGATGGATGCGGCCGACCACGTCGTTCAGGTACTCGGTGACTTTGCTGTCGCTGAAGAACGTGCGGGCATAGGCCAGGTCGTCGGCGGCCTTGCGGTAGAGCAGGGCGAAGTCGTGCAATTCCTCGGCGTCCAGGCGCTGGGGCCCGTGCTGCTCGACGACCTTCAGCCGCTCCTCGAGCGCCTGCCACTGCTCCTGGTTGCGGGCGACGAAGCGGTCGAGGTTCATGGGCGGCGCTCCCCGTCGTCGGGCGCGGCGCCGGCCGGCGGCTCGGCCTGCGACTGGCGAGCATGCGCCACCAGGGCCAGCAGCGCCTCGTCGTCCAGCTCGTCGGCCCGGATCGTGTCGCGCAGGCTCTTGGAGTCGGCGATGCTGCGGCGGATCGGGGCGGCGAACTTGCCGGCGATGCGTTGTCGGGTGTCCGGCGTCAGACGCTCGGCCCGGCGCAGAAACTCCACGATGGCCTCGAACTGTTCCACCGTGAGCGGCACGCGGGCCAGCCGCTGCGAGGCGTCGGCGTCGGCCTGGCGGTGGGCGGCCAGAATGTCGTCCAGCGACGGCCGCCGCGCCGGCGACTGACGCACCACGAGCGTGCCCGAGACCAGGTCGCCGATGCGCTGGTGGCGCTGGGTCAGGAACACGCAGACGATTCCCAGGCCGTAGAAGACGGGCAGAAAATCGACCACGCGGACCAGGTTCCGCAGGGCCGAGTCGAAGAACGAGACGGGAAACCCGCCTTCCTTGATGACGCGGATGCCCATGAGCCGTTTGCCGGGCGTCTGACCGTTCCAGAACGCCTCGAAGAGCGTGGCGTAGCCCCAGTGCAGCAGGAAGAAGCCGACCACGGAGGCAGCACGGACCCCGGAGGTTACCGCGGCGAAGCCTTCCTGTTCGTAGAAGACGAAGAAGGCGATGGTGACCAGCAGGAGCACGGCGGCGCGCACGGCGAGGTCCACCAGGTACGCCAGCACCCGGGTGCCCAGGCCGGCGACGTCGTAGGTCAGTGCGACGCGCTCGGGCGTTTCGATGGTGGTCAGCGTGGTCACGGCGGCACCCGTCCTTTCGATGCACCGCGGCCACGATAGCCGCACCGGCCGGACGTGTCAAGCGCAGCCGTGCGATTGGCCGTTGACGCGCCATGGCCCGCGGGCTACAGTGTGTTGTAGCACTTCCAGGAGGCCATCATGTCGGCACTGCCCTTCTTCGTTCCTGCGATGGTCGCCATTCCGTTCATCTTTTTTGCGGTTGTGGCGGTCATTGTGATCATCGCGATCATCGGTCAACGCGCCGCGCTCAAGCGGCGGCGAGAGGAGTTGCAGGCCTTCGCCGATGGCTACGGGTTTGAGTTCTCGACCGAGGACGCACTGGGGCTTCGCGACCGCATGGGCGTCTTCGCCCTGATGCACAGAGGAAGCAGGAGGCAGTTGCGGCACGTGCTGATCGGCGACCACGGCGGCAGGCAGATCATCCTGTTCGAGTACGTCTATGTGACCGGCAGCGGCAAGAACAGCCACACGCACACGCAGTACTGCTGCACGTGGCAGGCCCCGGCGGCGGTGTTGCGGCTGGTGGTGCGGCCCGAGGGGTTCTTCGACCGCATCGGCGACTGGTTCACGGGCAAGGACATCGATTTTCCGGACGATCCGGCCTTCAGCGACGCCTACGTGGTGTCCGGCGACGACGAGGCGGAGATCCGCGGCCTGCTGACGCCGGCCGTGCGCGAGTTCGCGATCCGCAATGGCCTGGAGGCGCTGGAAATGGTCGGCGACCTGGCGTTGCTCTACGGCCGCGGGGGCGTGCTGGACGTCCACCGGTGCGAGGAACTGCTGCGACTGAGCGAGGAACTGGACCGGGTTCTGGCGGGTCAGGGCGGCGCATGAAAACAGACGCCCGAAGTCGGCCGGGCGTCTGTAAGTGATGGTTGAGAAGGCGGTTGTGCCGACTAGCGGCTGCGACGGCGATCGCGGACGAAGCGGCTCTTGAGCTTGCCCTTGCAGGGTTTGCGGCCATGGTTGGCCCTCTTCGACCGGAAGACCAGGTTGGCGTTGCGACGCGGACGTGCCATATGTCGTATCCTTCCACACAATGCAGTGTCAGCAATTGCCCGAAAACCTAAGACGAGCTATTATAAACTCAGGCAGCCGCTTGTCAAGCACGTCCTGGGGCGAAGCCGCCCTATTCACCGGTCCCGAGGGCCCCGGGCAAGACGGGCCCAGGAGGAACAGCCATGACCGTTCGCGGCAAAATCATCCACCACCGTGTCCTGCCTGCGACCACGTGCCTGATGCCGACGCCGGTCGCGCTGGTGTCCTGCCGTGGCAGGGAGGGCAAGAACAACATCATCACCATCGCCTGGACGGGCGTCGTGTGCAGCCAGCCGCCGCTGGTGTCGGTGGCGGTGCGACCCGGCCGGTTCAGCTTCACGCTCCTGGAGGAAAACGGCGACTTCGTCATCAACGTGCCGTCGGCCGGTTCGGCGCTGCACGCCGACCTGTGCGGCACGCTGAGCGGCCGCGACCACGACAAGTTCGCCGAGGCCGGATGGACGCCGATCGACGCCAGCCAGGTCAATGCCCCGATCATCCGGGAGTGTCCTCTGGCGCTGGAATGCCGGACCACTCAGCGGCTGCCCCTGGGGTCGCACGAACTGTTCATCGCCGAGGTTCTTGCCGTCCAGGTCCATGAGGAACTGCTCGACGCCAACGGGCGGCTGCTCGTGGACGCCCTGGAGCCGCTGGCCTATTGCCCGAACGTGAAGGGAGCCGGGCAGTACTTCGCCCTGGCCCAGAGCGTGGGCCACTACGGTTTCTCCGCCGAGCATCACAAGCGGGTCTGACGCGTCAGGATCGCAGGACGAGGTTGTCGCGGTGGATCACCTCGTCGTAGGGCCTGGAGCCCAGGATGGCCTTGAACTGCGAGGACTTGCACCCTCGTATCTTGCGCAGCGACTCGGCGTCGTAGTTGGCCAGGCCGCGGGCGATCTCGCGGCCCTGATCGTCCACAATGGCCACGACGTCTCCCGCCTCGAAATCGCCGGCGACCTGCGTGATGCCGCCGGCCAGCAGGCTCTTGCCGCCCTCGACCAGGGCACGCACCGCCCCGGCGTCCACCGTCACCTTGCCGCGGCTGCGGGCGCTGAAAGCGAGCCACCGCTTGCGGCTGGTCATGCGGCACGGCGTCGGCAGAAACAGCGTTCCCACCTTCTTGCCGTCGAACAGGTCCACCAGGACATTCCTGCGACGCCCGCAGGCCATCACGGCGGCCTCGCCCGACTGCGTGACGGTCCGGGCGGATTCGAGCTTCGAGCCCATGCCGCCGGTGCCGCTGCGGCTGCGCGAGCCGTCGATCAGCGAGGTCAGCCGGCCGTCGATGGTCTCGACCACGTCGATCAGGTCGCCGCGCGCCTTGTCGCGGTAGAGCCCCTCGACGACGCTCAGCAGCACCAGGGCGTCGGCCCGCAGGTTGTGCGTGACCAGGGCGGCGATGATGTCGTTGTCGCCGTAGCGGATTTCGTCCACGCTGACGGTGTCGTTCTCGTTGAGGATCGGGACGGCCCCCATCTGCTGCAAGGCGCCGATGCAGTGCCGAATGTTGAGGTAGCGGCTGCGATGCTCGAAATCGTCGCGGGTGATGAGAATCTGGGCGGCGTGGAACCCGTGGCGGCTGAGCGCCTGGTCAAACACGTGAATGAGCCTCGCCTGGCCGATGGCGGCGCAGGCCTGGAGCCGCGGCAGATCGTCGGGGCGGCGCGTCATCTTCAGAGCGTCCATGCCGGCGCCGATGGCGCCGCTGGAGACCACGGCCAGCTTCAGTCCGCGTTTCAGCAGCACCGCGATCTGGCCGGCCAGGTCGCCGATCAGGCCATGGTCCAGCCGTCCGTTGTCGTCCGTGAGGACGTTGGTGCCGACCTTGACGACGGCACTGGAGACTCCGGCAAACAGCTCTTTGCGAATCTTCTCGCTCATCGCACGGCCTCGCGGGCCTCCAGGGCCCGGGCTATCAGGTCCACGTTGCGGGCGGTGGCGCCCTGGCGGCTGCCGATGGCCTCGCGGGCGCGCCGGCCCATGGCCGCCAACTGCTCGGGGGATTGTAACACCTCGGACAGGGTCTGTGCCAGCGACTTCGCGTCGGTTGCGATGCGAGCCGCGCCGCCCCGGACGAACAACTCCTCGGCCTCGGGGAAGTTGAACATGTGCGGCCCGAAGACCAGCGGCAGGCCCAGGCTCGCCGGGTCGATCGGGTTGCTGCCGCCCAGCGGGATGAGGCTGCGGCCGATAAACGCGAGGCAGCCGATCTGGTAGAACTTCATCAGCTCGCCCATCGTGTCGCCCAGGAGAATCGCTTCGGCGTCGGCCGCCGCGGGGCGGCCCGTGGTCTCGCTCCGCCGCACCAGGCGATAGCCGCGGGCGGCAATGAGCTGCGCCACCTCGTCGAACCGTTCGGGCTTGCGCGGCACGATGGCCAGGCGGACACCGGGGGCGGCGGCCCGGACGGCGGCGAAGGCGTCCAGCAGCGTCGCTTCCTCGCCCGGCCCCGTCGAGCCGGCGACGATGACACGCTCGCCCGGGCGCAGGCCCAGGTCGGCCGCCAGGGCATCCGCTCCGGCCACGCGGTCGAACGTGACGTTGTCGTACTTCATCTGCCCGGTGACGGCGATCCGGTCGGCGTCGGCGCCGAGGCCCCTCAGCCGCGCGGCGTACTCGTCGTTCTGCACGCCGATGACCGTCATGCAGTTGATCATGCGGCCGACGAGGCCGCGAATCCGCCCATAGCCGCGCACCGCCTTCTCGGTGATCCGCACGTTGACGGCGACGACCGGGATTCGGCGTCGCGCGGCCGTGAAGAGAAAGTCGGGCCACCACTCCGGCTCCACCTCGACGACCATTGTCGGCTCGATGCGCCCCAGGGTCATGTGCACCGACCACGGGAAATCCATCGGGTAGTGAAACAGCGGCAGCTCGGGGAAGAGCTTCGCGGCCCTCTGGCGGCCCGTGCGCGTGGTCGTCGAGAAGACGATCTCGGCCTCGGGGAATCGCTCGCGCAGGGCCGGCACCAGGCTCCGTGCGGCCTCGGTCTCGCCGACGCTGATGGCGTGGACCCAGATGCGCAGCGGGTGAGCGGCAAGCGACGGCACGCCGCCCATGCGCTCGCGCAGCCCCTCGCGCCATTTGCGCTTGCACAGAAACAGCACCAGCAGCACCGGCCATGCCAGCAGTACTAGCAACCCGTAGAACAGGTCCAGGGCCAGACGGGCAGCGAAGGATGGAACCCGGGGAGCTTTCATGGATGGGATGCCAACGGGCCTCCGCGGTGCGCGGGCCGACCGGTGTCTTGCAGACGCCTACCGGCCGCAGCACTTCTTATACTTCTTGCCGCTGCCGCACGGGCACGGATCGTTGCGGCCGACCTTCGGCGTCGCCCGGACGATGGGCTTGAGCTTCTCCTGTCCCTGCTGCTGGAGGCTCTGAAGCGCGGCCTGACGCTGCTCCTCGAACTTCGCCAGGCTCGGGTCCACCTCGGCGTGCTCGGCGCTCTGGCCGGACCAGATGCGGTTCAGGGCCTCGCGCTGCACCCAGCGGGCCTTGAAGAACAGGTCCGTGAACTTGTCGTTGATGCCGCCCAGCATCTGCTCGAACAGACGCAGACCCTCACGCTTGTACTCGATCTTCGGGTCCACCTGGGCGTAGCTGCGCAGCCCGATGCTGCTTTTCAGGTGGTCCATGGCGTACAGGTGATCTTTCCAGCTCGTGTCGTACACCTGGAGCAGAAGATAGCGTTCCAGGTGGTTCATGTCGCTGCGGCGGACGGTCGCGGCGCGTTTCAGCAGCTCGGACTCCAGTTCCCGGCGGGGCAGGGCGGCCAACTCCGCCACCTGGTCGGGCGTCAGCTCCACGCCGAGCGTCTCGGCCGCCCACGTGCGCACGTGCGGCTGGTTGTGCTCACTCAGCACGGCATCGTCCGCCGACAGGTACCGCGACAGGCCGCGATGAATGGTCCCGGCCAGGGCGTTTTCCTGCCGGCTGCGCTCGTCCACCGACAGCAGGCGGTCCCGCACCTGGGCGAAGCTTTCGAGCTTCAGTTCCTCTTCGCCGACCGGCAGACCGTAGAACCACGTCGCCCACCGCGACAGCCGCGCAAAGTCGAACGCCCCCGCGCCGACGTTCGGGCTCAGGCACTCTTCGATGGCGTGGTCGATCGGGTACTGCCGTTCCTTGGCGTCGTACACGGCCGCCAGCTTCGCCTTCAGCCAGTCGCCCAGGTCCGAGGTCAGGTGCTCGCGCAACTCGCCGGGCGTCACGTCGAGGTCGAACTTCCGCTTGACCCACTCGGCGATGACCCCGAGCGGATAGTCCGGATCGAGGTACTCGTTCACGGCGGCGCAGTCGTACTGAAGCACACGCTGCTCGGCCGCCTGCTGGGCCTGCTCCTCGATCTGGTCGATCGAGAGCTTGCGCAGCTCGTGCGGCTGGAGGTCCACCTGGAACTGCCGCCGCAACCAGCTGCTCAGTCCCTTGTAGTCCACCTGGGGCTCGGCTTCGCGTCGCGGCGCGTCGCCGTCCTCGTCGGCGCCCTCGGCTTCGTCCTCGCCGTAGTCGATGAACTCGCCCAGCGTCTCGACCACCCGGTTGCGCGCTTCGTCGATGGCGCGCTCCTTGATGTAGTCCACGATGTCCGACGGCTCGCGGCTCTTCAGCGAATCGCTCGTTACCGCCACGTCCAGATTCCGCCGGGCCCAGTCCGCCACACACTCGTACGGATAGTCCTCGCGAAGGCGGTCCGCCAGCACATCGTCCAGGCTCTCCGTGAGCAGCGCCCACACCACCGGACGAAGGCTCGCCGACTCCAGGATCTCCTGCCGTCGCCCGTAGAACACCTTCCGCTGCGAGTCCATCACCTCGTCGTATTCCAGCAGGTTCTTGCGGATGCTGAAGTTGTGCTCTTCGACCTTCTTCTGCGCGTTCTCGATGCCGCGGCTCAGGAACCCGTGCTCCAGCGACATCCCCTCTTCCATGCCCAGGCGCTGAAGCATCTTCGTCACCCAGTCCTTCGCGAAGATGCGCATCAAGTCGTCTTCCAGCGACAGGAAGAAGCGGCTGCTGCCTGGGTCGCCCTGGCGGCCGCTACGACCGCGAAGCTGGTTGTCGATGCGGCGCGACTCGTGGCGTTCCGTGCCGACGATGTGCAGCCCGCACGGCGGATTCTCTTTGCATTCCGTGCGCCCGCGCTTCGGAAACGACGGGTCCAGCTTCGGCTTGAAGCAGTGGGCGCACACGCCGTCGTATTCCGGGCAGTTGATGCAGCACTTGTTGCCGAAGTGGTCCGGCCGCTCCTGGAACTTCTCGTCCCACGGGCCGTGGCATTTCTCGTACACCACGCCCTCGGCCAGCTTGATGTCCGTCCCGCGGCCGGCCATGTTCGTCGCGATCGTCACATTGCCGCACACGTGCCCCGAGCGGTCCACATGCCGCTCGCCGGCATGGGCCACGATCTCGGCCTCGCGCTGGTGATGCTTCGCGCTGAGCACCTCGTGCTCGGTGCCGTGGGTCTTCTCCAGCAGGCCCGACAGCTTCTCGCTGCTCTCGATGCTCACCGTGCCGACCAGCACCGGCCGCCCGCGCTTCGAGTACGCGTTGATCTCGTCCACGATGGCCGTCTGCTTCTCGCGCAGCGTCATGAACACCACGTCCGGGTGGCTCAGCCGGTTCAGCGGGCGGTTCGTCGGAATCGCCACCACGTCCAGTTTGTAGATCTTGTGGAATTCCTCGGCCTCGGTCATGGCCGTGCCGGTCATGCCGGCCAGGCGGCCGTAGAGGCGGAAAAAGTTCTGAAACGTGATCGTGGCCAGCGTCTGCGTCTCTTCCTTGATGCGGATCTGCTCCTTGGCCTCGATGGCCTGGTGCAGACCGTCGGACCATTGGCGCCCCGGCATCAGGCGGCCCGTGAAGTCGTCGACGATGATCACTTCGTCGCCTTGCACGACATACTGCTTGTCGCGGTGATACAGGTGATGCGCTCGCAGCGCCTGCTCGATCTTGTGTGGCCACTCGGTGTTCGGCGCCACGTAGAACGAGCCCACGCCCGCCAGCTCCTCGGCCCGCTTCGTGCCGCCATCGGTCAGCGAGCAGGTGTGCTCCTTCTCCTTGACCTCGAAGTCTGCGCCCGCCTTCAGCCGCCGCGCCACCGCATCGGCCTGGGCGTACAGCTCCGTGCTCTCGAACGCCGGGCCGCTGATGATCAGCGGCGTCCGCGCCTCGTCCACCAGCACGCTGTCCACCTCGTCCACGATCACGAAGTCCAGATCGTTCATCACCTGCTCGGCCCGGCTTACCTTCATGTTGTCGCGCAGGTAGTCGAAGCCGAACTCGTTGTTCGTGCCGTAGGTGATGTCGCACCGGTATTGCGGAATGCGCTGCTGCGGCGTCATCGGCGTCTGGATGCAGCCGACCGTCAGGCCCAGCTTCTCGTAGATGGGGCCCATCCACGTCGAGTCGCGGCGGACCAGGTAATCGTTGACCGTCACCAGGTGCACCTTGCCGGCCAGCGCCTGGAGGTAGTTCGGCAGCACGGCCACCAGGGTCTTGCCCTCCCCGGTCACCATCTCGGCGATGTTGCCCTCGCTGAGCACCTGGCCGCCGATCAACTGCACGTCGTAGGGGCGCAGGCCGATCGTCCGCTGTGCGGCCGTGCGCACCAGGGCGAACGCCTCCGGCAGGATCGACTCCAGCGGCTCGCCGCCGGCCAGACGACGCCGGAACTCGGCCGTCTTCTCCGGAATCGCCTCGTCGCTCAGGGAGGCAAACTGGGCCTCCCAGTGTCCGATGTCCTCGGCCTTGCGCCGATAGACGCGGACCAGGCGCTCGTTGCGGCTGCCGAATATCAGTCGAAGCCCTTTGCCGACCAGGGCCGCCAGACCTTCAAGTCCCATGCTTGCGATGCTCCCCGCCGTGATCCGCCCCGGCGCCGGCGCCGAAACGCCGCCGCGCAGCCGATCCGGACGATTCCGCCCGCTGCCTGTCTCATCCGCTGCGGATGCGTGCCGCCTCGCGGCGCCGGCGGCCCGACGTGCCTTCGGCCACCGAGGGCCACGTCGCGTCGCCCCATACGCCGCTGCTGCCGGAACTTCCGAACTGGCCGCGGCAAGGTCGCCATTCTATCAGGGCCGCTTGCGAGTGTCAAACCGCACCAAAACTGACTGTGGCATTGCGGACCGTGGGGCGGCGAAGTAGAATAATCCCATGCGCGGGCCGTCCGGCGCCGCGTCCGTGCGGATACGACAGGCTTTCCTCCGGTGGCACCTCTTGGGGGATGACGGATGAATCGAATGGCGACAGGGTTCCGGTGGGCGATGGCGGTGGCGATGGTCTGTGTCCTGAGTGACGTGGCCGCCGCGCAGAAACGCATGTACGGCACCGGCAATCTGCCCAGCGAACGGCTGGGGCAGAACATCGGCGCCGTGACCTCGGCGTCGCAGTTCACACGGCGCACCGGCGGTTCGCCGACCGGACTGCTGGCGGCGCCCTTCGGCGTCAGTCCCTCGCGATTTGGCGGCAAGCTCTCGCCGGCGAACCTCGACCTCGGCCAGTTGCGGCCCGAACTGGTCGGTCGGCGGCTGCGAAGCCTCGAAAGCTTCGCCCTGGGCGAGCGGGCACGCTTCGCCGAGCTCCAGAAAGGCAGCCTCGAACTTGGCCTCCTGCTGGGCGGCGAGAAGACCGCCCGGCCGGATGACCTCCGACAGGCGTTCTTCCAGTTCGTCTTCCCGTTCGGCCTGCGCGACAAGCCCGAGCAGTACGATTACGGCTACTACTGCCTGAACTGCCTCCAGCGCGGCCGCATCAAGAACCCCGAGCTCTTCCTCGGCGAGTTCACCGATGAGGCCCAGGGCACCATCGCCAACAAGGCGTTCCTCGACGCCGTGGCCGCCGTGTACCGCACCGACCAGCCGCCGGAGGGACAGTCCCTCGACGCTCTGTACGACAGCCAGTTGGCGGCCATGGGCAACTACCTGTTCAGTAACGGCCACTACCCGGCCGCCGCCGACGTCTGGTCCATCCTGGCTACCCGCGACCCGACCAGCAGCCTCTTCGCACAGGCCGCCGGCCAGAGCCTTTTCGCCGCGCAGCGGTTCCCCGACGCCGCGCGGCTGCTCCGGCGGTCGCTCACCACCGCTCACGGCTGGAAGGACGATTCGCTGCGCATCGGCGGCGTGAACCTTCAGGACATCTACCACGACGTCGGCGCCCTGGCCGAGGCCCGCCAGGTGCTCGAGCTGGCCTTGCAGCGGGCGCCTGAGGATAAGAACCTCCAGTTCCTGATGGCCTACATCGACCTGTTCCACGGATTGTGGGACCGCGCCGACACCCGGCTGGAGTCCCTCGCCGCCGCCGGCGACCGCGACGCCGATGGCCTGCTGCGGGCGCTGCGCACCGGCCGCGTGGGGCCGTGGATCAAGTTTCCGGCCTCGCCCGACGGCAAAATGACCGCCGCCGAGTTTGAGCAACTGACCACGTCCATCGAGTTGACCCGCGAGGAGAGAGCCGCCCTCGTCGAATCGATCACCAACCCCAAGACCGTCGAAGACTACATGCACCGCGGCGACTTCTACTTCTTCATGGGCAGCTACCCCATCGCCGCCGAGGCCTACGGAAGGGCCGTCCAGATGGCCCCCGACAACGCCATTGCCAAGTTCGCCGAGAGCCACGCCGCCTTTGCCAACGGCGAATACGTCTATTCCGCCAAGCGGCTCAAGGAGGCCCTGGCCATCGAGCCCGACATCGGCCTCTACAACTTTCGCCTCGAAGAGTTCTACAGCGACCGGAGTCGGCTCGATCAGCGCCTCAGGGACCTGGAGCACATGACCAAGCTCCGTCCCGACGACGCCCAGAAACAGTTCCTGCTCGGCTACGTCTACTACTTCGACGGTCGATACACGGAGTCGGCCAACACGCTGCTCCAAGTGCTGACGGCTTCGCCCGACTACGACGCTGCCCGCAACCTCCTGAAACTGGCCAGGTTGCAGAGCTAAGCCTCGTCTGGTCGTGGCAAGGCGTCTGGCCCGTGTGCGGTCGGGCGGGGCAACGGCCGCGCTTTGGCGGGATGCGAGCCACCTCCGTCGGCGTCATCATCATAGGAAGAGAGCCGCACCGGTGCGGTGGCGGACTGAGTTCCCTTTAGGAGCCTCGACATGTCTCGAATTTCCATGTTGGCTGGTCTCGTGGCGCTGGTGGCCTGCGGCACCGTTTCGCAGGCCCTGGCCCAGGACGATATCCTGGCCAAAGTGCCGCAAAAGGCGATGGGTGTCATCGTCATTCGCGGCCCCTCGACCCTGGACGCGCAGTTGACCGATCTGCTCAAGCGCGTTGTGCCGATGCAGAACGGGCAGCAGGGACTGGAAATCCATGCCTTCGCCGATCTTCTGGCGAAGTTCCGCGTCTCGCCCGAGCAGTTCGACACCACCGCTCCGATGGCCGTATGGGTCATGGCGCCCGCGGACAGGCCGGAACGCCCCGTCAGTGGCGTTCTTGTCAAGCCCCGAGACTTCCAGGCCCTCGTGGGCGAGGCGCCACCCGATGTTGATGGGATCTACACCTTCGGCGACGACAAGAACTCGTTCCTCATTCGCTATGACGACTACGTGCTGGTGGCGAGTTTCAAGGATCTCCAAGGTATCAAGGGCCAACCGCTGGGTTTTGCCATGTCCCCCTCGCAGCAAGTCCTGGCCGACGACGCCGATGTGTACGGCATGGTTGATCTGGCCGCACTGAAGGTCGCCGGCGAACCGCAGTTCCAGAAGCTTCGCGCGAAGCTGGCCACCAGCATCGAGGAAGCCAAAGCCCTGGGCGAGGACGGCGCCGCCGAGGCCGCACAGCAGGAGAGCGTCCTGAAGCTCCTGGACGATGCATGGGTCCGGGCCGGGGAGCTACGTTGGATCGGCTTCAGTTTCGGCGTCTCGCCGGCCGGTCTCGATTTCCAGGTTCGCGGCAGCGCCGATCCCGAGGGCCGGATCGGCCATTTCCTCAGCGGCCACCCCGTCCTGGGCGAGACCCTGGCCCCCAACCTCCCCGTCGACGGACTGCCCTGGGTGGCCGGCTGGTATTCCCTTGATATGCCCCGGGTGATCGACGCCTACAAGTCCATGCTCGCGGTTGTTGAACCCCTGTGTCAGACCCATCCCCAATTGGCACAGCTCGGCGGCATGATCGGGAACCTCAACGGCCTGATGGAGAAGGCCGGCGGTCTCGGGCAGGTGGTGGGGCCTCGCGTCGCCTTCGCCGCCTATGCCGTGCCCAACGGGCCGCTGATGGGCAACATGGTTTCCGCCACCGAAGTCAAGGATGCCGAGGCCTGTCGTACCCAGATTCAGGGCCTCATGGAGGCCTACCAGAAGCTCATCGACGACCTGGCCGCTTCCATGCCTGCGGACGCTCCGAAAATGGGCGTCGTCATGCAGTACGTCCGCGATGTCCGGAAAGTCGGCGACCTGTCGGTAGACAACATGATCGCGAAGTTCCAGATGCCGCAGGTGGAAGGCAACCCGCCCGGCATGAATCCGAACGACCTGCTCAAGAGCGTTTACGGCTCTGACGGCCTCAGCCAGTGGATCGCCTTTGCCGACGGGCACATGCTCACCGTGACCGGCGACAAGCCCGACCGCATCGCCGATCTGGCCGCCGCGGTCAAGCTCAAGGAGGGGGGGCTGGCCGGGTCGCCGCAGATTGCCGCCGCGATGAAGAAGGCCCTGCCCGAGGCCAACACCGTGGTCTGCGTTTCCGCAGCCACCTACCTGGACACCATCGCCGATGTGATGGCCAAGGGCGCGGGCGTCACCGTGCCGCCGGCCGCGCCGCCGGCCGCCGGGCCCGAGCTGGCCCTGTCGGTGGTCAGCATGGCCATGGCTCGCGGCGAGGCCGCCCTCAAGGTCCACGTGCCCCTGGGCGACATGCAACGGTCGTTCATGAGCTTCATGCGGCTCCAGATGGCCGCGCAGCAGATGCAGATGAAGATGCAGGAAGAGATGCGCCGCCGGATGCAGGAGCAGCAGGAGCGGCAGGAGCGGCAGAATGGCGCCCCGAAGCCGGCCGAGGAGACCGACGAGGGCGACGGTCCCGTCGATTATCGTCAAGACGCCGGGCGGATCGGGCCGATGTGAGTGGCGCTGCGGTCGCCCCCGAATGGCGACAAACCGCGAAAATCAGTTGAAATTGCCGTCGCAGGGGGGTATCATTCCTTGCTCGACCGGGTTGCTGGCGTAGCTCAATGGTAGAGCACCGGTTTTGTAAACCGGCGGTTGCCGGTTCAAGTCCGGCCGCCAGCTCCAGTGTTCTTCTCATGCCGGCTGCGATGGCCGGGATGATGACAAGTGGATAGTGCCTCGCCCGTCCGTGCCGCTCCTTGGCGGCCGGCGACGCGAGTGTGGTCCGCAGACAAATGCGTGGGCGGATTCCCGAGCGGTCAAAGGGGACAGACTGTAAATCTGTTGGCTATGCCTTCGGAGGTTCGAATCCTTCTCCGCCCACCATTTTCTTCTCTTCACCGAGTCGCCGAGCCGTATCCCGTCGTCCTGCACGTTGTGCGGGCGTAGCTCAATGGTAGAGCCCCAGCCTTCCAAGCTGGTTGTGTGGGTTCGATTCCCATCGCCCGCTCCACCGATAACCATCGACGCCCGCTGACCCCCTGAGGTCACCGGGCGTCTATCTTGCGCACGGGGCCAGAGTTGTGACCCCCTCTGGAAATGTCGGCACTTGCCTCCGTTGTGCCAGGCCCGTGGCAGGCGACGACAGATTCACTCCCCGAACGCCCCCAACAAGCACAAGCGCTCGTACAATCGCTGGCACATTGGTTCGCTGAACCGCTGGGCCAGCATTTATGACACGGCCAGGAACGAAAACGACCGCGAGGTGGAGCCCTCGCGGTCGCTACAGAAATATGGTCGGGGCGACGGTACACAGTTCGAACCGGACCGCATTTCTGAGGCGGTAACGCCGATTCTGATCGCCGCGTTTGTTGTCTGTCCGGCTGGTGGAATATCGTCGCCCTGAGGCGTGGCCGCGAGCGGCCATCCCCTACACGGCTCGTTGCCTCCGAAGCGGCCACCTGCGTTGCAGCATCTGTGGCTCCAAGATGATCGGCCAGGGCCTGGGGCGTAGGTGTGGCGACACCGTGCAACGAGGCTATCGGTGCAGTAGCGCGATCGACGGCAGATGTTGGAACAAGAGCATCTGCAATCGCGAGCGGACCGATCGCCGGATTACTGCCGCGGTCCTCGATGCCCTGGTGTCCGCCGAAGGCGCAGGGGGTCTGCTGGCGGAGCTGACGGCGCAGATGACGCGCGACGGCGGAGAACTCGGTGCCAGGGCTGCCGCCCTGCGGGCCGAACGGGCGCGTGTCGAGTCCGATCGCGACAAGTACGCCGAGGCCGTTGTCGTCAGCGACAACCTCGAGACGTTTGTCGAGAAGGTGAGGCAGTGCGAGAAGCGGCTGAGCCAACTGGAGTGGGAGATCAAGTACGTCGATCAACAGCTCAGTTCATCGGCCAAGCCGGTCAAGCCGGCCGAGATGCTGGAGGCTGGTCGCTCGGTGGCGAAGACGCTGACCGAGGGTCGGACCGACATCTACAAAGAGGTGACGAACACCCGGGCAAGATTGTCCGCCGGGGCTCCGTCTGAGCAGGGGCCGCCCAGGGCACGCCCCGGGTTGCTTGTCTCCG
>ERZ795032.1580-NODE-1580-length-15304-cov-5.231163_pt1 | contig 15304 bp, 13 predicted proteins | sample MGYA00375124_ERZ795032 | MGnify/ENA primary metagenome ERZ795032 (study PRJEB30167, sample SAMN05720154) | activated sludge metagenome | isolation source: Anaerobic digester | place: China | collected 2015-12-16 ...
AGCGTAACGTCAGCTCCTGGAAAATATTTCTTCACTTTTAAAATATGCACCCCTGTTAATTGCTTCTCTTTTACGTTTCATATATATCCGCTCCATTTCAATATTTATTTTATTTATTACATCATGCTGCGATTATCATAGACTTTACATACAAAATGTCTGCTCGTAATATTAGACTACTGTTATTAAAAGATATTACATCTGACTCCAGATTTGCTATAATTCTTAATAAATATATAAATTTTAAAACTTTTTGCCTCTTATATGCATCTAATGTTTGAAAGGAGGTTGAAGTATGGATGAATTGTTGGTTAGAAAGGCCATTAAGGGCGACCGTGAAAGCTTCGGACAATTAATAGTTTTGGTAAGGGATCATGCATACCGGGTTGCCTATTGTTATCTCAGAAACGAAGAAGATAGCATGGACGCTGTATGTGATGCTGTAGAGAAGGCTTTCTGTAATTTAAAAAAATTAAAGGAACCCAGGTACTTCAAAACATGGTTTATTCGAATCACTATAAACGAATGCAAAGTGCAGTTGAGGAACAGAAAGAAGGTTGAATATCTGGCGGATGATATTTTTGTGCAGCCTGATTCCAACTTTAAGGATGAAAAACTGGATCTCAACAAGGTTTTAGGACAGCTTCAAGCAATAGATCGGTTGCTGATCTATATGAAATATTATATGGGATATACACTCGATGAAATAGCAGCAGCCACAGATATGCCAGCAGGCACTGTTAAAACAAGGATTTATGGAAATCTTAAGGTTCTTAAAAGCAGATTGGAGGTAAGTGAAGCATGAAAGATGTTAATGAAATGTATTCTAAAGACATCAGCGAAATATGTTCTGATGAGAAAATGCTAGATCAATATATGCAAGATAATATGAAGGACGAAATTATTGTACCGGGGGAGCTGGAACAAAAGGTTAACGCAAGGATCTCCGCACTTAAGCGACCAATTCCGAGAGCAAGATACATTATAGCAGCAGCGGCTTTATTTATACTTGCATTTATAGGAAGCATACGTTTCAGCCCGGTTATTGCTTCGTACGCAGCGGAAATTCCGGGTCTTGCAGCTGTAGTAGACTGGCTGAGAGGAGACAGCGGTATAAGGAATGCCCGTGAACATGGTTATGGAGGTATAAGTCCGGTAGTAATTGAACAGGATGGATTCATACTGGAAATAGCTAATGTATTTTTTGATGAAGACCGTTTAAGATTTTCAGCAGTTGTGACCGGTCCTGAAATAGCCGGTATGCTGAACAAAACAGACAGTATGCTGCCTGCAGTACAAGATGACAGTAAATCGGTTCAAGCAGGTGATGAACTTCCCCTAAAAGATAAAAATGATAATCTGCATTTACAATTTGATTTTAAGGATTTTGATAATATGGGATATATTATGACCTCTCATGGACAGAACAGTGAATATCTTGCATTTGACGTTGAAAAAGCTTTTGAACCCGGTGAGGCGTCAGCTTTTATAGAAAAACAAACAGATATGCTTAATTTAGGGCTTAAGATTAAAAATGGCAAAAGCGAAGTTTATGCCTTTGATAATATACAGCTTCCGTTCGATGCTTCAAAGTTTAATTTTTCAGATGAGTACGACCAAAACAAGCGTATTGTTCTGCAACATACAGAGATTATGATTGACAGCTTTATAATAAGTCCGACAAGAATGAAGCTTGACGTAAGCTTTAACATGGAAGACGGTTATTTTTTTACCGACTTTGAGAATCCCTATTTGAGGGATGAAAAGGGCAATATTTATAAAGGAGAGGGAATAATATCGAGGCATAGCAGTATGAATGAAAGAATTATGTATTTCGTTCCCTCAACTTATTTTGACAGGAAGCCTGAAAAGCTTTACTTCTGCTTTGACGGTATCAGAATAGGGAGTGAAGAGGGCAAAAGCTTTACATTAAGTCTGGAGGAAAAGTATCCTAAAAAGCTTCTGTACATGGGTAAGGAAATCAGTGTAACAAAGGTGGAATGGCATGAGCCTGGGAAACTGACAGTAGAGTTTGAGTACTCAACGGAGGATGGAATCTTCAGAATACAGGGAGTTGATATTGTTGATCATAAAGACATAAGGTCAAGTGGCACAGGAAGCTATATATGGCCATATGGTGCAAGTTCCAATTTCATTACGAAAAGTTTAAGTGAATTTGAAGTTGAAAAGTGTGCCTCCTACAATATGGAGTTTTCTAACCCCGGATATCTGATACCATCAGATATGGATATTGAGCTTACACTCGACAAATAGTATGTGTCAGTAATTAATAGGCGCATTCAAGAAATTGCGCCTGCTCCCCCCTTTTGGTAAGTATTGCATTTCATTGATTTTTATTATATATTATCTTTGATATAATTAATACATGGAGATATATTAATATATGTATATATTGATCCAGCTGCAGGAAGTCATGTTCCAACAAAATTTCGATAGCATTGGAAGATGTTACGAGGGAAAATGTCTCTAAAGCGGACATTGCAATACTTTCCTCAGGAATATTTCCAGCTTATATTCAGGTATAATATATGAAGGGATGGTGCTTATGTCAAATTTAATAAAAGATAATTCTCTTGTACTTTTACAGGGAGATAGTGTAACAGATTGCGGCCGCAGCCGTACAAAGGATACTGAACTTGGAGGCGGATATGCAAATATGATTGCAGCTTTATTTTCAGCTAAATATCCCGAAAAAAATGTAAGGTTTATAAACAGAGGGGTAAGCGGCAATAGGGTGAAAGACCTTCAAACAAGATGGAAGGAAGATTGTTTGGATTTAGAGCCGGACTGGGTCTCCATACTTATTGGTATTAATGATTGCTGGAGAAAATATGACAGTAACGACCCAACTTCTGTAGAAGCGTATGAAAAAGGATATAGGGATATATTGAAAAGAACGGTTAATGAAACAGATGCACGCCTTATTCTATGTGAGCCTTTTGTTTTACCCGTACCAGAAGATAGAAAGAAATGGAGAGAGGATCTAGATCCAAAAATTCAAGCTGTAAGGCTGCTTGCAATAGAATTTAACGCAATATATGTTCCATTTGATGGTATATTTGCAGCAGCATCTGTAAAAAGAGAGCCTGCATTTTGGGCAGCTGATGGAGTACATCCAACCAGTGCAGGGCATGCTCTTATGGCTATTGAATGGCTCAAGGCTGTGAGTGCTTAAAGAGGTGATTTTGTATGGTTCCTAATAGTAGTTATAATATATGTAATTATCGTGATAAAAAAATACAGATTAAGGATATACCTGAAAATTTTAATGATTTGGTTAAATCTCTCAGCATTAAAAATCCGCCGGATATATGGCTTGATAAATGGGAAGAATCTCAAAAGACATATCCCGGACTGGATGCAATAGATTTTATTAAAAATGATTTTATCATTGATGCGAACAAATACCTGCAACTTCCGGATGAAGCGGTTCAGGCCATCTTGGTAACACTTAATATAATAAGGAATAATGAAGAGCTTGCAAGATTACTATGGTTAAGTCATTACATACTTTTCCCATCTGAGATAGGGGTTGGGATTCCCGATAATCTTAATAATATTAAGCAGCATGGAGTAGCATTTCCGGATATTTGCATACCTCAAGTTAATATGGACTTTTTAAAAGGAATGTTTCCTGCAGTTTTGCTTTTATCCGGTCTGCTGCGTTTGTTGAGATTTTATAAAGAGAGAAGTATCCCGGAGCAGGTGATAATTGATACCTTAAGTGATGTTGATATATGGATGGAGGATTATTACGCTAAAAATGGAACTTGGGGATTAATGGAGTTCTGGTGGTTGTACAATCATTTTTCAGGCAGATTATTCAGGATTGGGCGACTGCAATTTATTTATGCAGGGTTCAAAGGGAATGTAAGAGTTTTTCGCAATATAAGAACAGGAGTGGTTGTTTCACTATCCGAAGTGGATATCAGGTACAGAGCTGATGGTCAGGTTGATGGAACTAATGATATTTATGACCGGCATGGAGCATGGGTGTCAACACTTGTTGTTACTGACAATTCAATAAAAGGCAATCCTATTTCTCCTCTGGGTTTTGCAGAAAACAAAGTAATAGAACTGGCTAAGGATGAGTGGAGAGAAGTGCTTTCTAAAGGTAGTCCTGTTCTTGATGTGCATATTGCTACCGGAAGTAAGCTTTCCCATGAAGCATGCGGCGAGTCCTTCAAAGCATCTGTTAAATTTTTTGAGAGATACTTTCCTGAACTGCAATTTGATGGATACATGTGCACGTCCTGGCTTCTTGACCCGCAGCTTCAGTGTATTTTACCCCGGGAATCAAATATTGTAAAGTTTCAGAGGGAGTTTTATCTATATCCTAAAAAGTCAGATGATTTTCAAACCTTTGAAAGGGTTTTCGGAAATAAACCGGATAATATGAAAACACTTAAGGCTGAAACCTCAATGCAAAAAGCCATACTTGACTATGTTAATAAAGGAAACAACATGCGTCAGGCATCCATGTTTCTCTTAAAGGACGATTTGCAATATTGGGGGCAAGCATTTTACCAGGAACAGTAAATGTAAGTTTCAATTTATTTTTTTAGAGTTTTCATTAATCAATACACTTATACTTTCTATCAACATACTTTTCTTAAGCGTAGAGGGCTTGATTGAGAGCCCTCATTTTTTTGTATGATGGAACTTTTTATAATTTCACTTACGTCAAATATATGAAATCAGTTAAGGAAAATAATACATAAAAAGATATTAGAATTGAAAGGAGGATATTTATCATGAAAAAATCAATCAGACTTCCGATTATATTAATTATTGTCATGATTACTGTTGTCATATTTGTGATGGCACCATTCAGCAAGATTAATGACTTTAATTCTGTGGTTCATGCTGAAGACAAATTGAAAAATTCAGTTATAATGTACATTGGAAGTCCTAATGCAATTGTAAATGGCTCCAGGGTTTTAGTTGACAAATTAAACCCTGAACTTGGACCTGTTATATCGAATGATACAGTTCTTATTCCTTTGAGATTTACTGCTGAAGGTTTCGGAGCAGAAGTAGGATGGGACGGAAAAACTGCAGCTATTACCGTTGATCTGGGCAAAAGCAACATTAAATTAAAACAGGGCGGTGACACAATAATTTCTAATGGTCGTGAGTATAAATTAAGCTCTCCTGTTACAGCTATAAAAGGCAGAACTTATGTACCCCTGGAGATTTTTGCTGAAGCCTTGGGTAAAAAAGTTTTCAACAACCGGGGTCTCATAGTTATTAGTGATAATGAAAATATATTAGATTCGGAGGAAGACAAATCTTTAATAGACGATCTTGTTTCCAGGATTGGAGGGCTTCCGACAGTTGGTTCTTATGAAAAGCTGGTTGAATTATTAATGCCTTTAATGGCAGCTAATTCATCAGAAATAATGTATGGAACAAGACCCGCAATAGCTCCTTCAATAGCTATGGATGTTAAAAGAGATGATGATTCTATAACTATGCAATCAGAATCAAAAGTGGCGGAAGCTCCGAAATTAAATGCTAAAGCATCCACTACTTCAGAAACATCAAATGCGGGTGCTTCTGCTTCATCTGATTTACAAGCAGACAACTCATCGGATTATTCTACTACAAATGTTCAGGTTCAGGGCGTAGATGAAGCGGATATTATTAAAACGGACGGAAAATATATATATCAGGTGAACAGGGATAGAATAGTTATAGCAAAGGCATATCCTGCAGAGGAAATGAAAATTGAGAGTATAATTAGTTTCAATGACGCAGAATTTTACCCTCAGGAAATGTATCTCCATGGGAACAAGTTGGTGGTTATAGGTAATTCCTATGTAAGAAATATAATACCTCAGAACTCAGATAGCGGGCAAACCAAGAACTCCGGCAGCTTGCAAACCCGGGACAGTGCGCTAACTGAAAAGAAAATATATCCACAGCCTTATTACTATCAGAGCCAAACTGTTAAAGCTATTATGTATGATGTAAGCAATAAGTCTGATATTAAGAAGCTCAGAGAATTTGAAATTGAAGGCTATTATATATCTTCAAGAAAAGTAGGACCTTACCTCTATATGGTGGCAAATAAAAATATAGATTACTATTATATTATGGAAAGAAGCCCGGTTCAGATTGCCCCGGTTGATCCTGAAATATCTGTTAAAAGCAATCAGGATGGTTTCAAATCTGCACCTTCTTATAGAGATACTGCATCAGGAGATAAATTCATTGACATTGATCTTAAAAATGTTTGCTATTTCCCGGGTATTATTCAACCAAATTATATGATTGTGGCAGGCATTAATCTTGATAAGGATGATGAAAAAGCTAATTTATCAACATACTTGGGTACAGGACAAAATATATATGCTTCTCTTGAGAATTTATATGTTACTGTTACAAATTATAGCATCATAGAACAAGTTCAGGAAATAAACCCACAAAATAATATAGAAGGTAGCATTAAAGATGCACCGACAGATGGTAGCACCACAGCAGTGGAAACAAATAAAGATACAGCATCAGTCGCTGTCACAGTAACAGCTAAGGATGTGTTGGCAGATAGTAATGCTGCAGTCACAGTCACAGCTAAAGATGCAGTAACAGTTATTGCATCAGCTCCAGCTATTAAACCTAATGTTGCAGTCATTAGAAGACCTCCCATGAACCAGGAAAATACATTAATATATAAATTTTCATTGAATAATGGTACTGTCACCTATCTTGGAAAAGGGGAAGTACCTGGCCGTATTCTTAATCAATTTTCAATGGATGAGAATGATAAATATTTCCGCATTGCAACAACCCGGGGAGAAATATGGCGTAATGATGAGTTTACATCTAAAAATAACATTTATGTACTGGATGAAATGCTTAATATAAAAGGTAAAGTTGAAGATATTGCTCCCGGTGAGCAGATATATTCTGTAAGATTTATGGGTGACAGGGCATATATGGTTACTTTCAAACTTACAGACCCATTGTTTGTTATAGACCTAAAGAACCCGCAGGAACCATGTATACTTGGAGCACTTAAGATCCCGGGATATAGTGATTATCTGCACCCTTATGATGAAAACCATATAATCGGGTTTGGAAAGGATTCTGTTGAGATAAAAGGGCAGGCTTTTTACCTTGGTATGAAAATTGCTTTGTTTGATGTAACGGACGTTTCCAATCCCATACAAAAGTTCTCAGAAACAATAGGAGACAGGGGAACTGACTCGGAACTCCTTAGAAATCATAAAGCCTTGCTTTTCTCAAAAGAAAAAGAGTTGATGGCATTTCCTGTTACAGTCATGGAAATAAAGTCAGGTAGCAAATTTGCAGATGGTGGATTCCCAAATTATGGACAGTTTACATTTCAAGGCGCATATGTGTATAATATTGACCTGATTAAAGGGTTTACTTTAAAGAGCAGGATAACTCATCTAGATAAGGATGACATGCTTAAAGCAGGAGTAAGCTGGTATGACAATGAGAAAAATATTAACAGAATTATTTACATTAATGACACATTATACACATTATCAAACAGAATGTTTAAAGCTCATGGATTAAATGATATGAAAGAAAAGAATATAGTGACAATTCCTTAAAAAAAGCAGTAATTGTTTACATAAAACAAGTTCCTGTTAATATAAATAACAACAGAGTTATCCACAGGAGAAATAGTGATAAATAAGTTATTCACAGCTTTATACACATTATCCACAGGATTTTTATATACAAAACGCATGTTTTGTGGGAAAACTGTGGAAATGTACTTCAAATATATGAAATTTAAATAAAAACTCATAGTCGCAGTTTTAGAATTATCACAATTAATTATGTATAAATTGTGGATAAATTTTAGAGGAATTACAAGTTTTATGTCGAATTATATTATATGATTGAAATTTATAAAAAAGTTGTTTGGTATATTAATTTGTTGGTAAGAATATTAATATTAGGTAAAAGCGAAAGGGGTTGTAGTTATGAACTTTATAGTAAGCGGTAAGAATATTGACATTACAGAAGCATTAAGAAACACTGTTGTTAAGAAACTGGGCAAGCTGGATAAGTTCTTTAATCCTGATACTGATGTTTATGTTACAATGAGTGTTGAAAAAAACAGGCACATAGTTGAAGTTACAATTCCTTTTAATGGGGTAGTGTTAAGAGCCGAAGAATTGAGTGACGATATGTATGCTTCTATCGATGAGGTTATTGATGTCCTTGAAGGCCAGATTAGGAAAAACAAAACAAGGCTGAAGAGGAAGCTCTATAATGGGGCAATTAAGCCGGAGTACTTTGCTCAGATTGAAACACAAGCTGATGTAGAAGAGCATGAGTTTAAAGTAGTAAGAACCAAGAAATTTGCTATAAAACCCATGACTGTAGAAGAAGCTATTCTGCAAATGAATTTACTGGGGCACCAATTCTTTGTATTCTCCAATGCAGAATCTGATGAAGTAAATGTTGTTTATAAGAGAAAAGATGGGAATTATGGACTTATTGAGCCGGAGTTTTAGCAGACAGATATTATAAACAATATATAAAGTGAATAGAATCAAGTGAGTAGATATCAAGTGAAGTAGATATAAAGCTGGTAGATATGAGGATGATAGATATTATTCGCCATAAGTATTAAGCGGGGCAGCTTATTTGACCCCGCTTTAAATTTTTTATGATTTTTGTAAAGGAGCGTATAAAATAATGCAATATTCCAAAGCAAAAAACATTAATCTATCGAAGTTTACTCTCGGAACAGTACAGTTGGGAATGAATTACGGAATAGCCAACAAAAGTGGCAAGCCTGACATGAACAGAAGTTTTAATATTTTGGAAACTGCAATTGAAGAAGGAATTAATTCATTTGATACTTCATTGCACTATGGGGATTCTGAAAGGGTACTTGGTAAATATTTTCAAACAGAAAAATATGAGAAACGTAATTGCAGGTCCCCACTAATAACAACTAAATTTAAGCTTGAAGCGGACAAAAATGCTACACCCTGTGAAATTGAAAAGAAAATCCGTGAAAGAATTGAATCATCTCTTGGAAATCTTGGCATTAATAAAATTCCTATCTATCTTGCACATGATCCCAAAGAAATGCTAATGCATAAAGGTGTTCTAGCTGATATCCTTAAGAAACTTAAAAATGAGGGATTAATTGAAAAGGCCGGTGTTTCTGTATACAATTGTGAAGAAGCAGATGAAATGCTTAAATATGATGTATATGAAGCAATTCAACTTCCCATGAATATTCTTGATACCAGATTTGTAAAAAGCGGCATTCTCGCTAAACTTCATAAAGCCGGAATAATTGTATTTATAAGGAGCATATTTTTGCAGGGACTGTTTTTTTTGGACCCTGAAAACCTGACAGGTAATCTGACCCAAGCAGGAAAATACCTTAATCAGCTGAATGAGCTGGCGCAAGGAGAGGGTATGAGTGTGGCACAGCTTGCTCTTTCTTATATAAGAGATATGGAAGAGGTAACAAGCCTTGTAATAGGTGCTGAGGCACCACAACAGGTCAAGGAAAATGTTAAATTATTTGAAGGACCCGGTATCACCGAAAAAACCAGGCAGAATATACTGGACATCTTTGAAGTTGTACCAATGCATATTTTAGTACCAAGTATGTGGAGCGTGAGGTAAAAAATTACAGGTTGCTCTATTCCTGAGAATCTAATATAATAGATAAATACTATTATTGAACTGGGGAAGATAAAAGGATGAATAATGATTTACTTAAAAAGCTGAACAATGAACAGAGAGAAGCTGTTTTATATACAGAAGGTCCATTACTTTTACTCGCAGGTGCAGGAAGTGGCAAAACCAGGGTTGTTACCCATAGAATTGCCTATCTAATTAAAGAAAAGGGAGTACTTCCAGGAAGTATACTGGCTATTACTTTTACAAATAAGGCCGCCAGAGAGATGAAGGAAAGAGTGGAAGCTCTCATAGGCGAAGCTGGGAACGATATATGGATAAGCACTTTCCATGCGGCTTGTGTGAGAATCTTAAGAAGAGATATAGAAAAAATCGGCTTTGACCGGAGTTTTGTAATATTTGATACCTCAGACCAGCAGACTGTAATCAAAGACTGCTTGAAGGAACTTAATCTTAATGATAAAAACTATCCGCCTACAAACGTACTGAGCGAAATAGGGAAAGCTAAAGATGAGTTAATAGAACCGGAAAACTTCGCCAGGAAGAATGAAAGTGATTTCCGGATGAGTAAAATTGCGGAAATATACAAACTTTATCAGCAAAAATTAAAGCAGAATAACGCATTGGATTTTGATGATATAATTATGTATACCATTAAGCTCTTTATGGATAATCCTCCAGTGCTTGAATATTACCAGAAAAGGTTTAAATATATACATGTAGATGAATATCAGGATACAAATACTGCTCAGTATACCTTGATAAGCCTTCTTGCCCATTTGCACAGGAATCTTTGTGTGGTCGGCGATGATGATCAGTCCATATATGGATGGCGCGGGGCGAATATAAGAAATATCCTGGACTTTGAAAAAGATTTTAAAGGTGCAAAAGTAATTAAGCTGGAACAAAATTATCGTTCCACTAAAACCATTCTGGATGCTGCAAACAATGTTATTAAAAATAATATGGGAAGAAAAAAGAAAACTCTGTGGACAGATAATGATGCAGGCTGCAAAATAAAATGTTTTGAAGGCCAGAATGAGCACGAAGAAGCCTTTTTCGCAGCAAATGAGATTAAAAAAATCGTCCAGACTGAGAACAAAGATTACAAGGATTTTGCGATACTATACAGAATGAATGCCCAATCTCGTGTTCTTGAGGAAATGCTTATGAGAGAAGGCATCCCCTACCGTATTTTTGGGGGTTTGAGGTTTTATGATAGAAAAGAAATTAAGGATGTACTTGCTTATTTAAGACTTGTACAGAATCTGGCAGATAATTATGCTTTTAAAAGGATTATTAATGTACCCAAGAGAGGTATCGGAAATGTTACAGTTGATGCGGTTGAGAGCCTAGCGGCCAAGGAAGAATGCAGCATGTTTGATATTACATGCTCAGCCGGTGAATATCCGGATCTCCAGAGGTCGGCAGCTAAGCTGGAGAAGTTTAGAAATTTGATACTTGAATTAAGAGCATTGAAAGACACTTTGCCTGTATCTGTATTAATAGGTGAAGTAATTGAAAAAGCAGGAATCCTGGGCGAATTGGAAAATGATAAAACGACCGAGTCTGAATCCAGAATTGAAAATATTAAGGAACTGATTTCCGCAGCACTCGATTTTGAAAAACGGATTGATGCGGATCAAGGTGAATGGCAGAATGAAGTTGAAGATAAAAGCCTGGAAGCATTTTTGGCACATATTTCACTTGTAGCAGATATAGATAACCTTAATGAAGAAAGAAATAATGTAGTGCTAATGACTTTGCACAGTGCCAAGGGATTGGAATTTCCCGTGGTGTTTATGGTCGGAGTTGAAGAGGGCATATTCCCCAGTTACCGTTCTCTTTATAGCGAGAGTGAACTGGAAGAGGAACGCAGGCTTTGCTATGTAGGAATTACCAGGGCAATGGATAAACTTTATATAACCAATACACATTGCAGGACATTATTTGGTAAGACTACCAATAATAGGCCATCGAGGTTTGTGGATGAAATTCCGCACAGGCTCATAGATGGGCATTTTCCTTTAAATCAAAATGATGAATATGATGAAGATGATGATGAGTTTGATATAGATTGTTCCGAAGATAGGGATTATAAAGGCTATAGTTACAAAGATAATAACTATAGATATAATAGTTATAAAGATAATAGCTATAGAGATAATAATTATTATAGCGATTATTATAATAATAAAGGGCACTATAAAAAAGACCATGAAAACAGTTTTACTAGAAACAGCTCTGTTGGCAAGGCAAATAGCAAACCAGGTACAAGCAGCAGGGTAAAGTTTAATATTGGCGATTTTGTTATGCATAAAAAATTCGGAAAAGGCGTTATAACTAATATAGAAAAAGAAAAGGAAGATTACAAGCTGGAAATAATTTTTAATAATGTGGGGATGAAGAGGCTTATGGCAGCTTATGCAAATCTTGAGAAAATTGATAAATGAATCCACATATAGACTGAAAATGAGGGGTGCATATTTTAAAAGTGAAGAAATATTTACCAGTATTTTCTTTACTTAAATTATATGCACCCAAAAGCGAGTCAACATATTGACTGCTGACTCACAATAAATTCAAAAGGTCTAGGGGCTTTTCTATCAGAGCTTTTGCTCCATTAGCCAGTAGCTCATCCTTTCCTCTGAACCCCCATAATGCACCAACCGCATACATACCTGCACTACATGCAGTCTGCATATCTGTACCTGTATCACCAAGATAAAGAATTTCTCTGGATTGCAATCCCATAGTGCGGGCAATTTCTATAGCTCCTGCGGGATCAGGTTTCCTGGGTATGTAATTCCGATCACCATAAACTGCTCTAAACTCCCAATTAGGGAGCAATTCCTTTATCATAAGTTTAGTGAAGTTATCAGGCTTGTTGGATAATACCGCTATATGTACATCCCTTGAAGAAAGTGCATCAAGCAACTCAGGAATACCCTGATAGGGACGGGTCTTATTATTCCACCTTTTTTCATATTCCTGCTTCATTTTACCGGCGTATTTCTTTACCGTTTCTGTATCTCTGTATTCTTCCGGGAGGGATCTAAATACCAGCTTTTCCATGCCATCCCCTACGAAATATTTGTAGCTTTGAATATCATGAGCCGGGTATCCCGCATCTTCCAGCACTGCATTCATTGAATCAGCCAGATCATCAATAGAATCCAATAATGTACCGTCCAAATCAAAAATGACTGCTTTATATTTTATCATTTGTAACCACCTTCCTTTATGGTTTGTATAGTTTGTGTATTTCCCCAATAAATTAGAAAATTACATTGCGAAATCAAAGTTAATTTTTGCAGTTGATCTACTATTACCTTATATTATACCACAACTTGGCATTGTTTAGTTAAAATATATGGAACATGTTATGCTCCTTACCAATATTTTCTTCAGATAAATCAAATGCACCCAATAAAATTAAATAAATTGTGCCAGTCAAGGAAATAGGGTATAATTGTTAATATAACGAGGCAATAGGTGTCCTTCACCTCTGCTGATGTGTTATAAAAGGCTCTAAAGATTCTAACTCAAACAATCTACAAACTGACTTTAAACTGGCTTTGTATGAAAATTGATTTCCAGGGCTTAAAAAGAGAGGATTTGGGATGAAAAGACTTCCATATAGTAGGAAATATAGAAGCAATATTTTACCGCATTAACTAAAAAAGGTTGGTGAAAACAATATGGAAATAATTATAAACAATGGCGTGACACCGTATGGCAGAGTGATAACAACATTAAGGGGAGGGTGCCCTGATAAAATACCTTTTACAGTATATGAAAATATGTTACCCCGGTGTGCTGCTGAAAGAGACCTTAGAAACAGAGGCCTTTGCATAGTTAAACGCATAACCTCTTACAATATTAGACGACCCAATGTAAAAACGAAATCCGTTCATTATTTGGATGAAAAAGGCAGGGATTTGATACGCACAATTTATGAAACACCATATGGTGAGCTTTCTACTCTTGATCAACCTGCGGGTTTTACATCATGGCATCATGAAAGGTTATTTAAATCCCCGGATGACTATAAAGCTCTTCTATTTATGATTAAAGACAGTATAATCGAGCCTGCATATGATAATGCTTCAAAAGTTGTCAAAGACCTGGGCGAAGATTTTATTGTACGTGACAATCTACCTTTGGAGCCTATGCAAAATCTTGTATCATCATACATGGGAGCAGAAACATTTTCATATGAATGGATGGATAACAGGGATGAGGTTTTGAAACTCTATGATGCATTTGTTGATGTTGCAAGGAAAATTTATCCCATTGTTGCTGGTGGACCATTGGAATTTTCAAATTATGGAGGGAATGTAATACCTCAGGTAATAGGAGTGGAAAATTTTAAAAAGTATTATGTACCACACTATAATGAAGCTGCTGAGATATTGCATAAGAAAGGCAAACTTATAGGGTGCCATCTGGATGCAGATAATAAAATTATTATGAATGCAGTTGCGGATACGGATCTTGATTATATCGAAGCATATGACCCCGGCATAAGCCCTCCGGTTAAAGAGGCACGTAAAATTTTTGGCAGCAAAGTATTATGGATCAACTGGCCGAGTGCATGGCACTTGAATTCAGTTAATAATGTTTTAAAGGATACTATTAAATTAATTGAGGAAGCAAAGCCGGGTAATGGATTTATTATCGGCATAACAGAGGATGTGCCTGAGGAAAGATGGAAAGAAAATTTTCTGGCAATTATGGATGGTATCGACAGTTGCAAATGATTGCATGTATAGTATATTATGCATAAAATTGGTAATTACAAATAACTATATGTGTGATATATTATGTAAAAATTTTTGGATGAATGTAATTATAAGCAGTTATTAAAGTGAATAATTACTAATTGAATAATTAAATGATGAACATAAATATATTACATAGGTATTTGGAGGTGTTTTATGGAATACAGAGTTTTTGGTGATAAAATAGTTGCCCGAATTGATAAGGGAGAAGAGATTATTGAATCTATAAAAAAGATCTGCATTAAGGAAAAAACAGCACTTGGTAAAGTATCTGCTTTAGGTGCGGTAAACAGGGCTAAAATAGGGCTGTTTGAAACAGGCATAAAAAAATACCATTCTGCAGAACTATCGGGAGATTTTGAAATAACTTCATTATCAGGTACAATAACCGAAATGGATGGAGAGCCTTATCTTCATATACACATTAACCTTGCAGGCGCAGATCACAAAACATTTGGGGGACACCTGAACGAGGCATATGTAAGTGCAACCTGTGAGCTTGTTATTGATGTCATTAATGGACGGGTGGGAAGAAAGTTCAGTAAGGAAATCGGACTTAACTTAATGGAGTTTTAAACTGGCTTTGTATGAAAATTGATTTTTAGGGCTTAAAAGGAGAGAACCAATAGATCCTGAGTATTTCGCAATATTTGAAGTTAAGTATATTAAAAAATCAGAGTATGAAATGTATGGCGAAAAAATTGTGGAAGAAAAGAAAAAGGAAGCTACAGTACAAATTATGAAGTATCATACATCTGGCGAGCTTCAAAAATTACCACAACTTAAAAAGTGGGCGCTTGTATTTGCAGGGGATAAATGTGTTGTCAATAATGAAATTATACTATAGG
>ERZ795032.1581-NODE-1581-length-15303-cov-5.704683_pt1 | contig 15303 bp, 12 predicted proteins | sample MGYA00375124_ERZ795032 | MGnify/ENA primary metagenome ERZ795032 (study PRJEB30167, sample SAMN05720154) | activated sludge metagenome | isolation source: Anaerobic digester | place: China | collected 2015-12-16 ...
TTTGCATACGACCCGGCCTCGATCGATTTCGTGCTGGTGACGCATGCCCACATCGATCACACTGGCCTGCTGCCGAAGCTGGTAAAACATGGCTTCATGGGCCCGATTTATGCCACCGAGCCGACCGTCGATCTGCTGAAGCATCTGTTGCCTGATTCTGCCAGAATCCAGGAAATAGAAGTTTTGCAGAAGAACCGCCGCAACGAACGCAAGGGTCTCGAAGAGATTCAGCCGATCTACGACGAAGCGGATGCCGAAAAGGCCATTTCTTTGCTCAAGGGTTTGAGGCGCTACGAAAGTTTTTCACCGGCGAAGGGCTGCCAGGTTACCTATCATAATGCCGGCCATGTGCTTGGCTCGGCTTTTATCGAAATCGTGCTCGAAGAGGGTGCTGAAAAGCGCACCATCGTTTTTTCAGGCGACCTTGGCGAAGACGATCACCCGATCGTCAACGACCCTGACCGCTTTAAATCAGCCGATTTTCTCGTTGTCGAGTCAACTTACGGAAACCGTAACCGCGACAAGGTCAGCAAAGAAGACCGCTACGCCAGATTGGCAGAAGTTTTTAAAGAGGCCGAAAAGCGCGGTGGCAAGATCATTATTCCGGCTTTCGCGCTCGAGCGCACGCAGGATATGCTGCACGACATCCTCATTCTCAAGCAGCGCGGTGCGATTTCGCGAATTCCGGTCGTTGTCGATTCACCGCTTGCCAAAGAAATCACGCAGGTTTTTGTCAAATACCCCGAACTGTACGATGAAGATGCCCGCGAAGTCATGCGCAGCATGGGTGGGCTTTTCGATCACCCCGATTTTCGCTTCACCAACAGTGTTGATGAATCAAAGGGGCTCAATCAGCAGAACGATATCGTCATCATGTCGGCCAGCGGCATGTGTGATGCCGGCCGCATCAAGCACCATCTGAAGCACAATCTCTGGAATCCGGCCAATACCGTGGTTTTTGTCGGCTATCAGGCCGAGGGCACTCTTGGTCGCCTGATTCTCGAAGGCGCCAAAACGGTGCGCATTCATGGCGAAGAAGTTACGGTCAATGCGAAGATCGAGCAGATATATGGTTACAGTGGTCATGCCGACCAGAATGGCCTCATGAACTGGCTTGCAGCAGTTGAGGAAGTGCGCCGCGCGGTTTTTGTCGTGCACGGCGAACCTGATGCGGCCGATGATTTTGCCGCTCTGCTGAACGAAAAACGCGGCTTTATGGCGATTGCGCCGCGCATGAACGAAGAATTCGACCTGCTGACTGCCGAAGCAGTTGCCGCCGGTATTGTTAAGAAGCCTGCTGTGGCAAAATCTGATGCCAAAAAGGCCCAGGCGGCCAAGCCGGCCGTTACCGTTAAACCCGGTCGCGATTCTTACAACCTTTATGCCGATCTCATGCTCAGATTGGCTGAATTCATGCGCAACAACAAAAGCGAAGAAGAACGCAGTAAAAAGCTTGCAGCCATGCTTTCTCAGCTTTAATCAGCCCGCTCTGTGAGTCTCTGTTTTATGCCCGTGATCCTGAAAAGCCTTAAACCACATCTGATTTCCGGTTCCGGGTGCTTTTTTCAATGAAATCAAGCGCATCTGACAAAGGCTCATCTTCAGTTCTGAAAAATGGCTTCAGCCTTATCGAACTGGTAACTGTCGTCGCGATTCTTCTCGCCCTGTCATTTTTCGCGATGCCGACCCTCGAAATTGTCTATGTTAAAGCCCGCGAAAAACAGCTGCGCGAAAGACTTTTCGAAATCAGGCGCGCTATCGACGCCTACGTCAATGCAAGAAAAAATGACGCAAAAAGCCCATACCCACCAACTATTGCGAGTTTGACCGTGCCAATGGTAGATGACGCCAAACCCGGTGCAAATACTGGTCCGTTTGTTTCTAACGAATCACTTGGTAACCCGTTCAAAGACAAGGGAGATGTTTTTTTATGGGAAATCCGGCTGGACTGTGACCCGCCCGGAACTTGGCGACTTGCAACTCAGGCAAACGAAATTTTGCAGGCTGGTAATGGAGTGTATGACATAAGGTTCCCTGAAGTCGGGGTTGATGGCTGGAAGAAGGCAATCGATGACACAGAATATTATAAATGGTAAAAAAAGCGGTTTCACCCTGCTTGAACTTTTGCTGGTAATCGGTATTATCGCTGCTCTGGTCGGGCTGGCTGTGCCTTATTACCAGGATTACGTCGGCCAGAGCAAAAATTCTATTATGCAGGCAAATTTGCATCTGCTGAAAAAAACTCTCATGGAATTCAAGGCGGACACCGGTGATTTTCCAGCAACAAACGATTTGAAGACAAAACTAGTCCCTAGATATCTGATGGCTTTGCCAGAAGACCCGGAAGCCGGTTCTTTGGCTGACTGGGGATATAAATGCGACGCAGCATCCTGCAGCTTTGACGGGAAATATAAGGCGTTTTTTCCTGATTCTGAGGTCGTGGGCGGCCGGCCGATTATCAGGAAGAACCTTTAAGGGTCTGTTAAAAGTTATCGAAAAAAATTATTGTTCGAGATCCGGGAAGCCGTCGGGGTAGGGGGTTACGTAGTTGTCGGGGCGCCTTTGAATGAGGCTGTTAAGCAGAAGAACTTCGACCAGTTTTGTGTCGATATAGATTTCGGCCAGGTGATCGGCAACCGGAAAGGCGTCGATACTGAGAATTCGGCCGGGAACCGGCATGTCGAAAAAATAAAAAGATACCCAGGCTCTGGTAAAATGCTGTTCAGCAACCGGTCTTGGCGCAAGCGGCATTGCCAGTTTGATGCGGCCTTCCTGCATTATCAGAAGCTGCCGGCAGCGGTAATTTGAGAGTTTGTCTTTGAACATGACGATGCGGAGATTGTAATGGACAGGTTCAACGATGATCGTGGTCGAGCTGATGGTGTGACTTGCCAGGCCCTGCTGGTCTGTCGCAACCCAGGGCAGTGAAGTTGTCCACTTTTTACTGGTATTTTTGAAACTTTCGACAATTCCGGTCGAGACGGCAGCGTCGCTGACCCAGAGAATTTTGCCGAGTTCGGAGGGGACGAAGCGGTTGGCAAGAATCGGGAATTCCTGCGCCGGCACAAGCGGCCCGGGCAGCGGAAATCGCTGATCGAAAATAAGTTCCCATTCGTGCATGGCCATGCTGCAGGCCGATGCTGATGCGGTCAGCAGGAAAAACAGCGAAACCAGTAAAATGATTTTCTTCATGCCTTAATGATATAACATAGCCACGTGGCACGGCAATGCTCCGGTAAAAAAACAACCGCGCCATTTTACTGGCGCGGCGTTTTGGGCAGATGCTGTGACTGTTGCTGCGATTTGAGTGTGGTTGAGGTTTTATAATGCGGTGGTTGTTGTGTGACTTAAATGTGGCTGTGCTTCGACATCTGCAATTTAAAGATCGATCGTGTTGTGATTAAAGTGCTTCTGTAATTGTCTGTGCTGTGGCTGGTGAGTGAAAGCGCTGTAGCTGTACTGTAAATTTAATTAAGCTCTGCTGGACTGAACCCGAGGAACTGGTAGAGGGGTGATTGTGCTTCGAACCGGTTTTGCAATGCTGTGTCTGAATTCTTGTCTGTGCTGTGGTCTGGTATGACTGCTATTGTGATATAGAACAGAACTGGTAGAGGTTAAACTCGTCGGAAGCCTTTCAGCGGCAGGGAACTACGACTTTACGGTGCGTTGAAACTGCCTGCTTCACTGCAGAAACGAACATCATGAATCTGATCCAGATAACCAACAGGTTAAACGCTATTATCATGATCTGCCCGCTTTCCCAACAAACTTTTCTGCCCTTACGCAAATAACACACGCAAAAGCCATGCCAAGTTTTTGGGGGAGTGTTGCCAACTATTGTGTCGTCCCTGCGTTTATGCCCGGAACGGCTACAGCCAGGGATCTAAGCCATTGCATGCAAGGTTCCCGCCACCCGCTCTCGCGATGCAGGCTCCGCGGGATGACGAAGAGCCCTGCAATTCTTGTGTGACAGTGGAATAGCCCGGTGCTACTGCAGAATCGGCAGCATCCGATTCATGAATTTTACCTTCTGGTGCTGCGTTTGATTCCGAGTTTCGCCATTCTTGATTCAAGGGTGGTGGGCTTCAGACCCAGTAGTTCAGCAGCGCCGCCAGGTCCGCGCACCCGCCAGAAAGTGGAATTGAGAACCTGTAAAATGTGTGCTTTTTCCACTTCATTTAAATTCTGCGCACTGCCAGCTTCGGCTGCCTGGGCGTCTTTTGGCATTTTTTGCGCAGTTTCGGGCAGGTCGACCTCTAAAGTGTCAGAATGACACAAAATTACTGACCTTTCAATTACATTCTTGAGCTCGCGAATGTTACCGGGCCAGTTATAGGTCTGCATGCGGGCAATCGAAGCCGGCGAAATACAATTTATGTTTTTACCGAGGCGTCTGGCGAACTGCAGCATGAAGCTGGTGGCTATTTCGACTACGTCGCCATCGCGTTCAGCCAGAGAAGGAAGGTGAATCGGAAACACGTTCAGTCGGAAAAAGAGATCTTCGCGAAACTTGCCGGCTTCGACCTGAGCCTTTAAATTGCGGTTGGTGGCGGCAATGACCCTGACGTCGATGTTGATGAGCTTAGTGCTGCCGATTCTCTCCAGTTGGTTTTCCTGGAGAACGCGCAGCAGTTTGCTTTGAAGCTCGAGCGGCATCTCGCCGATTTCATCGAGAAAAATGCTGCCACCGCTTGCCACTTCGAAGCGACCGATCTTGCGGGCAATCGCCCCTGTAAAAGAGCCTTTTTCGTGCCCGAACAGTTCGCTTTCGATAAGATTGGCCGGCAGAGCTGCGCAATTCACCACAATCAAAGGCTGGCTGGCTCTTCGACTGCATCGATGAATTTCTCGCGCTGCCAGCTCTTTGCCGGTGCCGGTGTCACCGGTAATGAGCACAGTCGCGTCGGTCGGGGCGACTTTATGTATCTGAAACAGCACCTGCTTCAGCGACGGGCTGCTGCCAAGCATGCTATTATCTTCAAGATTATACGAAAGATGGTTTTTGAGCGCCTGGTTTTCCTGCTTCAGTTTTTCCTGGAGGGTAAGTATATCCTGGTAGGCTTTCTCAAGGCCAATCTGAGTATTGCGCAGCTCCGAAATGTCGTTGATGATAAGACTGGCGGTGAGGCTGCTGGTCGGGTCGTAAGTCACCGGGTAGGCGCTGACTGCCCAGAAAAACTTTTGCCCGGCTTTTGCGAAACTTATTTCCTGGTTTAATATTGCCAGCCCCGATTTGAGAACCTGTTTGGTAATCGCCTTCAGTTGAGACGCCGCGTCAGGAAGAATCTCAGAGACTGTCAGGCCCGGGCAGTCAGAAACGCCCTTCCCGGCAAAGTCGGCGAGGCGCTGATTTAATCTGATGACGCGGTTTTCAGGGTCGACAGCGAGCATGCAGACCGGCGCTGAGTGATAAATCTGCTGCAGAAAATTCAGCGCCTCGCAGGCAGAGCCGCAAGGTATTATATCGTTTGTTCCCTCAAGGTATGGCGAAGTATTATGCATTTTTACAGGTTGATTATAACTCACATTTAATCAGTCTGCCACCGGCAAAAACAGTAAGGGGTTGAAAAAAAACGCCAAACCATGTATTTTTGCTCAGGTTGGTTATTAACAAGCATTTCACAGGAGTTACCGCCATGATGATGAACCCGGGTCGCCTTACCGATGAGCAGGTAGTAGAACTGCGCAGTGAAAAGATTGAATTGAACCGCAAATCGCGCCGCCAGACCGGCATGAAACTTGCCTGCGTCGGCAAAAGCCGCGGTTATCTCGAATGCGAAACCGCTGAAGGCCGCTGTCCTGATTACGATGTCTGCCACGAAGCCTGACAGGGCAGATCGCCTGGCTCTTTCAGCGCAATAGAGCAGAACCCGGTAACCACAATCGCACGGTTACCGGGTTCTGTTTTCAGCAAAGGTTCAGTTCACTGCCACATTTTATTATTTATTTAGTGTCATTCACGCGGGAGCTGGCAGCGAGAATCTTATTGATAAAAGCTGAAATCCCTGCCTGTACCCGTTCCGGAAATAAACGCAGGGATGACATACAAATGGCCTGTTTTTAACTCAGACGTGAAAGATGGTTAATTCTGTGGGGTTCGCGTCGTTTCGATGCGCAGGTCGACATCCTGAGGGGTGAAGAACATGCTGGCGTTGCTGCGGCCAAGCTTTTCGATATATTCGACCTTTTTGAGAGTATTGAAGATGTTGATCTTTTCCTGCTCTGACAGCGAGCCGGCGAGCTTGTCGAAAAAGCGCGCCACTCTGACCGCTTCACATTCTCCGTGCATTTCAGCCTCTTTGAGTGCGTTCTCACGCTGAATTTGAATCAGTTCGCCCTTCTGCCGCTCAATATCGAGATTGCCTCTGACTTCATTGAGCCTTACTTCATTTTCGCTCTGCTGCTTCAGCAGGCGGTTGAGGCGATTGGTGGTTTCCTGAATGATTTCCTGCAGAATGACCTGCGTGCTTTCTTCTTTGCAACTGACCGAGCGCACTTCGACCGAATGAATCTTGACGCCGCGCTGGGTATAGAACGGGTCGCTGCTGTCATTGATCGCTTCCTTGACGATGTCGTTGAAACGGTCGAGAAAGGCTTCAAGAGTCGATTTCGAAACCGACTGAATGATCATGCTGCGGGCGTGCGAGCAGATGTCGCCCGGCGCATCGTCTGTAGTTTTGATCATGGTCTCGATGTTCTCGATCTGCCAGAAAAAGGTAACTCCGAGAATCAGTTCGACGTTATCCTTGGTTCTGACACCGAATTCATACCACATGAATTTCGGGCGCGAGTCGATATGGGTAATTTTAAGGTCACGCTTTTCTTTATGAATGCCAGATGACCAGCTCATCGCCACCAGCGTCTCATAAGGCTGCAGGAAAAAGGCGTTTTCTGACTGACTGCCGCTGACGATACGAAATCTGCCGTCTTTGCCCTTGATTATGACTGATTGATGTGTTTCAAGCAGAATCTTGCGTCTGACATCTTCAATCTCTTCGCTGGCCGCCGGGAAAAAGACCTGGTTCTTCGTTACCAGCCGCAGCGAACCGTCGGTGTTGTTGCGCACCAGAACCGCCGTATGCTCGTCGATATTGATGCCTTTGCACGGTTTTTCGAGCATCTCTTCACTGGCACTCAGAACCACATGGTTCGGACCGGTCACAACCCTGATGACCCCGGTTGATTTATCTATGAGCCTGACGTATTCATTCTGCTGCAGAACGATGACATCATATTTTTTGATGAGTTCTTCATAAGCCTGCATGAAAAAAAAGCATGGGCCCTTCTCAACCCTTATTTCGCCGGTGAGAAGATCTCTGATTTTGACAAATTCTGTGGGCGTCAGGCTCACGCCAAGTCTGATGCGCGCACTGATAAAGGGCTGAACAAAAACATGCCCGGGGCCGTTGATTACCCACTTTTTGGTGAAACCCTCAAGTACAAGCTGCTCTTCCTCTTTCAGAAAATAGACCCATGGAATAATCATATTTCCGGCTCCTGCTTTTTTTGTTATTATACTCCGGGTTTACCGCTGATGAAAAATAAAAATCAGTTCAGGCCCGTGTGTTTTCAGAATCCTTATAGTTATATGGAGTGGCATCGATGTCAGATCAGATGTTCAAAGGACTATTCGCTATTCTCGCCGGCCTGTTCACGATTTTCTGTGCCGCGAAAGATTTTGACTGGTTCATGAATAACCACAAGGCCCGCTTTTTTGTGAATATTTTCGGCCGCGACGGCGCCCGTGTCTTTTACGGTATTCTTGGCGTCATTCTTATGCTTCTTGGAGTTTTTATCGGCCTGGGCAGGTAACGGCAGCTTCAAGGCCGACACGCTGCAGAACCGATAAAAAGTCGTCTGGAAGCGGGGCCTCAAAGCTGAGCAGCTCGCCGCTGGCCGGGTGGCAAAACTCAATACTGAGGGCGTGCAACATCAGCCTCTGCAGGCCGGCATATTCGGCAAGCATGCGGTTGTGATGGCCGTCACCATGTTGATGATCACCGATGATCGGGTGAAAAATATGCTTCATGTGCCGCCTGATCTGACGGTTTCGGCCGGTATGCGGCGTTACCAGCAGCAGTGAATAACGCGAAACCGGGTGTGGTCTGACCGCAACCGGCACTTCTGCTGTCGCCAGACGGCGATATTCAGTAACTGCCTCGCGGGCAGGGTTGTCTTTGAGCCGGTCGGGGTCGGTGATTTTGTCCCAGAGGTCTTTAAGCGGGTAGTCGATGGTTTCATGCTCTTTTGTCCAGCCCCTGACCATCGCCAGATAGGTCTTTTTCACTTCGCGGCTGCTGAAAGATTCGGTCATCTGCCGCGCCAGTTCACTCGACAGTGAAAAGACGAGAATTCCGGAAGTTGGCTTGTCAAGGCGATGCGCCGGGTAAACCCAGCGGCCGATCATGTCGCGAAGCTGCTTCATCGCGCTCTCGGTCTCGTTTTTGTCGATGTAGCTGGGGTGAACGAGAAGGCCGGCAGACTTGTTGACAATGACCAGACTGCCATCCTGAAAAATGATGTCTTGTGGTGCAAGATTCACGTTAATTTCTCTTTGTTAAATTTTCTGACGTTTACGCTGCAGACTTGATTTTTAATGGTAAAACCGGTGATCTGGCCAGCCCGCATCTGTAATTTGTTCGTCATCGCCGCAGGGGGGGGGGAAGTCTTTTAATCAATCGCCGGTCAGGTTATTTTCTGTTTCAGAGCCGCTTCGCGTTCGTCTATAAGGCCTGCCAGCCGCCTGCCAGCGGCGGCACGGTCGAGAATCCAGGTAACTCCTCTTTTGCGGGCGACGTGGGCAGCCGGAATGTCGCAGTCAGGATTAAAAATAATCTCGTTTAATATTTGGCATTTTGCTTCGCCATTGACGAGAAAGACGATTTCGCGCGCCTGCAGAATCCGCCCCAGGGTCAGACTGAATCTTGGTTCTGGTTGCGAATTCGTCTTAAAAACCGCAAAGCCGCTCAGAGAAGATCGCGTCAGCCAGTCGGTATCAGGAAAAAGCGAAGCTGTGTGCCCGTCGGTGCCGATGCCAAGAATCAGCAGGTCGATTAGCGCTGGCGGTTGCAGCGGATCTGGCAATTGCCTGAGCCGTTCGTGGTAGTCCTGACAGAGACGGTCGAAAGCCGCCGGGTTTTCGGTTGCCGGTGGTTTACTGACGATTACCGGAACCAGACTATGTTGCGGCAGATAACCACCGCTCATGAGGCTTTCTTTGATGCCGCGCTGGTTGCTGCGCGGATCGTTTGCAGGCACCAGTCTTTCATCGGTCTGCATCCACCAGCAGCGGTTGCCGGCGTCACTTCTGCCGAGTCTTCGCGCGAGTTCCCTGTAGACCGGAAGCGGTGTGCTGCCGCCCGAAAGGCTGATCAGGCAGGGTCTTTTGCCAAAAGCCGAAATTATCGCATCGAGCCTGCCGGCTGCGGTGTCGGCAAAGTATTCAGGTTTATCGGCGAGCACGAACTGATGGTTTATGGGCAGCATTGGCCCTCCGATGGGCGCCAGCGGTGCCCGTGTCTTTCGAGCAGTTCACATGCCTCGCGCGGGCCGTGGGTGCCGGCAGGGTAGGTGAACATAGGCTGAGAGAACTGCTGCCAGCCTTCAATGATCGGGTCGATGAATTTCCAGGACTCTTCGATTTCGCTGTTGCTCAAAAACAGGGCTGAATCGCCCTGCAGCGAATCGAGAAGCAGCCGCTCATAGGCATCGGGCCGGTATTCGCCAAACTCGCTGTCATACGAGAACTTAAGGCCGACGTTACTGACCTGCATGCTCATTCCGGGTGGTTTGGTGTTCAGAAGCAGATTGATGCCCTCGTTCGGCTGAATTCTTATATAAAGCCGGTTCGACTCGATCTTGCCGGTCAGTGTCGGAAAAATAGAGTGAGGGACCGGCTTGAAATTGACGACGATCTCAGTAATGTTGCGATCGAGGCGTTTGCCGGCCCGCAGATAGAATGGCACGCCACCCCAGCGCCAGTTGTCGATGAACACGCGGCAGGCAGCATAGGTTTCGGTTTTTGAAGATGCTCTGACCCCTTCTTCTTCAAGGTAGCCCTTTGCCAGTTCGCCTTTGAGCATGCTGTGCAGATACTGGGCTCTGATCGTCTCCTGGGCCACTTCTTCGGGTTTGTATTTGCGCAGTGCCTTCAGCACCTTGTTCTTTTCGAGGTGCAGATCATCGGGTCGGTGCGACAGCGGTGGTTCCATGGCAACCATGGAAAGAACCTGCAGCAGGTGATTCTGCACCACGTCGCGCAGTATGCCCGCCTGGTCAAAGTAGCCGGCCCGGCCGCCAATGCCGATTTCTTCAGAAAACGAGATTTGAACATTGCTGATGAAGCGGTGGTTCCAGACCGGCTCGAAAAACAGATTGGCGAAACGCATATACAAAATATTCTGTACCGCCTCTTTACCGAGATAATGATCGATGCGCAGAATCTGGTTTTCAGAAAAAGCTTCGAGCAACCTGGCATTCAGTTCGCGTGCGGTTGCCAGATTGCTGCCAAAAGGCTTTTCGACGAGAATGCGCTCAGGGCAGTTGTGATCGGTGCGGGCATCAGAAAAGGCTTTGACCAGCTCGATGAAGCTGTCCATACTGGCGGGCGGAACCGCGAGATAGAACAGTCTAGCCGGCGCCGCCATTGGTTCTTCAGCCATCAGCCGTCGTCTGAAATCCTGCGCTTCGTTTTTCAGACCAGGATTGGCCCGCAAATAGCGGATTCTTGGCCGCAGTCTTTCGAAGCCCGAGGCAAAGCGGGTGTCTTTTTTAAAATGGTCGGCCTCGCGGTTGACGAAACTGTCAAGAAAGGCCGCTGTCGTCATGTCAGTACGGCCGGTGACAAAAACATGAAAATCATGTGGCAGCAGGCCGGCATCATTGAGGCGGCACAGCGCCGGTATCAGCTTACGGCCGGCCAGGTCACCGGTTCCGCCAAAAATTACAATCGAAGCCGCACAGAAAGGCTTTCCGTTCATCGTATCGCTCCCGGTCTCAAATTTGCCCGCAAGGCGTTCTAATTATGTTTCATGGCGTCAGCTGCGGGTCTGATCTTTTATGAAAGCATCGATACTGCGGTCATAGGTCTTTTCGCCTTCGCTCGAAAAAAAACAGCCCGGAATCTGCTTCATTTTGCGGTGATAAGCGACACAGTCGCAGCATTTCTGACGTTTTGAACATGAATAGGTACAGGCGCACGGGTTCTTGTTCGAACAGTCGGCCATAATAACCCTCCAAAAACTTTTTCGTTTTATTCTCAGTTCTCTTAGAATCTCAAAATTCCACCACCGTTGCAACCATTTGCTTTTTCTGCAGAAAGTGCTTGCCAGAAACCTTATTTCTTATAGATTTTCAGGCTCAGGCAGGGAAAGTTTTTCTGCTCAGGATTGAGGGGTTTATGAGCCATCTGGTGAAGCTGATGATTCGAAAAATTCAGGAACCATTATTGCGGGGCGTTGTCTTCGTCATTGTTGCAGTTGTTGCCTTGTTCAGCCTGCTGGAAGCTGGCCTGAATGCCGGGCGCAACGAATACTTCAATCAGGCGCCGCGCATTTCCCACCTGAATTCAAGCTCCATGAAAGTCGAATGGAACCTTTACCCACAGTTCAACAAGAGCACTCATTATCAGGTGCAGCTTAACAACGCTCTCTACGGCTTTTCAACGAAAGAAACCTCGAAAACTCTTTATAAGCTGCAGCCGGGCGGAACCTATCGAGTCGCCGTCGTTACCTATGACAAAGGCAGCGCCATTGGCGTATCGAGTGCTACTACAGTCATGATGGGCCCGGCAGTCCCGGCCGGCATCTCGACTTACCATATCGGTACCGATTCTGTCGGCCTGATCTGGCAGACTGTGCCGACTGCCACAAAATATCGTATCTATCAGGCCCCAGATAAGCTCCTCCGCGAGGTTGACGCCCCCGAAACCAAAACTCTGATCAGCGGCCTGGTATCTGGCGCCCTGGTTACCTTCAGGCTTACGGCTGTCAACGCAACGGGCGAATCTGCATTCAGCGATGATTTTAAAGTGCAGCTGCTGCCGGTTGGCCCGGTGGTCAGCATTGTCGAGAACCAGATCGGTTCCACCTGGTTCTCTATCCGCTGGAAACCAGTCGAACAGGCGATCAGCTACCGCATCATCGTTAACGATGAGGTCGTTGCCTCTGCCGCTGCCGATGTGAGCGAATACAAGGTCGAAGGCCTGCCGGCAGGCACCACAGTCAGCGTTAAAATGACCGCCGTTAACAGCAGTGGCGTTTCTGAAACTTCCGAGCCGATCATAATTCAGCTGGTGCCGGCCACGCCGGTTCTCGCGGTGGCGGCCGTTTCATCCTATTCATGCACCCTGAACTGGTCGGTGGCCAACGGCGCGACTTACTACAAGGTCTATCTCGATAAAAGCTATGCCATCATGAACGTGCCGGCCACAATCAATACCGTGACCCTGACCGAACACATAACCGCCGGAACCACCGCAACCTATACCGTGGCCGCAGCCAACGGCACCGGGGAGTCTGGGCAGTCTAACGCAGTTGTCGTCAGCTTTACCGCAAATTCGGCCTCGATCCGTGAGCCGGGCGATATGGGCGCGGTGCAGGCCTCACTCTACCAGTTCAACGATCAGCAACTTCCCGAATCGATGCGGGGAAAACCGCTGGTCTGGGTCTACTTTCCTCCTGAACTGGTCGGGCCCGAGCTGGCTCTCGAGGTTTCGTTCTTCGAATCGCTGACACGCCTGTCTGAAATGTCAGAGGTAAGCTTCATCGGTGCCTTTACGCGAGAAACGGTGGAAATAACCACCAAAGATGCGAAGAATGTTTCCTGGAAAAAGGCCCAGAAAGACGCCGATATCCGCATTCCCGGCCGCCTGCCGCTGGTGCGCTTCTACGGCCCTGATGGAATTCTGCGCAATTCGATACATATTCCGATGGCTATTATCAGCCCCGACGAAATTTATCGCGATCTTCCCGAAAGTGTCGAAAGAAGCACCGAAATGCTCCAGCTCTACCAGGAAAACCAGGAACGTTTCGATTCTCTGCACGCGCCGGTCAAGTAATCCAATGAAAAATCAGGCGGCCGGAGGGGCCGCCTGATCTTGCACAATTACCCAGGTGGGGCAGGAACTTATTTTTCGCTTACCTGCAGCACGAAGCTTTCTGAATGGCTGTTGAATTCGGGTGCATACATGCACTGAATTTCGGCCATGCCGGTCTGGTAGATACCGGCATGCTGCACGCGCAGCTCATACTCGAAAACGTAGGTGCCCTTGGGCAGATAATCGATGTAGAAATGGGTCGCGGTATCTTTGGTCGCTTCGTAGTAAGCCAGACCATCCTGATACTTGTAGCGTGAAATGACGTTGGTCGGTTCCATGCCGGCGCCGCGCTGATCTTTCATGTGAATGTATTCCATGTCGCGGTCGCTGCGCAGTTCGATTCTGACCACCACCAGGTCGCCCACTTTGAGAACGCCCTCAACCGGCTTGATGGTCGGGCCGGCATCGGTATCGCGCTTGACGAACAGTGTCTTTTTCAGCTTCAGATTGGTTTCGTGCGGCGTGATCTTGCTCATATCTTCGAGATACTGCCAGTGAACGGCGCCCCAGGCGACGCCCTGGTCTTCTTTCACCATTTCTATGTCGCCCATTTCTGGTTTGACTTCAGAACCGGCGTAGATTTTCTGGTAATAGCCGGTGCCGGCTTCGACCTTCTCGGGCTTCACTTCGTTGCCGCCAAGAACCACTTTGACCAGCTTGTCAGAGGCCAGCAGATTGGCGCCACGTAACAGCAGAGCATAAACCGCGTCGGCAGTCGCCTTGGTCGTTTTCCAGTTCTGGGTCTGCTTCTGTTTCAGCAGCCAGACTTTGCAGTCTTCAACCGCCACGTCGTCTTTCGCGACTTCGGTCAGCATTTCGATCATGACCGCCTGCGTTTCGATCTCGGCGCGATACCACCAGAACGAAATCTCGTTTTCGCGCCAGAAGCGACCGAGTTCGGGGTCGGTGACGCTGCGTTCGAGTGCACTCTTGACGATCGCTGCAGGAATCTTGGTATCGCCGAATCTCTGCAGTGCGAGAGCCATGTGGCCCTGAGCCAGCCTTGAGCCGACATCTAGCCATTTGTTTCTGGCTTCGTCAAGGAAAAATTCTACCGCTTCCTTGCTGCCTGCCGGTATCGGTCGCTCTTTCAGGAAAAAGCTGCGGCCATACAGATACATCGCGTAGGTCGGGTTGATGTTGGTGCGCTTCTGATAACCCGGGTGTCTGATGATCTCGCGGTATTCCTTGTCGATCCAGCTGTCGAGATATTCAAGGGTGCGCAGGGCCATTTTTACGTCGATATCGACGCCGAGATGCCGCATGCGGCCAAAGCCGGTCATGATATAGAGAGTGATGTAAGAGTTCGGGTAACCGCCCGGGAACCAGGGGAAGCCGCCGTCAGAAAGCTGCATTTCGCCGAGCTTCTTCATTGCCCGGGTCATTTCGTTTTCGAGACGGTTGGTATCGAACAGCACACCGATCTTGTGTTTCTGTTCAGTTTCGCTCTTGGCGTCGAGAACCCAGGGGGTTTCGAGCAGGGTCACGGCCTTGAGATGCTCGTTCTTTTCGAGGTTTGAATAGAGAGCCTTGCCACCGTTGGCTTCGTCGGCTTTCCAGGTGTCGAAAACCTTTTTGATTTTCGGATCTGAATTGGCGATGAATGAGGCGAGATAGTTGGCATAGATGCGGTTGAAGATCTGTTCAGAACATTCGTGCGGGAATTCCATCAGATACGGAAGCGCCTGCACCGCATACCAGGCCGGGTTCGAGGTTACTTCAACCGTCAGGCCCTCATGCTTGAGGGTGTCGGACTGTTTCGATTCAACCAGCTTTTTGAAAGTGAATTTTTTGGTTTCTGGGCCTCTGATTGGCAGCGGCAGTGACTCGGTCACGAAAATGCGCCGTGACAGAATCGAAACCATGCCTTCTTCGCCGTCAGAAAGCGATTCGGTGGCACCGACCACTTTGTATTTAACGATGCCGGGAGTTTCAGGAACGTTGAGTTCCCAGCCGAATGAACGGGATTCACCGGCCGGAACACTGAACTCAAGAGTGTCTTTGTCGAGCTTGAATTCGGCATTGCGATTCGCGTCGCTGACCGGGTCGAGCATGCTCAGGCGCAGTTTGCCTTTCTGTTCTTTGTCTGACATATTGGTGACTTTGGCGGTGAAACGCAGCTTGTCACCTTCACGCAGGAATCTTGGAGGATTCGGCTGCACCATCAGATCTTTCTGGGTGATGGTTTCGCCGGTGATGCTCCCGGC
>ERZ795032.1582-NODE-1582-length-15300-cov-4.380321_pt1 | contig 15300 bp, 9 predicted proteins | sample MGYA00375124_ERZ795032 | MGnify/ENA primary metagenome ERZ795032 (study PRJEB30167, sample SAMN05720154) | activated sludge metagenome | isolation source: Anaerobic digester | place: China | collected 2015-12-16 ...
GTGCTGTATGAGAGCTACATCCACCCGATCACCATTCTGTCCACCCTGCCCTCGGCCGGCATCGGCGCGCTGCTGGCGTTGATGGCCACCGGGCATGACCTCACGGTGATCGCCATCATCGGCATCATTCTGCTCATCGGCATCGTGCAGAAAAACGCCATTCTGATGGTGGACTTCGCGCTGGACGCGCAACGCAACCAGGGCCTGCCGCCCGATGAGGCCATGCTGCAGGCGGCGCACCTGCGGCTGCGGCCCATTCTGATGACCACCTTTGCCGCGCTGTTCGGCGCGGTGCCGCTGGCGCTGGGCACGGGCATGGGCTCGGAGCTGCGCCAGCCGCTGGGCATCGCCATCGTCGGCGGCCTGCTGGTGTCGCAGGTGCTCACCCTGTTCACCACGCCGGTGATCTATCTGGCGTTCGACCGGCTCGCCACCCGCACGGCGGCCTGGCGTGCGCGCACCTTCGGATCGGCGCCACCGGCTACAGCGCTATCCGACGAGGACGTGCGGTGAACCCGTCCGCCCTGTTCATCCGCCGCCCCATCGCCACCAGTCTGCTGGCGCTGGCGGTGCTGCTGGCGGGGCTGATCGCCTTCCGGCTGCTGCCGGTGTCGCCGCTGCCTCAGGTGGATTTCCCCACCATCGTGGTCAACGCCAGCATGGCCGGGGCCAGCCCGGAGGTCATGGCCGCCACAGTGGCCACGCCGCTGGAGCGCAGCCTGGGCACGATAGCCGGGATTTCGCAGATGACCTCCAGCAGTTCGCTGGGTTCGACCCGCGTCATTCTGCAGTTCAGTCTGTCGAAAAACATCAACGACGCCGCACGCGAAGTGCAGGCGGCGATCAATGCGGCCATTCCGCTGTTGCCTTCCGGCCTGACCGGGCGGCCCACGTACAAAAAGATGAACCCGGCGGACGCGCCGATCATGATTCTGTCGCTCACCTCCAAAAGCCTGTCGCGCGGGCAGATGTTCGATGCCGGCTCCACCATCCTGGCACAGAAAATTTCGCAGATCGCGGGCATCGGCTCGGTCACCGTGGGCGGCGCGGCGCTGCCTGCGGTGCGGGTGGAGCTCGACCTGCCCCGCGTCAACGGCATGGGGCTGGGGCTGGAGCAGGTGCGCCAGGCTATCGCCAGCGCCAATGTGGATACGCCCAAGGGTGCCATCGACAGCGCTACGCATCGCTGGCAGGTGGGCGCGAATGACCAGCTCTCCACACCGCAGCAGTACCAGCACATCGTGGTGGGCTACCGCAACGGCGCGCCGATCCGCCTCGACCAGATTGCGCAGGTGTATGAAGGTCTGCAGAACGACCGCAATATGGGCCTGGCCAACGGCCAGCCCTCGGTGCAGCTCATCATTTACCGCCAGCCGGGGGCGAACATCATCGATGCGGTCGAAGGGGTGAAGGCGGCGCTGCCGCAGCTCAAAGCCTCGATCCCGGCGGCCATCGACATCACCCTCATGTCCGACCGCACCACCACCATCCGCGCGTCGCTGGACGAGGTGGAAAAAACCCTCATCCTCGCGGTGCTGCTGGTAATTGCCGTGGTCTGGCTGTTCCTGCGCGACTGGCGCGCCACGCTCATTCCGGCCATCGCGGTGCCGCTGTCGCTGGTGGGCACTTTCGCCGCCATGTGGCTGCTCGACTATTCGCTCGACAACCTGTCGTTGATGGCGCTGATCGTGGCCACCGGCTTTGTGGTGGACGACGCCATCGTGGTGCTCGAAAACATCATGCGCCATGTGGAGGAAGGCTTGTCGCCGCTGGCCGCCGCCTTCAAGGGCGCGCGGGAAGTGGGCTTCACCGTGCTGTCGATGAGCATTTCGCTGGTGGCGGTGTTCATCCCGGTGCTGTTCATGGGCGGCATCGTCGGCCGGCTGTTTCACGAGTTCGCCGTCACGCTGTCGGTGGCCATTGGCATCTCGTTGCTGGTGTCGCTCACCGTCACGCCCATGCTGGCCTCGCGCTGGCTGCGGCCGCAAGCGCGCACGGCTCACAGCGCGCCCAAACCAAGCTCCTGGCTGGAACGGGGCTGGAATCATGTCCATCACGGCTACGCCCGCAGCCTGCGCCGGGCGCTGCTGCACCCGCTGCTGATGCTGGTGCTGTTTTTCTCCACCATCGGGCTGACGGTGTATCTGTTCAAGGTCGTGCCCAAAGGCTTTTTCCCCACGCAGGACACCGGGCTGCTGATCGGCTCGGTGCAGGCCGATCAGTCGATCTCGTTCCAGGACATGAGCAAAAAGTTGCAGCAGATCGTTGCCATCGTGCGCAAGAACCCGGGTATGGAAAACGTGGTGGCGTTCACCGGCGGCGGCACGACCAACAGCGCTTTCATGTTCATGCAGCTCAAGCCGATCGATCAGCGCAAAGGCGTGCAGAGCATCATCGTCGAGCTGCGCCGGGCGTTGTCGCGCGTGCCCGGCACGCAGACCTTCATGTTCCCGGTGCAAGACATCCGCGCCGGCGGGCGGCCTTCGGCGGCGCTGTATGAATACACCCTGCAGGCCTCCGACCTGAACACCCTGCGCGAATGGGAGCCGAAGGTGCTGGCCGCGTTCAAGCGCATTCCGGGCCTGAACGACGTCAACAGCGACCAGCAGGCCAACGGCCTGCAGCTCTCTCTGGTGATCGACCGCGCGGCCGCGGCGCGCTATGGCATTGCCGTGTCCACCATCGATCAGACCCTCAACGACGCCTTCGGCCAGCGCCTGGTGTCCACCATCTACAAGCCGCTCAACCAGTACCGCGTGGTAATGGAAGCCGCGCAGCAATATCAGAACAACGCCCAGGCGCTGAACGATGTTTTTCTGGTGGGCAGCAGCGGCCAGCGCGTACCGCTCTCGGCGCTGGCGCATCAGGAACTGACCAACACCCCGCTGGCGGTCAACCATCAGGGGCTGTTCGTCTCGTCCACTATTTCGTTCAACCTCGACAAGGGCGTGTCGCTCGGCAGCATCCAGACCAAAATCGACGACGCCACCGCCGCCATCGGCCTGCCGTCCGAGATTCACGGCGGCTTCCAGGGCACGGCGCAACTGTTCTCGGACACGCTGAAAAACGAGCCGCTGTTCATCATGGCGGCGATCTTCGCCATCTACATCGTGCTGGGCATGTTGTATGAAAGCACCCTGCACCCGCTCACCATTCTGTCCACCCTGCCCCCGGCCGGGCTGGGCGCGCTGCTGGCCCTGCAGCTCACGCACACCGAGTTTTCCATCATCGCGCTCATCGGCGTGTTCCTGCTGATCGGCATCGTGAAAAAAAACGCCATCCTCATGGTCGATTTCGCCCTCACCGCGGAACGCGAACACGGCGCCAGCCCGCGCGACGCTATCTATCAGGCCGCCACGCTGCGGCTGCGCCCCATCCTCATGACCACGCTGGCCGCGCTGGGCACGGCTTTGCCGCTGGCCTTCATCACCGGCAACGGCGCCGAGTTGCGCCAGCCGCTGGGCATCTCCATCGCCGGGGGACTGATCGTCAGCCAGGCGCTCACCCTCTACACCACCCCGGTGATCTACCTCGAACTCGACCGCCTGCGCCGCTGGACGCTGCGCAAATTCGGCCGCACCGACCGCCCGGCGGCTCTCGATTCCACGGCCTGAACCCTATGAAAACCATCGTCCCGCCCCGCCTGTCGCTCGCCGTCCCCTTGATCTTGATGCTGGCTGCCTGCGCCGCCACGCCGCCTGAAGCCCCGGTGAAAATCGCCCTGCCTGCCAGCTATGCCCAAGCCCAGAGTGGCTGGGAACCCGCGCAGGCGATGGCCGCGGCCCCGCGCGGCGCGTGGTGGAGCGTGTTCGACGACCCGGTGCTCGCCGGCCTTGAAACCCAGGTGGCGCAGCACAACCAGAGTCTCGCCGCCCAGCTCGCCGCTTACGAACAGGCGCAGGCCGCTTTGTCGCAGGCGCAGGCCGCCTACTACCCTGCAGTCACTGCCGGGGCTTCGGCCAACCGCGCCAGAACCGCGGGCAACGGCGCCGTGGGCAATAGCCTGAGCGCCTCGCTCGGCGCCAGCTGGGAGCCCGACCTGTGGGGCAAAGTGCGACTGCAGGTGCAAGCCGGGCAGGCCACTGCTGCCGCCAGCGCCGCCACCCTGGCCAACACCCAGCTCAGCCTGCAATCCACCCTCGCCACCAGCTATTTGCAACTACGCACCGTGGACGCGCAGATCGTGCTGGCCCAAAACACCGTGGCCGCCTACCAGCGCGCTCTGCAGATCACCGACAACCGCTACAAGGCCGGGGTGGGCACCGCCGCCGACGTGGCCTCGGCGCGCACCCAGTTGTTGCAAGCGCAGACCAGCCTGACCGATCTGGGCGTGACCCGCGTGCAGTTGCAGAACGCCATCGCTGTGCTGGTGGGCAAGCCCCCGGCGGAGTTCTCCCTGTCGGCCAGCGACACCCTGCCCGAAGTGCCTGCAATTCCTGCGGGCATCCCCGCGCAGTTGCTGCAGCGCCGCCCCGATCTGGCCGCGGCCCAAGCCCAGGTGCAAGCGGCCAACGCGCAGATCGGCGTGGCGCAGACCGCCTGGTTCCCCAACCTCACACTCTCCGCGCAAGGCGGCAGCCAGGCCGCGCGTATCGCCGAGCTGTTTTCCGCGCCCTCGCTATTCTGGTCTATCGGCCCGCAACTCGCGGCCACATTGTTCGACGGCGGACTGCGCCGTGCGCAGGTGCAAAGCAGTCAGGCGGCCTACCGCCAGACGGTGGCCAACTACCGCCAGAGCGTGCTGACCGCGCTGCAACAGGTGGAAGACAACCTCGCCGCACAGCGCATCCTGGCACAAGAGGCGCAGCAACAGGCCGAGGTGGTGCAGGCCGCCGAGGTCTCGCTGCGTCTGGCCGAAAACCAGTACAAGGCGGGCACCGCGCCCTACCTCAACGTGATCACCGCGCAGACCACAGCCACCAGCGCGCGCAATGCGCAGCTCACCCTGCTGAACCGTCGCTACGCCGCCAGCGTGGCCCTGATTCAAGCGCTGGGCGGCGGCTGGGGCGCGGGCGACACGTCAGCCATCGGCCCATTGCCAGCGGCTTCCGCCATCGCGCAATAGGCGCACCGGACGGCAGCGGCAGACGGCGGCTGTTCGTACCATCGCCCCATGTCCGCCACCGCCCTGCTCACCCTGCTGGCCGCCAGCGTCCTGCTGGTTCCGCTGTTCAAACGCTTCGGCCTGGGCTCGGTGCTCGGCTATCTCGTGGCGGGCATCGCTGTCGGGCCTTACGGTCTGGGCGTGGTGAGTCGGCCGGAGTCGGTGCTGCACACTGCCGAGCTGGGCGTCACGCTGCTGATGTTCCTCATCGGTCTGGAGCTGCAGCCCAGCCGCCTGTGGGCGCTGCGGCGGCAGGTGTTCGGCCTGGGCGCGCTGCAAATGGCCGGGGTGGCGCTGCCGGTTGCCGCCATCGCCGCGGCGCTGGGCCTGGGGTGGACGGGCGCGGCGCTGGTGGGCGTGGCGCTGGCGATGTCGTCCACCGCCTACATCCTGCCGCTGCTGGCCGAGCGCCGGGAGCTGACCACGCGCTTCGGTCGGGAGACCTTCGCCATCCTGCTGTTCCAGGACGTGAGCGTGATTCCCATTCTGGCGCTGCTCGCCCTCACCGGCGCCGGCGGGCAGGCGCCGGGCTGGCCCGCCCTGGTGGCTTTGCTGATCGTGGCCCTGGCCGGGCGGCCGGTGCTGGCCACCATGTTCCGCTATGTGGCGCGGTTCGGTGGCGGCAACCGCGAACTGTTCGCCGCCGCCGCGCTGCTGGGCGCCGTGGGCATCGGCGTGGGGCTGAACGGCGTGGGTCTGTCGGCCTCGCTGGGTGCCTTTCTCGCCGGGGTGCTGCTGGCCGATTCGGAATTCCGCCATGAACTCGAAGCCGCCATCGAGCCCTTCGAGAGTCTGCTGCTCGGCCTGTTTTTCATCGCGGTGGGCATGGGCATTGCGCTGCCGCTGGTGATGGCCGAGCCCTTGCAAGTGCTCGGCCTGGGGGCGGGCATTCTGCTACTCAAGGCCCTCTCGCTCTATGCGGGAAGGCGGCTCATCGGCGGTGACGACGCGCTCAGTCGCCCGCTGGCCATTTTGCTGGCCTGCGGCGGCGAATTCGCCTTCGTGCTGTTCACCAGCGCGCGCAGTGGCGGTCTGCTCGACGGCCCCACTGCCGAGCTGCTGACCGTGGCGGTGGCCGTCTCCATGGCCCTGGCGCCGTTTCTGCTCATCCTCAACGACCGGCTGATCCAGCCGTGGGCGCGCAACCGTCAGGCGCCGCCCTTCAGCACTATCGACGAGCCCGGCCAGCCCGTCGTCATCGCGGGCTACGGGCGCGTCGGCCAGATCGTCGGAAGGCTGCTCAACGCGCAAGGCGTGGCGTTCACCGCGCTGGACGCCAGCGCCGAACAGGTGGATTTCGTGCGCCAGTTCGGCAACAAGATCTACTACGGCGACGCCACCCGCCTGTCGCTGCTGCGCGCTGCCCATGTGCAGGACGCCCGGCTGTTCGTCCTCGCCGTCGATGACGTCGAGGCCAGCCTGAAGATCGCCGAGCTGCTGCGCACCCACTTCCCCGATGTACCGCTGCTGGCGCGGGCGCGCAACCGCACCCATCTCATGCGCCTGCGCGAGCTTGGCGTGAAAGACGTGCTGCGCGAAACCTGGGGCACGAGCGTGGAGCTGGGACGGCGGGCACTGCAGACCGTGCAGCCCGAGGTCGATGCCGACCGGGTGGTCGCGCTGTTCACCGCCCACGACCTGCGAGTGCTCGACCGTCAGCAGGCCGTGTTTCACGACAGGGCCGCGCTCATCGCCCTGTCGAAAAACGCCCGCGCCGAGCTGGAAGACATTCTCCAGGGCGACGCCCAGCTGCACCTGACCACGGCTGCGGAAGGCAGCAGCGAAGCGCCCAAGACCGTGCCGGATGGCGCTGCGTAGGACGACATCGGGCACCGGAGTTTCGCCGTTCGCGCGCATGCAAAAAATACGCCACGCGCGTACAGTCTTTGGCTTTGCCCAAGGAGAAAAAACATGTCCCTGAATCTCGCTCCTGCATCGCTCAAAGATCGCGTCGTCCTCATCACCGGCGCTTCATCCGGCTTCGGCGAAGCGACCGCCGAACTGTTCGCCCAGGCCGGCGCGCGCCTGGCCCTGAGCGCACGCCGCGGCGACCGGCTGGACGCTCTGGCCGCACGCCTGCGCGCACTGGGCTGCGAGGTGCTGGTTCTTCCTGCCGACCTGGCCGAAGTCAAAGCCGCGCAAGCCATCGTGCAAGATACCGAAGCGCATTTCGGCCGCCTCGACATCCTGGTCAACAACGCGGGAGTCATGTACCTGGAACCCATCGACAGCGCGGACATGACCCGCTGGCAGCACATGATCCAGCTGAACCTGCTCGCGCTCATGGCCAGTTGCCAAGCCGCCCTGCCCGGTATGCGCGCCAGGAAGGACGGGCACATTTTCAACATGGCCTCCACCGCCGGGCGGCAAGCCAACCCCAACGGCGGGGGCTATTCAGCCTCGAAATGGGGCGTGGTGGGTTTTAGCGAATCGCTGCGGCGCGAGGCCTACAAAGACAACATCCGCGTCACCGTGATCGAGCCTGGCGTGGCGCAGACCGAGCTGCGCGACCATATCGCCCACGCGCCCACGCAGACGGCGCTCAACAACTGGGCCGACAGCATGCGCCAGTTGCAAAGCGCAGACATCGCCCGCGCCATTGTGTTTTGTGCCGGCCAGCCCGCGCATGTGAACATCAACGAAATCCTGATGCGCCCCACCGATCAGGAACGTTGAACCCAACTCTGGAGACTCCCCAACATGATTCATGAACTCGCCGATATTCAGATCCGGCCCGGCAGTCAGGCCGAATTCGAAGCCGCCATCGTCCATGGCGTGAACACCGTCATCTCGCACGCCAAGGGATTCGAAGGCTACGAGATCCGCAAAGGGATTGAAGCGCCCGAACGCTATCTGCTGATGATTCGCTGGGCCACCCTGGAAGACCACACCGTGGGGTTTCGCCAGTCCGAGGCATTCTCGCAGTGGCGGGCGATTGTCGGCCCCTACTTCGCGCAGCCCCCGGTAGTCGAGCACTTCACGACCTTGCCCGAAGCGCAGAAACATTGAACGCCGAAGGAGCGCCTGTACGCGGCCCCGGCCGCAACACCCTCAACCCTCCACCGTCGGACGCCACCATTTCGAGGTGCGTTCGGCAATCTCGCGCTCGGGATATGACTGGTAATGCGATACGTCGTTGAACAGCTTGAGGCGCGGGCGAACCTCGTTCATGAAATCGAGAATGGTCAGCGCCGCGGGGCTTTGATCGAGGCGCTCGCGGTAGCCGCGCGCATCCAGGCCCAGCAGGCTGCTGACAAGCAGGCGATTGGTGCCTTTGTGCGAGACGACCAGCACGGTCTGATGCCGGTGCCGCTCGATGATCTCGCGCATGATCGGCAACGCCCGGTGGATGACGCTCAGTCCCGACTCCCCGCCTTCGGGCGCCACCAGTAGCGGGTCTTCCTCCCACAGGCTGTAGGCCTGCGGAAATCGGCAGGTGACTTCGTCCCGGGTCAGGCCTTCCCAGTTGCCGTAGTCGATCTCGCGCAGCGCATCAACGATTTGCACGGGCAGATTGTGCGGGCCTGCGATGATCCGGGCGGTTTCCAGGGTTCGCGCCATCGGGCTGGCATAGACCGCAGCGATGGACACGCTGGACAACCTGATTCCCAGGCTCGCAGCCTGCTCTCGGCCCTCGTTCGACAACGATATATCGTTCGATCCGGCAAAGCGGTCTTCCAGCGTCAGGCGGGTCTCGCCATGACGGACGAGCAGAATTCTTGTGGGCATTGGGTTCTCCTGCGTGTCTCGTGAACACAGTGTGATGTCGGGCGCACTCAGGGGCGTAGCGCCGTCTGGAATGAACTCTGTGCCATCATCGCTTTTTCGCTTTCAAGGCTGACTGGTTGCCAGCAGTATCCGTCCTCCGTTACCAAACGCCGGAACACCTCTGCGCTCTCGTCAATGCGAAAAATGTGAAGCCATTTGTTGTCCACCAATTGGCGGATCATTTCATGGCGAGCAATGATGTTGTCGATCGCTTCAGCTGGCGCCTCCAGATAGACACTGAGCCGCAAAGGCTCATGCATCCAACGGCTACCGTCATGTAAAGACTGCAGGGGCAAGCCCACCCGCAGATCACCTCCATTGCCTTCCAGAACGCCGATGGCGCCACCCACCACGTTGTGAAGCACCTTGTTGCCGCTTCCGAAGCGTGAATTGTCGACAACCGAGCCGTAATACTGCATGTTGATCCAGTTGGCGACGACCATCGGGGCGGTCATGATGAGCTCGAGCACCTTGAAGTCGGCATCGTTTTTCCAAACATAGTCATGCAAGAAGGCGCGCCCGCCAAGGTCGGCGCCACGTGTACGGAACCTGGGGGCGGCAATGAAGGCGGCGTTATTGGCTAGCGCCCATTCAGGGCGCACTTGCGACCAATCCCGGCTGCGCGCCTGCACATGCTGGGCGACATCGCGATCTGTCATCGCATCGATGCCCATCGACGAAGCACGCTGCATGCGGGTCAAGTCGCCAGCCTGTTCGAGTGCGCGTTCAAGGTTGGCGAGATCAGGCGCCAGGTCATGCGGTACGGCATGCGCATCGAACACCTGCACGATGTCGGTCGTCGTGTCATGCAAGGCCGCCAGGAACCAGGTGTCTTCTGGAATGAGAATGCCACGGCGTGCCAGTTCCACCCGAACCTGCTTGTCGTTGAATAACGCCGCAACCACTTTCGCACTCGCCTCGCCTGTTTGTCCGGCACACGCGCCGCAGTCCAGACTCGTGGCATGCGGATTGTTCACAGAACTGCTGCCATGCCCAACGAGCAAGACAAGGCGCGCAAATGGCCCGGTCAGGCCCATGGCGCGCAAGATTCTTTCCGCGTTCTCAACCCGTTGGTCCTGCGGAATTCCTGTTGCGCCGTGATGCGAGCAGCACGCATCACTTGTCTTGGGCAACAAACTCGGCGAAAGAGCCAGCGCCCTTTTCCGGCCGATGCCCTGCGTTTTAGGGTCAGGAACGGGTCGAGACCAGCCCATGCTGTCCGACAGAAGTTTGGGCGCGTAGGTCAGCCCGGCAGACTCCACAAAAGAAAAACAGGAGGACGCCGAAAATTTGAAACCCTTCCACACCTTCGCCCATTTCAACCGAGCTCGGCGCTGTTGACGCAGTTGATCCGTTTCGTCTCCACCCTGCTCCTGCAAACAATAGCTGGGGGTGAACAGAATCGGCACATGAGAGTGCCCGCAATCGGCGCCCAGCGGAACGACCTCAATGAAAATTCCGAAGAACCCGGCAAAGCCGATGGTCTGTATCGAGGGCGCCACGATTTCCAGCGAGCGGCGGAATATCTCTGAGCGGACATCAATACAAAAAGCAGCCTGCACAGCGGGGCGCGTCGGCAGCGGCTGCGGACGCTGCGCTTCTTTCAGCGCTGCGAGTACCGAGTTCTGAAACCCGATTTCCATGGCACTGAGCAAGATTCTGTCGACCTCCGCAGCCGCACGGCGTTTGGCCGATGGCGCACGCATGCTGGCTGCGAGCATCTCCCGCCAGCGGGCCTGAAGTGCAGCACTGCCCTTCTCCTGAAACAGCAAGACATCCCAGACCAGACGAATCGCCAGAAGATCGACGATCGACGCATCGGTCTGGCCTGAGAGCTCCGCTTGCCACTTCAGGTATCGCGTCCAGGCGGCCCATCCCCCCACGCTCAGCAAAGCGGCGTGAAGATAGCGCTCGGTCGCCTCTGCAGGAATGTCGAGCTTCTCGACGGCCCATGCAATCGCATCCCGTGGGGCATGCGGAACCTCGGCGATGGCAGCGCGCAGGCCACGCAACCCCATCAACGCCGGGCTCTGGTCAATGGTGGCGGTCTCCCGCCAGGCGGCAAACAACGATTGGTCACGATAGGGCATGGGAATGACGGCCTGGCCGATGTCGAAGTACGCGGCGCAGTGCATGCTGATGCGTTCAACGACAAATCGCGTCCACAGACCTCCCTCGACTTTGTCGAGCAGATCACTCACGGTCGCCATGCCCATGCGGGGCTGAGGGCGGTCTGTGGCCAGCGCTTCCTGAACGTCCTCCAGGCTGAGCGTGCTGCCGCAGAGCCTGATCGCTTGGCGAATGTCCTTGCTGCCGATCCGGCCTTGAGCCACCTGCTCCTGGAAATAGGTGCGCGGCATGTAGAGGCTCGTGCCCATGACACGAGCCAGTAGATCAGAGGCGCTCTGAAAGTCGTGATCCCGCAGCCCAAAAAATGGATTGACGGCCACAAAATTCTTCAGCGGCCAGAGCGGCGCGATTCGGCCGCAGGCGGCGTCGATCTGAGGATCAATCGACAAGGTTGGCTCCATCAGCGTGGGCATGTCGGCGAGGTTCATCTCAAGCTCCTTGAAGTTGAATGTCATTGGTTTGGGGAACAGGCCACAACTTTTGCAGCAGACGGGTGACATAGACATCGACATACAGCCCGTTGTAGAGGTGCACGTACAGCCTGAAACGCGCCGGAGAAGCACTCGCCTGCAGGAATTGCTGCATCATCAACAGCGCGACGAACGTCACGCTCACGACGGGCACGAGCACGCTGTGAGCCGTGTGAGCAAGCCCCGACACCGGCAAAACACTGTTCAGCAGCAAGCGATCGAACAATGCGTGCAACACAAAGTAGGTCGTGCATAGAAGCGCGCTCATCCCCCCCGCCATGACCAAGGCAGGCACCAGCCCCAGCGCCGTGGCTGCCTGCAACACGAGTTGACTCATGGACACCGCCAGAATGACGCCCACAACAAGCAAGGTGTCCTGCCCGTGCCAATAGACACCCAATAGCGAGCCGATACCGAGTGACGCGGTCACGCCAAGCGCGAGGGCGGCAATCAGCCGCACAAGATCAAAGCCTTTGGGGGACGCTTGCAGGGCGGGCGCCCGAAAGGCATCGACTGCACTGCCCGATGCCAGAAAAGCATGGGCTTTATAAAGCGAGTGTGCAACGAGATGCAGCATGGCGAGGCTATACAGCCCGAGGCCGCATTCGAGCAGCATGAATCCCATCTGTGCAGTGGTTGACCAGGCAAGAGAGACCTTGACGCTGGTTTGCGTCAACATCACCAGGGAAGCAAGCACCAGGGTGACCAGCCCGATGAGGGTCAGCGCAACGAGCGCTCCTGTGGAATGCGACAGGATGGGGCTCATGCGAATCACCAAAAAAGCTCCGGCATTCACGATGCCCGCATGGAGAAGCGCCGACACCGGTGTCGGTGCTTCCATGACCTGCAGCAGCCAGCCATGCAGAGGAAACTGCGCCGATTTCAATGCCGCGCTCAAAACAATGAGGTAACTCGCGATCTGCAGTTTCATCGGCATCTCGCCTCTGAACGCCGCCATCAGTTGAAACAGGCGCTCGAACTCCAGCGTGTGGAGTGTCGAGCCAATCAAAACGATAGCGAGCAGAAGGCTGGCATCACTGATGCGGCTGGCGACGAATTTTTTGTGTGCAGACAGCACGGCAATCGGCCGCTTTCTGTAAAACATCAAAAGCTGATGCAAGCTCAGACTGGTGGCGATCCATGCCAAGGCGAACATCAAAAGATTGCCCGACACGATCAAGCTGAGAATGCTGGCCAGGGTCAAAGCGAGCCACTTATGAAACCGGCCCTGTTGCGCGTCGCCCGCAAGATAGTTTTTGGAATAACGTGATACGACCACGCCCACAAAGGACACCAGCAGCAGCATCATGATCGTCAGCGCGTTCAGATAAATCGAGAGGGTCAGATGCCCCAGTTCCGCAGGGAGCGCAGCGGATGCCACGGTGAAAGTGTGCGTGGAGCCCTGCAGCGTGCCGAGCAATCCAGCAGTGATAGCCAGCACGAAGGCCAGCCAGGCCATGGCTTCATTCAACCGTGCAATCAATTGAGGCCGTGCGTTGGCCCACGCAGTCGGAACGCAGCCGACGACCAATAAGGCAAGGGGCACGCACAGGGCGAGCAGTGGACCGAGCGAATTCCATGAGGGCGACATGGCATATCTCCTAGAGGTTGTTCCGGCAGATCAGTGGTGCAGCGGAACTCAGTCTATGGAGTACCTGACAAAATTAATAATGAATAATTAGAATAAAAACCATAGACAAAAAGCTATACATAAAGGATCGGACATGATGCATGTCAGCTTGAGGCAGTTGCGCACCTTCGAGGCCGTCGCACGGCTGCGGAGCTTTTCGAGGGCCGCTGAAGAACTTCATGTGACACAACCCACGGTCTCGAAGCAGATTCGTTTGCTCTGCGATGAAATTGGTCTTGCCCTGCTGGAGCAAATCGGCAAGAAAGTCTTTCTCACCGAGGCCGGAGAGCACCTCTACGCCACCTGTGGCGACTGGCTGGAAACGTGGGGCCGGTTTGAGCAAACCATTGCCGACATGAAGGGGGTGAAAAAAGGTCGACTCCGAATCGCCTCGGTCACCACGACCAAATACTTCATGCCCCGCTTGCTCGGCCCCTTCTGCGCGCAATATCCCGGCATCGACATTGCGCTGGAAGTGATCAACCGAGATCGTCTGCTTGAGCGCCTTGCACGCAACCAAGACGACATTTACGTCATGGGCGTCCCGCCCGATGGGATGAACATCGAGTGCGAGCCTTTTCTCGAAAACTCGCTCGTCGTCTTGGCGCCCTCGTCACACCGGCTGACGACGTTGGGGCGTACCGTTCGTTTTGCCGAACTGGCGCAAGAGCACTTTCTCGTTCGAGAGCGGGGCTCTGGAACGCGTTTGACGATGGAGCGACTCTTCGAAGGGCATGGCGTGCGCCCGAACATTCGCATGGAATTGGGGAGCAACGAGGCCATCAAACAAGCGGTGGCCGGCGGCCTTGGCCTTGCCATCCTCTCGGACAGTACGATCGGCGAGGATCATTTGAACCATCAGGTTTGCGTCCTCGACGTTGAAGGTTTTCCTATTCGACGCTCTTGGTACCTGGTCAGGTCGAAAGAAAAGCGGGTCTCCGTGGTGGCCGCGACTTTTCTCGAATTTCTGAAATCCCATGTCAACTTGCTGGGCCATCCGGCGAAGGAGGTTCAGCAAGCGGTCTGATCACGATTTACCCCTCTGTTTCGAGATCGGGGATGTGATTGAACGCGATGCGCATGGGGGCTTCCTCCCGCCCCTGGTGGCCGCTGCCGCAATAGATGGTGTGGCGGCCGTAGCGCACGTTGAGGGCATCGACCGCGCTCCACAGCGCGGCCTGCTCCGCATCAGAGCCGGGCACATCGCCCTCGAACAGGCTGGCACTGGTCTGCCCGGGCTGGCGCAGATCGTGCAGCAGCATGGCCACTTTCATCGGCGCCCAGCCCGCAGGCACCATGCCGGGCCACAACTCGCGCAGGGTGTGCAGCAGGGCGCGGGTGTCGGCCGTCGGCGCGAAGCGGGCGCCGCGCTCGGGACGCAGACGCTCGCCGTGCCGACGGGTGAGCTTGAGCATCACGGTCATAGCGCCGACCAGCAGGTGCTCGCGGCGCAGGCGCATCGCGGCTTTTTGCGTGAGGCGATCGAGCACGGCCAGCGCGCCCTCGGCGCTGCGCATCTCCGGCGGCAGCACATGCGAATGGCCGAGCGAACGCCGCGGATTGGCGGCCTGCACACCAGACGCCAGCCCGTGCAGCCGGTCGTAAAACGCCTCGCCCGCCATGCCGCCCCATACCGCGCGCAGTTGCTCGCGCCGCGCCCGCCAGAGCTGCTCCACGCTGTGGATGCCCTGCGCCTGCAGCCGCGCGAGCATGCGCACATTGATGCCGGTGAGATCGGTGAGCTGCATGCGCAGCAGCGGGCCGGGCAGGTCGCCGGCATCGATCACCACCAGACCGTCGGGTTTTTGCAGATTGGACGCCTGCTTGGCGAGAAACACATTGGGGGCGATGCCCACCGAGACGCGCAGGCACTCGCCCAGCGCCTCGCGCAGCGCGGCCTTGAGGCGCAGCGCCAGTTGCGTGGCGCGCTCGCGGCTGGTCCAGCCCATGGGCAGGCTGCAGGCCATTTCGTCGATGGACAGCACTTGCTCCACCGGCGCGATGGTGTCCACCACCGCCACGGCGCGGTGGTGAATCTGCACATACTCGGCATGCCGCGCCACCACGAAGACGATGCCGGGACACAGTCGGCGCGCCTCGGCCACCTGCGTGCCGGTCTTCACACCAAACGCCTTGGCCTCGTAGCTGGCAGCGATGCAGCAGGTCGTGTCGGCCAGCATCGGCACCACGCCCACCGG
>ERZ795032.1584-NODE-1584-length-15292-cov-14.265866_pt1 | contig 15292 bp, 6 predicted proteins | sample MGYA00375124_ERZ795032 | MGnify/ENA primary metagenome ERZ795032 (study PRJEB30167, sample SAMN05720154) | activated sludge metagenome | isolation source: Anaerobic digester | place: China | collected 2015-12-16 ...
TTCACGGCAAGCGTTGCGAGCGTGGTCTTGTACGATCCGCCGTTCGGTACGTACATGAAACTGCTGTCATTGCCGGCGGCCAGGTCGTTCTTAACGTCCCAGGTGTTTGCTCCAAAGTTACCTGTTGAATCTGCACCCGTATAGACAGCGCCGTTGAATGTGTACAGGGCGTCTCTGGAAGAGAGCATGACGTTTTGGAGCGTTGCACCCGTCCAGCCTGCGGTGAGTCCGCCGGTGGCGAAGGTCGAGGTCACCCCGCCGGCGCCGTTCGCCTGGTAGTCGTGCCCGTCGTTCACCCAGTAGTGCACTTCGTCGCCGTCGCCGTCGTTGTAAGCGACCACGAGGGCGACTTCTTTGATGCGGCCGTCGAAGTTCGGTGCCACCGGGATTGAGACGATCTCTGCTTTCGGGTTCTGCGAACCGACGAGACCGGTCACGTCGTACCAGAGCATGTAGTCCGAATACTGGCGGTTCACGTGATCGTTGACCGGGTAGACGCTGGCTGTGCTGTCCGCGGCGGTGGCGAGAGTCTCGATGCCGAGCGTATCGTATGTGCCGTCACCATTGCCGTCGAATTTGACGGTCGCGGCTCCCGTCCGGTTATCCGTACCTGAAGCGTATACAACCGTATACAGCCGCGCCCACTGGACATCGGTGTACGCCGGGAGGGTGAACGTCCGGTTGAACGTGTTCGTTGTATACTGGGTCCCGGAGTTGAGTCCTCCGTACGCCCCCACGTAAAGATCGCCGGAGACCGTGCCGTTCTGAACCGTGGCGAGACGTTTTGCCCCTGCGGAGGACGAGATGTACTGGGTCTTTGTTACAGTGTCGTTTCCATAGACACTGCTCGCGGTGAGCCGGATGTCGTAGGCACCTGATTCAAAGTTGTATGTCGCGTTCCGGTCGGCGGAGAATGCGGTCCAGTTATCATCGGTCCCGGATGGCCGCGACTCCCACAACCATGCGGTGGGGGAGTTGGCCGAGGCATCGGAGAAGGTGATGGAGAGCGGTGCGAGCCCGGTCAGCGAAGTTGCGGTGAATGCGGCAACAGGCGCCTCTCCTCCCGGTGTGACCGTGATGTAGCCGGTCTTGGCCTCGGAATCACTGCCGGCCGCGTTCGTGGCGGTGAGGGTGACGGTGTAGGTCCCGGCCGTGGCGTAGGTGTGGGTTGCGTTCTGTCCGGTGGAGGTCTCGTTGTCGCCGAAGTCCCAGAGCCAGGAGGTCGGGGCGTTGGTCGAGAGGTCGGTGAACTGCACCGCGAGCGGAGCATCGCCGGCGGTCACGTTCGCGCTGAAGTTCGCGACCGGTGGCGGGAGAGTCTCCTTCACGACGAGGAAGGCGAGCGGGATCTTGTAGAATGCCGCAGTTCCCGTACCAGGGAAATGGCGGGCGTAGCCGAGCGTGACATTGTCCGAGCCCGTGACCTTATCGGTCACGTCCCAGGAGGCAACGCCGGAATACGGGCCCTGCACGTCGGGGGTGCGGTCGAGCTCGTTGGTAAACGTCCCCTTAACCGGGGGAGTACCTGCGGTATAGACAAAATCGTTCTCCGCGGTGGGGAACCCGTAGTTGCCGTTATTACTCGCCATGTAACTGACGGTCAGGCGGGCAGAGTCGATCCCGGAGAGGCCGCCGGTGCCGAACGTCGTGGTCCCGACGGCAGCACGGCCGAAATTGTCCTCCACGTAATACGAACAGACGTCGTGCCCCTGGTTCACCCAGTAGGTGGTCTCTGTGGCGGATGCCGGGTCGTCGTAGGCGACGACAAGGCTGATGGTCTTGATCCGGCCGTCAAACGTGCCGGCCGTATTGACGTTGACATTGACCGTCTGGCTCTTGAGCAGGTCCGTCACGTCGTACCACATGAAGTAGTCGCTCGTGACCCGGTTCTCATGGTCGTTGTACATCTTGTATGGGTCGTTGGGACCGCCGCCGAGAGCGGTGTTGTCGTTTCCAAGCGGTTCCCAGGTATCCGGATCCAGAACGTAATTGAACCCTGAACGACCGGTCTCGGCCCAGACATGCTCGTACTCGCCGTTGCCGTCGCCGTCGAAACGGTTGGTGATCCAGAAGTTATAGTCGTTCTGCATGTGCCCGCAGTATGCCGAGACATAGAGCCGGGCCCACGTGATCCGGCCCTCCTCCTCAACCGCAGCCGCAGGCAGCGTGAAAGTCTTGGTCACGTTCTTGCTCCCCCAGTCCGGAGCCGGGTCAATGTCGAACCAGAGGTCGCCGGTCACCGTACCGGTCTGTACTGTCTCAAGCGGGACGCCGCCCACCCACTCATCCGCCGTAACCGGCGAGACAAGGAGGAGGAGCGTCACAAGGAGAATTGTTATGGGGATATACCCCGATCTAAATCCGTCGGACATCAATTTCACCGTTCTCTTCGTGCCTTTCATGGACTCCTGGTACACCGCATGAAAATGAGCGTATACAACAGCAGTTATCAGTGGTTCTGACCTGCCATACAAATAACACTTTCGAAAAAAATCGTAGGACTTGTTCGGATATAACGTAGATACTGTATGAATAACGGTGCCTCTGCCCCGGGCGATGTCATTGCCCGGTCCCCTCACTCATGTGGGGCCCCGTACTGTGAAACGTGCGGGGTGGGGAAGCCCCATTCTTGCCGGTTCGTCACGAAACCCCCGGGCCGCCTTTACGGCAGGATAGAGAGAGAAAACGACCGCGATCCCGCAGAAAAGGAGCAGACCGGAGACAGGCGCGCGGTCCCGCTCCCGAAACTACTGGAAAACCCCGGGCGATGATGAACGGCCCTCCAGCCACACTCATCGCCGACGTGAAACAGGATGCCGGAGGCACCCTGTGAGGAGCCGCATCGCCTGGACCCGATGCACCCGTTCCCGGCCCATAACAAACTGCCCGGCAGCCGATACCGCATCCCGGATGTTGCTGCCCCCTTATAATGCCGGGACCTTCTTGACGTAGTAGTAGGCGATCTTTGCTGCGTCGCCGATGTCGACCGCGCCGTTCTCGTTGAAGTCGGCGGCAGGGTCGGTCGCCGACTTCCCGACGACCATATACGCGACAAGGGCGACATCGCCGATGTCCACTTTGCCGTCGCCGTTGAAATCGCCCTTAACACCCGTGACGGTGATGTAGCCGGGTCGGGAGAGCGTGTCCGAACCGCCTGCCCTCATGGCGGTGAGTTTGACGGTATGGGTGCCGCCGGCGGTGTAGACGTGGACCGGGTTCTGTTCGGTCGAGTTCCCCCCATCGCCGAAGTCCCAGGCCCATGTGGTCGGCGAACCGGTCGATTCATCCGTGAACCGGATCGCAAGCGGGGCGTCGCCGGCAGTCACGTTCGCGGTAAAATTCGCGACCGGCGCGTCGGGTCCGGGCTCGGTGACCGTGATGTAGTTCGCCTTCACCTCGGTGTCGCTTCCGGCGGCGTTCGTGACCGTAAGATTGACGGTGTAGGTGCCGGCCGCGGTGTAGACGTGAACCGGGTTCTGATCGGTCGAATTTCCGCCGTCGCCGAAGTCCCACTCCCGCTTGGTGATGGTAACGGTGGACTCATCGGTGAACGCTACCGTTAGGGGTTTGTCTCCCGAGGTCGGAGTTCCCGTGAACGCGGCGGTGAGCGCTATTGCAGGATATTCGACGACGAGGAACGCTCGCTCTGCAACCATACAGGGTGTACTGCCGGCCGTACTCTGGATGGCGATGACATTTCCGGTGCCGTTCTGGTTGAGGTACTCGAGAATATCGCGGGTATCGACGGCAACCTGCGGGTCATCGCTCTCGCCGACCACCCGCACCCCCTCCCAGACATTATACCCGACTGAAACGCCGTTTACGAACAGGTTGCCCTCGCCTGTAGCATTCTTTTCGAACGCCGCCCCCCACGGGACGAAGGTGGTAAGCATGGCTTTTTCGGCACCCGCTTCGATGGTCATACCGGTGAATTCCTGATACGAAATCGCCTGCTCCTCGGTAGTTCCATACCCTGCTCTGTCCGCCCCAAGCAGGTCAAAGCCCTCGTTGATGAAGATCTGTTTGCGGGTTTTTAGCGGATCTTCATACACGACCGCGAGAGTTAACCCTGCGGGCGAGAATTTTGCCACTGAATTCGTCCTTGAGACCACGGCCGTGTTCTCTTCATTTACATTGAACTCATCCGTTACGTTATACGTCATCAGGCCATACCAGTGGCCGTCGTAGGCACCGAAATTCGACTGGTCGACCTCCCAGGGGTCGCGTTCACGGGGGATCACGGCACCGTTGAACGCGATGGTAACGTTGCTTGCTTCGCCGCTGTTATCCCAGCAGTAAGGTACATACAGGCGGGCTTCCCGGAGAGTGGCTCCGTCGGGAATGGTCAGGTTCTCTGCCGTCCATCCTACCGCGTACTCGGTCCAGCCACTCCCGAAGCTGCCTGACCGGTAGGAACTGTTGCCGAAGGAGTGGATGATCTCCCCGTGCAGGTCATAGGTCCTGTAGGTCTTGATCTCCTCCTTGCCGGTCCAGTACTGGGCGCCCATGTACCCGTTGTATCTCAGGGGCTTGGGGAAACTGGATCGTTCGTTGTTGGCCTCATTCGTCTCCGGGATCAGGTTTTCCGGGTCCAAAACCGCCCGGTAGGTTACTGTACCGCCCTCCACCGTACGGAGGGTGGAATCCACCAGAGTGATGGTTGTAGTCGTTCCTCCGGCGAGGATTGGAATAGTCGTCGTCGCAACCGGTTCGGTACTGACGGCGTCATCATACACGGCAACTACGATATTCTCCGCCGTATCGATTCCATTGTTCTTGATGCTCAGGATCCTGATCTCGTTTGGTACATTGCAGAAGACCGCGCCGGCAAAAACAGTGTTCACCAATCCGCCGATCGTCAGGTCGATCTCCTTCTCAAGGGGGGTCTCCCCTGTGATGGAGAGGGTATCATTCTCCTCTGCGATGGCCGGGTCAACGTCGAACCGGAGGTCGCCGGTCTGTACCGTCTCAAGCGGGGTGCCGCCCACCCGCTCATCCGCCGTAACCGGCGAGACAAGGAGGAGGAGCATCACAAGGACAATTGCTACGGGGATATACCCCGATCTAAACCAGTCAGACATCAACTTCACCTTTTCCTCCCATGAATTCCATTGATTCCTGGTACGTCGCACGGGGATGAGCGCAACAGTGGTTGTATTGACACTTTACCTCCCATTTAATAATACTTTTGAAAAAAATTGTAGGATTTGATCGGACATATTATATACTATGTGTGAATGATGCGGGATGAACGGGGTCTTCCCGACCCGGCAGAAAGTCGCCGTTTCGGAACATCCCGGCGTTTTCCTGCTGTAGTTTCAGCATTCGGAGATGCATGTTCGGCCCGATGAAGTTCGCAAACTTCGTCGTCATGGCGCGAAAGCCGCTGGCGAGGTGGAAGGATTCGGCGAGCGCGTTCGTGCCGGCCGTCGCGGCAGCCGCCTCGGTCGACCCGGTATCCCATAATGTGTGAAGCGGTGCAGGAAGAGGGCGGCCCCGTCAGCCCCCGAGATGAGAGGGATACGGGGCCGGGATGCCCCGTTCTTGCCGGTCGTTACGCGAATCCACGGATCGCTTCGACCGGATTCATCTGGGCCGCCTTTCTGGCAGGATAGATCCCGGCTACGAGGGAGAAGACGATCGCGATCGCGATCCCGGAAATGAGCAGACCTGGAGACAGGCGCGCGATCTCATTCCCGAAGATGCTGGAGAACTCCGGGCCGAGCCGGGCGATGATTAACGGCCCTCCGACCACATTCATCACCGACGTGAACAGGATGCCGAAGATACCTCCCAGGACCCCCCCGATGACCCCGATCAGCAGGCACTCGTAGAGCACAAGGCGGATCACATCGTTCTCTGAGGCCCCGATGGCCATGGTGATCCCGATCTCCCTCGTCCGCTCGTACACCGAGGTGGTCATGGTGGTGATGATCATCATCCCCCCCACCACCAGCGCAAAGGCGGCAAAGGTCATAAAGACGATCATAACAGCGTCCATGAACTGATTGATTGCCTTGATCTGCTCGAACGCACCCGTTGCTTCAAGCCCCTGGCCGGTGATGCGATCCACGACATCAAAGACCCGGTCGGGATCGTCGACCCGGACAAAGACCGTATCGTAGCCCTGTTCCCTCCCCCGGATTGCAGATGCGCTCTCCATATCGATGAGCATCATCCGGTCGAACTTGTCGTCCCGGCCTCCCAGGGTTCCTACGATCACGAGCGACACCTCTTTATCGCTGGGCATCCCCTGGGCATCATACTCCCGTACCATGACGCTGAACGGGTCGCCCATCCGGATCCCTTCGTTTCGCTGGAGCATTGTACCGAGATCGGCACCCACAACCACCTCATTTGCCCCGGTGGAGAAGACCCCCCCGCTGGTATATTTGAGACGGAGCACCTCGTCGATCTCATCGGCCTTCACTGCCAGGATCTGGAGAAACGTCTGCTTCTTTGTGGCATACGAATCAGAGAAGGCGGGAGCTGCAGCGGTCACATGCGGGATGGAACGGAGTTGATCCACGCGCGCCTGGGTGATGAGTTGAGTCACCTCCTGGTCGGTCTGCGGATAGACCTCGATGAGGGTGAGATCAGACTGCGTCTTGATCGTCTCGATAGCCTGGTACCTGATCCCCTCGCCGAGCGCGACGACCCCGATGACCGCCGCCACTCCGATCGCGATCCCGATGACGGTGAGTGCCACGCGGAGGCGCTTGCTGCGGAGCTGGCGTGCAGATGATCTCAGGAACTCAACCTCCCTGCTGATCATGCCACCACCACCCCGTCTCGAAGCTCAATAGTCCGATCGCAGTACGACGCCAGCTCCCGCTCGTGAGTCACGATCAGGAGGGTGACCTGTCGTTCCTGGTTGATCGTTCGCATCAACTGGTAGATCCCGGCACTGCTCTTCGAATCAAGGTTTCCGGTCGGTTCATCGGCGAGGATGATGTGAGGGTCGCCCACCAGTGCCCGTGCAATCGCTACTCTCTGCTGCTCCCCGCCGGAGAGTTCGTGCGGGAGGTGATCGGCCCGGTCTGCAAGGCCGACCATGGTCAACAGGCGCAACGCCAATCGGTTCCGCTCCTCCTGGGGGGTGTAGTTAAAGAGCAGGGGATAGGCGACGTTCTCGACGGCGGTGATGGTCGGGATCAGGTTGAACTGCTGGAAGACAAACCCCACCTCTTTTCTCCGGAGATGGATCAGCCTCTTCCGGTTCATGTAATCGATCTTCTCATCGTGAAAGTACACAGACCCGCCGCTGGGAGAATCAAGCCCCCCCAGGATGTTCATGAGGGTGCTCTTTCCGCTCCCGCTCCTCCCGATGAGAGCCACAAACTCTCCGGGAGCGATCGTGACCGAGACATCGCGGAGTGCAGTGACCCCGTTCTCAAACTGTTTGGTCAGGGATTCGGTTCGGATACTTGCTGTCATGCGTCATCTCCTGTGACTTGAATTGCCAGAATCGCATTCGTGAGTTGCAGGTAATCGCCCTGGTCGCGGACGACGACCTTGTTATCCTCCCTTCTGAGGTACGGCTTAACCTCCCGCTTCTCAAATCCGATCTGGGTCGGGGAATCGAGAACGAAGATGTCGAACCATTCCTTGCCCTGGTAATTTGGAAAGAGCAGGGAGAAGACGGTACGCATCAGGAGGGGAGTCTGCTCTTCATCAACCCGGTTGACACGGAGGCTGTTGATCTCGAAATCGCGGTCCCGTGAGTACCCTCCCGACGGAGCAACCAGAAAGAGTTCTGCCCCCTCGATCTCATCGGTGGGCAGCACCTCCTCGAAGGTCATCTCTCCGGAAGCCATCTCCGGTGAGACCCCGAAACTCGAGAAGAGGATATCACACCCTTCCTTTACCCAGATCAGCCGCCTGGGTTCCGTGGAATCCTCGTAGACCACCAGGAGCGCCATGCCAAAGATTGCCGCCGAACTCTCGGGAGGACCTGACTGGACGAGCGTGACGGTAAAGTTATTATCGCCCGGTTGCAGGGGGGGAAGAAGATAGACATCGCTGCCTGAATAAAAGTCATAGGTTCCTACCACACCCTTGCTGTCCACATAGCGGGCAGTAGTCTCCAGGCTGGATGAAGGATCCCGTGAGTCGGAGAGGTTGAAGACAGGATAGAAAGGCTTCTGGTTGAAGTTGCTCCAGGCCCAGTAGAGGTACAGCCGCTGGAACCGGATCCCGGCACCCGGGGGGATCTCCAGGGAAAATGAGGTGGAATAGGTCTCATTACTTCCAAAACCCCCACGATAGGTGCTATTTCCGGTCGTGTAGAGATACTGCAGGTGGCCTTCGTCATACAATGCGTCCGCCAGGGGCTGGTCTCCTGCATAGGTGGCGCCGGCCGTGGTGATGATCCCCATACATACGAGGGCAAGGAGGAGCCATTGGTTCATGCACCGATACGTCTCCATCCGGAACATCGGGTGCCCCGGAGCCCTAGGAGAAGACATACGTGCCCTCTGCAATATTGTTGCTGCGGTTCGAATCTTTCAGCAGCCCGTCTTCATCGATCACAACCTTCACGGTATGGGAACCCGGCGAGGCATAGAGCGGCAACTCTGATCTCTCGGACCCCGCAGTCTTCAGGCCTTCCGGATACTCCTTCTTTACCACCTGTTCTCCATCCAGGTATACGGAGAGCGTAAACGAGGGGGCATCGCTCCCTCCCTGATTGGTCACCGTGACCGGGAGGATGTAGATCTGTGAAGCATCCTGTGCAGCCGCCGGTGAGACCAGTGCGGCCTGGGGAGGCAGCGGTAGCAGGGTAAGGACGATCATGATGCCGAGGAGGAGTGCGAGCATCTTCCGGTATTCTTTTGGGGGTCTTCTGGCGAACAGCAGGAGAGCAAGCGGCAGCGCCGCCCCGATAGCAAGGATCTGAAGGATCGTATCGCCCTGTTTGACCGCCTCTCCCGGCCGGTAGGGATCTTCGATTGAGACCGCGAGATCAGGGATGGTTCCCACCGTGATCTCCTTCTCCTTCTGATTGTTTGACGGGTTCACATCCCCGGGGATAGTTACCTCTCCCTGGATGGTATAACTCCCCTTACCGGGGGTCCAGGGGACCGATACCTGCTGGATCCCGCTCCGGCCGATCGTGGCCTGCCTGGTGTCAAGGTGATCGCCGTTGACCCTGACCTTCACCTCAGCGGGAACGGACGGCAACGTTCCCAGGTTCCTGATCGTCAGGGTGATCGCTGCCTCCTCTCCCTCGAAGGCATCCTTCACCGCGATCTGATCCAGCATCAGGTCCGGTCCCGTGACGCTGGCGCGCGGCTTCTCCAGGGTTAGCATCACCAGGACCGGATGGAGATAATACTCGCCTTCCGGCGGATTCGTCGCGGCCGATATGGCACCGTCTCCATCAAGATCGCGCCCCCGCTGGAACGTGACCGTGTTGTCGCCTTTCTTCAGGAGCGAGAGCACATCGAAGATCTCAATATCGACGTATCGGGATTTGATGGGGCTGTAATACTCGGCATTGAACGACGTTTCATCTGCGATATCCTTGACCCCTGCGGGATACCCCGGATAGCCCGCGTCCGGCCCCAGGTCATGAGAGTTAAACAGGACATAATCCGGTTCGCCCCGGGTCGATGTCACAAGTTCGATGGTAAGATTGGCTGCACGAACACCCTGGATGTCGCTGACGGGAAGAACGACCGAACATTCATCCAGTATGGTACTGTGTGTTCCGGTGCCCCATCCCTCTCCGTGGAGGTTCACGTTCCCCTCCGCCACCACGTACTGTGTGGCAATGCCCGAATCATCCGGTACTGCGACCAGGGTCACCACCGAGTAGATGCGACCGTCCAGCTTGTTGTCGGGTTCGAACCTGCTGCTGTTAGCGATAATGGTGTTACTGCCCGGGGTCAGCAGGGTCGTGGTGTCATAGGCTACCCAGTATACCCCGTAACCGGTGACGTAGACGTTCTCGCTTTTGTCATCGCTTCCGTAGAGCGTGATCCGGGGGAGAGCCCTTCCGTTCACTGTCAGATCCGTCCACCCCGTGTATCGGGGCGTCCCCCCCCAGACACCGACATAGGTCCGGGCCCACTGCACCTCCCCGTCAAGGTCGAACGTAAGGGTGGCAGGAGGGTCGTCAAGCCCGTATACGCCGTATGTATGTATACTTCCGGGAATCTCTCCCTGGGCTACGATCTCCAGGGGGATACCCACAAAATCATATGCGGCACTGCAGGGCGTCCCGCAGAGCAGGACCAGAAACAGCATGACCATGAGTGTGGTGCGTTGTATCATGCAATCATCTCATTCTTCATATGGGAGGGGTAACCGCACTCCCCGGGCGGTGATCAGCATTCTGCCGGGGAGGCGGGGAAGAATCCACCGCCTCCCGGGGAACGGGATGCATCCGGCCAGACGACCTGGAGACCCCTTCGCCTTGCCGGGGAGCTTCCGGAGGATGTGCCGTTTTCATCTCTCACCTCAACCAAGTACCCATACCGGCTTTCCCGAAATGGATTCGATATCGACCGAGAGGTACGCATCGGACAGGCGTATTGTATCCGGCACCTCGAAGAGAATCGATCCGTCAAGCGATTCTTTCCTGTCGAGCTTCTTCTGTCTGTACACCTCCCCGAACGATGTCGAAGCATTTTCCGGGATACGGAGAGGCGCGAACACCTCACCACCCCCATGGAGCGTGAATGCCTGGAGCGGGGGCGTATCGATGAGGTAATTTACCCCGTCGAAGTTGCCGCGATGGGTTGCGCGTATGTGGACGATCATGTGGGTCTTTCCTTCCGGCGCCGTTACACTGACGGTCCCCTCATCGGTCTTGTACCAGAAGGTTGACCGGGTCGTTGCAGACATCGGGCCGATCGATATCTCGTTGCTCTGTGACGTGTCCGTGTAGATGAACGGCGTCCCCATCGTGGGGAGATCCTCTGGTATTGTGAATGTACCGGAGGGGGTTGCCCGCTCGCCGGCCTCTGTCGGACCGGGCTGTCTCTGAGCGGCGGAGGGGGGTAACCGCACCTCCCCGGCGGTGATCTCCTTCCCCCCCCGGAGGAGGCGGTACTGGAGGGCATCTCCTTTAGCCGCCTCGAAGGAGCCGGGGGAGGTATCCGGGTTCCAGACCAGGCACTCTTTCTTCAGACCCGAGCTCTCGCGGATCAGGCATCCATCAGCGTAAATCATGAGCCATTCCCCCGAAGAGATGATCCCGTCGCCGTCCCCGACCTCCTCAAAGTAGGTGGCGATCCCCGCGTTCAGCCGTGGATCGTCGGGTGGGGTGCTGGACGAGGTGAGGGTTGTCCGCCCTCCCCCGATTGTCAGCTCCACCTCCAGGGAGGGGAGAGGGATCCCTCCCCCACCCGCATACGTAACGAGCAGTCCGTTCCGTGCAGCAAAACCCTCAGGATAATCCGGGAGAGCATTGACAGGGTTGAGATCCTCGATCCTCTCGATCACGGGGCTCACGCTGAAGCCGTCCGGGTCCACCTCTGCCGGATTGGGACTGACGGTGGCCATGGGCCCGAATGCATGAGTTAGTACCAGACCGGTGGCAATCAGGAGGAGCACCACCCCGACCCCTGCATAGGTGCGGTTTGCCGGCATAACCCGAAATCCCATCCAGAGCACGCCGGCCCCCAGCACACACAGCAGGACCGAGACTAAAAGGACCGCCGGGGAGACTGCTTCATCGGGAGCGAGAGGCGTTTCCCTCCCGGACAGGAAGGCCGACCCATTCTTGGCCGGGGTATCGTCTTGCGCCCTCTCAAAGCGTTGAATCGTGGTATCGTTCTCTCCGAAGAGAAGCGCCCATTCATCCTCGGTGAAGGTGATGTCGACCAGAATTGCGGGGCTGAATACTGCACCCTCCGGCTCAAAGAGAAATACCTTCTCTCTCGCACCAATCAGGGTGCCGGGCGGGGGCTCCGGAACATCACCGGCAGAGGCCAGGCTGACGGAGAGTTCGGTAATCGGCCTGTTATTCACCATCGCTACCGTCCCTTCGGGGATGGTGAATCTGGCCGCATCCCCGCAGGTAACGATGATATCTTCGTTTACCACTCCGGTCAACGGGTCAATCTTATCCGTGACATCCTCGACCGTCCCCGAAAAGCCGGTTGTGCCGTTATTCTTCCGGGCCTCCGTGCCGGCGTCGTTCAGGGCGGCAGGGGTCAGGTTATCGGATGTTTTCGGCACCGTGATCGGAGCAAAAACACTGAACCGTGTCGTCCAGCCGGAGATGGTCCGCGTAGCCTCGTCTACCACCTGATCTTCAAGCGGCACCCACACATTCGACTCCGTATACCTCGCGGTCTCGTTCTCCACCAGGATGTAGCCCTCTTTCTGCTCTGTGTGTTCCGCTGTCTTGTTCTTCACGGTAAGCGTGACCGTATAATTACCGGGGGATTGATACACGTGGAGAGGGTTCTGCGTGGTGTTCCCGATGGTTTCGCCGTCCCCGAAATCCCACTCCCAGGTGAGGGGAGACCCCCCTGAGAGATCACGGAACCGTACCGAAAGCGGAGCCGCTCCCACCAGCGGTTCGGCAATGAAGTTTGCCTTCAAGATCTGGGTGTCGGAGGGCTGCTCTCGGGCTTCCTTTCCCCCCATCTCCACCACCAGGAACTGCTGGGATGCCGCCATACATGGTGTTACTCCAACGGGGTTGCTCTGGATCGCCACTTCATTCACTGTTGATTTAAGATGGTTCCAGATATCACGGGTGTCTACGGCGATCTGCGGTCCCCCGGCTGAGCCGAAGTCCCAGACGTTCGAGGCAATCCGGTTGCCGTTCACGAAGAGATTCCCTTCGTAACTGTCTCCCCATGGCACGAACGTGATCAGTTCCGCCCGTGAAACTTCGTCGATATCGATCTTAGGGCCGGTGAAAAGCACATAGGCAGTCGTCCTCTCCTGTGCGGTGCCGTAGTTGATGTCATCGGCCCCAAGGAGGTCAAACTCCTCGTTCATAAAGATCAGTGTTCGAACGGCAGATGGATCTTCGTAGATCACCGCGAGGGTAAATCCGCCCATCGAAAGTTTCGCGTTATCGCTCTTGCGGCTGAATACAGCCTTATTTTGTTTGTTTTTCCGGAACTCGGAGGTTACATCGTAGGTGAGAAGCCCATAGACGTGATCGTAATAGGCACCGAAGTTGGAGACATCGGTGTACCATTGATCGCGGGTGATGGGAACTCCGTTGAAGGTGAGAGAGGTCTGCTTCACTTCTTCGGTGTTGTCCCAGGTATAAGGCGCATAGAGTCGGGCCTCCACCACCGTGGCGTTCGAAGGGAGGGGCAGGTCGTCTGCCGTCCAGGTAACGGTAAACTCCGTCCATCCCTGGGCGAAACTCCCGGATCGGTACCGGCTGTCTCCAAACGAGTGGACGAAGCCCCCGTGGAGATCGTAGGTTTTATAGGTCGTGACATTGCTCCCGCCGACCTGCCACGTCTTGCCGTTGTAACCGTTGTATTTCACGGGTTTTGGAAAACCGGATTTTTCGTTGTTGGTTCTGTCGGTATCATAGATCTCCTCACCGGGGTCCACCATCGCCCTGTAGGTCACGGTGCCGCCCTCTTTCTTCCTGAGCGTCGGGTCTATCATGGTGACGGTGGTCTGGTTGCCGCCGCCAAGACTCTCAACCTTGATCGTAGCGACGGATTTCTTGCCCTCATCGACATCGCTTGCATACAGGGCGACGGTGAACTCTTCGGCGGTATCGGTCCCCTGGTTCTTTAGATTGGAGATTGTGACCATATTAGGCTGGAGGCAGAAGACCACGCCGGCAGGGCGGGGATTCACCAGGCCGTCTACGGTCAGGTCGACATCTTTATACTCGCCGCCGCCTCCCCCGCCGCCGCCGCCGCCGCTCTTGCCGACGGCGATTGGGGCAAAGACACTGAACTTATTCGTCCATCCGGCGATCGACCGCGTTGTCTCATTTTTTGTCTGGTTCTCCAGTTGCACCCATTCGTTCTGATCAAAACGTCGGATTGTGGTATCGTTTCCTTCAAGAAGTGCCCATTCTTCGGCGGTAAAGGTGATGCTGACCAAAATTGCGGGGTCAAATGTTGCCCCTTCCGGTCCAAGGACGTATACCTTATCTCCTGCAGCGATCCGAGCGCCGGACGGGGGTTCGGGGGTATCGCCGGCGGGAACCAGGCTGATGGAGAGGTTTGCGATCGACTGGTTGTTCGCCGTCGCAACGGTACCTTCGGGCACGGTGAGACCGATACCGTCCTCGTAGGTGATGACGAGAGTCTCGTTCACCGCTCCGGTCGTCCGGTTAATCTTCCCGGAGATATCCTCCGTCTTCTCCGGCGGATCAACGATGATATTCCGGACTGTCGTATTGGAACCGAATTCGTTCGACGCGGTGAGTGAGACCATGTAGCGGTTCCGCCCGGCTCCCTGTTGAACAAACGTATGAGTCGGGTGCTGTTCACCCGATACATTCCCGTCCCCGAACGTCCAGTTCCACGAGGTTGGGTTGTTGGCGGAGAGGTCGGTGAAGTTGACCGTAAGTGGTGCGACTCCCGATGTCGTGTCTGCGGTGAAATTTGCGCTCGGCAGTAGACCGGCAACAGTGATGTACTCCGCCTTTGTCATTATGTCGAAGGCATCCGATCTGGACGCGTTCAGGGTGACGGTGTAGACGCCGGGGATTGTGTAGGTGTATTCCGGGTTCCGCTCGGTCGAATTTCCACCATCGCCGAAGTCCCAGAGCCACGAGACCGGGCCGCCGGTCGACCTATCCGTGAACCGGACCGTGAGCGGGATTATTCCTCCGGTGGTATTTGCTTCAAAGTCTGCGGAGAGTGGACCGGCAGGGTCGGTGACGGTGATGTAATCGGTCTTTACGCTGGTGTCTGTGCCCGCATCGTTGCTGACCGTGAGGCCGACCGTGTAGGTGCCGGGGGCGGTGTAGGTCCAGACCGGGTCCTGCTCGGTCGAACTTCCGCCGTCACCGAAGTCCCAGGCCCGCTCGGTCGGCGAGCCGGTCGATTCATCCGTGAACGCAACGACGAGCGGGGCATCGCCGGCGGTCACGTTCGCGCTGAAGTTCGCGACCGGTGGCGGCAGAGTCTTCTTCACGACGAGGAAGGCGAGCGGGATCTTGTAGAAAGCGCTTGTTCCCGTACCGGGGAACCAGCGGGCGTAGCCGAGCGTAACATCGTCTTCGCCGGTGACCGTATCGGTCACGTCCCAGGAGGCAACGCCGGAATACGGGCCCTGTACGTCGGTGGTGCGGTCGAGCTCGTTGGTAAACGTCCCCTTAACCGGGGGAGTACCTGCGGTA
>ERZ795032.1585-NODE-1585-length-15285-cov-3.865791_pt1 | contig 15285 bp, 10 predicted proteins | sample MGYA00375124_ERZ795032 | MGnify/ENA primary metagenome ERZ795032 (study PRJEB30167, sample SAMN05720154) | activated sludge metagenome | isolation source: Anaerobic digester | place: China | collected 2015-12-16 ...
AATGGTACAAGAAGGAAAAATTGGAAAAATAGAAAAAGTAAATGCTTACGTAGGCGCTCCCCCAACACCGTATGATCTTCCCGAAGAGTCCGTCCCGGCCGACTTGAACTGGCCATTGTGGTTGGGCCCCTCTGAATTTGTACACTACAACTCGCAACTTAACCCGCCTATCTCGCTTGATCCCGAGCAAAAAGAACAGTTCTGGGGAGCATGGCGCTGGTACAAAGAGCTAGGGGGTGGATTCACTACCGACTGGGGTGCCCATATGTTTGATATTGCACAATGGGGATTAGGCATGGACAATAGTGGTCCGGTGGAAATTATTCCCGCAGGATATCAAGATACAAAATTTCTCACGTACAAATATGCTGATGGCGCTGTAATGACTGAAGAACCTTTCGACGAAAAACAAACAAAAGGTGTGAAGTTTTGGGGTGATAAAGGTTGGATTGAAGTATCGAGGGGGCACTACTTAGCTTCGGATGACAGTTTGTTACCTCCTAAAGTTGAAGAAACAGAAGGTGCATATGAAACGAAAGTCCCGCATTTGGAAAACTTCATCAATGCTGTAAAAACGAAAACCGATCCGGTTGTGCCGGTTGAAATCGGACATCGCAGTTGTACAGTATGTACGCTCGGAAACATCGCTTACGACATGAAGCGCCCGATAAAATGGGATCCTGCCACAGAAAAATTTGTAGATGATCCGGAAGCGGATAAAAACAGGTTGTTTAATAAAACCTATACTGAAGGTTATATCCTTTAAAAGAAGCAATTTATGGCGTGAGGGTGTTCTTTAAGGAATACCCTCATCATTTTTCCTGCTGATCCATGTTTACATACCATTTTGAATAAAATCCAGACAAGTCGAAAGACTGGTGTCGGGTGTTAAATTAACTTATATTTATTTATCTAAAGTCATGAGTAATCAATTAACAAGGAGAAAATTTATTAAATCAGCAGCCGTTGGAGTGGTTGGTGTAACGGTGCTTCCCCAGTTTTTGGCTTCCTGCAACTCAAACAAAAAATCGGGAAATGAGAAGATTGACGATGGTATCACTCGTTTAGGGTTCATCGGTTTAGGTCAGCAGGGTATAGGCCTGTTGGGTGCATTTCTGACTATTCCAGGAGTGGAGGTTGTAGCAGGAAGTGATGTATACGGTATTAAGCGGGAACGTTTTCTAAAACGGTTGAACGATCATTATGGATCGCAGCAAAAAACTGTTTCAGTGGATGTTTATGAAAATTACAAAGATCTTCTGGCTCGCGATGATATTGATGCCGTTGTGATTGCCACACCCGATCATTGGCACGCTTTTATTGCCATTGATGCTTGTAAAGCAAAGAAACACATTTATCTGGAAAAACCGTTAACATTTACGATAAAAGAGGGTCAGGAACTGGTCAAGGCCGTACGCGAAAATAATGTAATTCTTGGTGTAGGCAGCCAGCAACGTTCGGATCCGAATTTTCAACATGCTGTGAAAATGGTTCAGGAAGGGAAGATCGGGAAAGTTGAGAAAGTGAATGCTTATGTAGGCCCTGGACCACATCCGTATGATCTGCCGGAAGAACCTGTACCTGCCGATTTGAATTGGAAAATGTGGCTAGGCCCGTTGGAGTATTTTCATTACAATTCCCGGTTGAATCCACCCATCTCGCTTGATCCGGAGCAGAATGAAAGTTATTGGGCTGAATGGCGTTACAACAAGGGATTAGGCGGAGGATACACTACCGACTGGGGAGCGCACAACTTCGATATCGCTCAATGGGGTATCGGGATGGATAAGAGCGGTCCAGTTGAAATCATTCCCGCCGGTTACGCGGGCACGGAATTTCTCACGTTCAAATACGATAATGGAGTAGTTGTGACCAACGAGCCGTTTGACGAGGAAAAAACATTGGGAATTAAGTTCTGGGGAGATAAAGGCTGGATTGAAGTTTCGAGACAATTCTATCATGCTTCCGATGAAAGTCTGATGCCTCCTAAGGCAGAAACTCAGGGAGGAAGATATGAAACGAGAGTTCCACATAATCAGAACTTTATCGATGCCGTAAAGTCAAATATTGATCCCATTGTCCCGGTAGAGATTGGGCACAGCACGTGTACTACGTGCAATCTAGGCAATATTGCCATTGAACTGAAACGTCCGGTTAAATGGGATCCGCAAACTCAAACATTTGTAGATGACCCCGAAGCGACAAAATACCTCACGAAAACATACAGTGAAGGGTTTTCGATCTGATATTAAAAAAGCTGCCAAAATTTTTTTGGCAGCTTTTTTAATATTATTGTTCGCCAAAACTTATTTTTCTTTTTCTACGATAATCAAGCCCAGTTCATCCAGCTGCTCTTTTTCAATGCGCGAGGGGGCATCGATCATAACGTCGCGTCCGGAATTGTTTTTCGGGAAAGCGATGCAGTCGCGAATACTATCGAGCCCGGCAAAGAGTGAAACCAGCCTGTCCAGGCCGAAGGCTATCCCTCCGTGTGGCGGCGCCCCGTACTTGAAGGCGTTCATCAGAAATCCGAATTGTTCCTGGGCGCGTTCTTCGGTAAAACCAAGAACCGAAAACATTTTCTTTTGCAGCGCGCTGTCATGGATACGGATAGATCCGCCACCAACTTCCACGCCATTGATTACTAAATCGTAAGCGTTGGCGCGAACAGCTCCCGGATCTGAATCAAGCAGTGCGATATCTTCCGGTTTGGGGGAGGTAAAGGGATGATGCTTGGCGAAAAACCGGTTCAACTCTTCGTCTTTTTCCAGCAAAGGAAAATCTACTACCCAAAGGCATTTGTAATTGTTTTTGTCTCGTAATCCTAGGCGGGCACCCATTTCGAGACGAAGTTCAGAGAGCTGTTTCTGTGTTTTCTCGGTTTCTCCACTTAACACAAGAAGCAGGTCTCCGGGTTTGGCGTTGCAACGTTCCGCCCACAATTTCAAATCGCTTTCGGAGAAGAATTTATCTACCGATGATTTTAAGGTTGCATCTTCGTTGTAACGAACATAGATTAACCCTTTGGCTCCGATCTGCGGTCGCTTCACAAAATCCGTCAACTCGTCGAGTTGTTTGCGGGTGTATGCAGCGCATCCCTGAGCACAAATGGCACCGACGTATTCCGATGAGTCGAAGACACCAAAACCCCGGCCGGTTGTCAAATCCTTTATTTCCACAAACTTCATGTCGAAACGGATATCGGGCTTGTCCGATCCGTATTGCCGCATGGCATCGGCGTAGCTCATCCGCGGAAAATCGGGAAGCTCAATTCCTTTCTGCGTTTTAAAAAGATGTTTCGTCAGTCCCTCAAACATATTCAGCACGTCTTCCTGCTCAACGAACGACATTTCACAATCGATTTGTGTAAATTCCGGTTGGCGGTCGGCGCGCAGGTCCTCATCCCGAAAGCATTTCACGATCTGGAAATAACGATCGAATCCCGAAACCATCAGTAGCTGCTTAAAGAGCTGCGGCGATTGTGGCAGCGCGTAAAACTCTCCCTGGTTCATACGCGATGGTACAATGAAATCGCGTGCACCTTCCGGAGTAGAACCGATAAGCACGGGAGTTTCTACTTCCAGAAAGTCTCTTTCATCGAGATACTTCCGTGCCTCGAACGCCATTTTGTGACGGAGTTCAAGGTTTTTTCTAACTATGCTGCGTCGTAAATCGAGGTAGCGGTATTTCATGCGTAAATCATCACCCCCATCAGTTTCTGTTTCGATGGTGAAAGGAGGCGTTTGTGCTGCGTTTAAAACAGTCACAGCCGTTGCTACTATTTCAATATCTCCGGTAGGTATGTTTTGATTCTTGCTTGATCTTTCTGCTACTTTTCCCGTCACCTGAATTACATATTCACGTGCCAGTTTATTTGCCTGTTCGCAAAGTTCGCGGTCTATCTCCTGGTTAAACGATAATTGAGTGACTCCGTATCGGTCGCGTAAGTCAATAAAAGTCATACCTCCCATTTTACGAATTTTGTGCACCCAGCCCGAAAGGGTGACCTCCTTATTTATGTCGGCGATTCGTAATTCGCCACAAGTCCTGTTTCTATACATATATTTTGCTCGTTTGCCATGTTTGAATTGCAAATTTACACATTTCTAACGTTGAAACCGCTTATCGATTAAAAAAAGCTGAAAAGTTTTGATATTATCGGGATAAAATCGTACTTTTGCACCCACGTTTTGAAAAGAACGACTCGGGGTGTAGCACAGTCCGGTTAGTGTACCTGCTTTGGGAGCAGGGGGTCGCGAGTTCGAATCCCGCCACCCCGACTTAAAAATGAGGGAGTTACAGTTAATATTGTAACTCCCTTAATTTTTGATTGAAATACAGTTGAAACATTTAGTTTCCAGTTTTCGCTATATTAACTACTATGAAATACATACTTTAATCTTTCCTGATTTTTTTAATGGAGGTGTGATGAAGTGCTATACTTCACATTAGCTGCAAAACTATTCTACTTTCTGTTATTTATTATTAAATGGGTTAGTGAATTAATATCCATAAGTTTACATGCATCACTGATTTTTTGGTTATGTTCAAATCTGCACTACTTGGAGTTAAGTTACCAGAAGGATAATTATGTATCAAAACTATCGATGACGATGCTTATTCAATGAGACTGCCATAAGAAAAAATAAATCTCTGCTAGCATAAAACCGTAGTGGTATGACAAAAGTAAAAAGTTTTTTTTGAATTTCTTTATTTTAGCTTACTCCTTTTTGAAACTTAAAGCCTTGTAGCTTCAACGAATTTACTTACTTTTGTATACGTTACTTTATCTTAAATAATATTCAGCTATGAGAAAAATGGCATGCTTATTAACTTTGTTTATTAGTATAAGTTTATTTGCTAGTGAAAGAGTTCCTATTTGGCCAAAGGATAAAATGCCACATAGGCAAGATCATCAGATTGCAGCCATGGTAGACGAGGCTGGGAAAAAAGATTTTAATGCAGACAAGAATCGGGTAGCTTACCTGGAATGGTTTGATGCCCCCCCTAAGGAAGTACGTAATGGAGGATGTATGATTCTTATTTCTGGCGGTTCTTACGAGTCCTGTTGTGATGTAGAACTCATTAAACTATGGAATAAAACATTTACTCAATTAGGGTTTCAATGTATAAACTTTGTGTATAGGACGCCTAGGCCTGTGGGGCTTCCTATTTATCAAACTGCATGGGAAGATGGACAACGTGCCGTACGTAAAGTACGGAGTGAAGCTAAAAAACGTGGATTTGATCCAGAAAAAATAGGAGTTATATCCATGTCAGCAGGTTCACATTTAGCTTTATTGCTAGCGACTAGTTCACAAACATTGGCTTATGAAAAAGTGGACCCAATTGACGAACTACCTTGCAACATTAATTGGGCGATTATTAATGCTCCAGCCTATGGTACTACCGATGCAGAAACAGGTATACCTGCTAGCCGACAAGGATATGGAACGGATGTGAATTTGAGTAATGTTTTTAAATTTGATGAACGTACCTGTCCGATGAGTCTTCATCACGGAGGAACTGATATTTATGCTTCACAGACCTCGACATTGGTTTACCGCCAACTCAGACGAATGAATATTCCTGCCGAATTACATCTATATGCGGATAAGGGACATGGCGCTTTTGGACTAGAAAGAGGAGTTGAATTTATGCGCCAAATGGGATATATGGGTAAGCTAGCTGGGGAAGAAGAATTGATGAAGCGATATGCTTCCGATGATAGTCGTACCGATTATTTTAAGATGAATATTTGGCCAGAGGGAAAAACACCAGATATTCAACCGAATCAATGCACACCTTATTTAGAATGGCATACACCAAAAAACCTAAAGATAAAAGCGATACAAATTATCTACTCGGGCGGAAGTTATGAAGGCAACGACCCAGATGGTTTTGAAGTGGCTCCTGCCCGTCGCTATCTAAATGAAATGGGAATGACAGTAGTAACCTTAAAGTATCGTACACCTAGACCTACTACAGGGTTATCTAAACATACCACAGCTTGGCAAGACTTGCAGCGTGCCATCAAAATCGTACGAAGCGAAGCGTCTAAACGCGGGCTTGATCCAGAACGAATAGGTATTATGGGTAGTTCTGCAGGTGGGCATTTAACTTTGATGGGGGTTACTTCGTCTTTGCATCAGTCTTATTTGCCTATTGACGAAATTGATAAACTTCGTTGTAATGTACAATGGGGAATTGGTATTTATCCTGCATATGCGCTAACCGATGGCTCGGAGCAACCCAATATAGATAAAGGCAATGAAGATAGTGCCGTTCTCGTTCCAGAACTCTCTTTCGATTTAAAAACGGCTCCTATGCTATTTGTACACGGAGATGCTGACGGATGGGCTGCTATGAACTCAGTAAAGACTTGGGAAAAGATGCAACAGATGGGAATTCAAAGCGAACTTCATACCTTAGCTACTCGTGACCACTGTTTCCAGCTTAAAGCATCTCCAGGAACAGGGAGCTATACATACCTGGAACGTATTTGGGAATTTCTTTCCTCAAAAGGTTTTAATAAATAATAGTTTAGTGTATCTCTTCAAACTAAAGTTTATCAGTGGAATTACTAACTTAGCCGGGACACAGGGTTAAGCCTAAAAGCTTATTTTTGTGTAGTCTGAGAAGTCAGGTAACACATTTTGTCCGGAGTATCCAATGTGCTTGTATATATTTGAATATATTGAATCCCGGGGTAATCATAAAGGGAGATTCTCATCATTGGGGAACTTAACCATTGATGAATTTTGGAATCAGTTGATTCCCTGTCGATTCAATTTTATGGGCTTGTCGTACAAATTTAAACAAAATTATTGAACAATTGCCACAATTATATCCATCACGTTTGTACCTGTATTTCCGGTGATGATATGCCCTCCAACTTGTTGAAAAAAACGATAGGAGTCGCAATTGGAGAGGTAATGGTTCGGGTCGATACCCTTCTCTACAGCCTTGGTCGCGGTTTCGTAATCCACAACTGCCCCTGCTGCGTCTGTAGGCCCGTCTGTACCGTCGGTGCCCGCACAAAGAATAGTGATGTTTTTTTTACAACAGATTTTTGTTGCTAAATACAAGGCCAGGTGTTGGTTACGCCCACCTAGTCCCTTCCCCGAAACTTTTACTGTGGGCTCTCCGCCGAATAGCAGGCAAACGGGTTTTTTACCGGTGGACTTCTGATTATCGATTGTTTTCAGAATAAAATTGGCGGTTTCGGTGACATCCTCCTGTATACTGTCGGTTACTGTATGCGTTTCAAAGCCTAGTTCCACCGCTTTTTTTGCGGAGCTTTCGAGAGCGATACCATTACTACCGATAATGTAGTTGTGCACATTTTGAAAAACCGGATTGTCCGGTTTGGGAGTATCTGCAATTGAACCGTCTGCACCTTCGAGTAAATAATGCAACACAGACGAGGGAAGCCGGTTTTGTAGCGAATACTTATCAATAATAGTCAGTGCATCCGCAAAACTACTTGAATCACCCACAGTTGGCCCAGACGCAATCACGTCCAGCCTATCACCGACCACATCCGATAATATCAGGCACACCGTTGTTGCCGGAAAGAGTATCCGGGCGAGTTGACCTCCTTTAATTTTTGATAAATGCTTACGTACCGTATTAATTTCGGTAATATTCGCGCCGCATTTGGTCAGCAATTCATTGGTGCGTTTTAAATCATCGAGAGTTACACCTTCCGGGAAATCGGCCATTAAAGCCGATGCTCCTCCGGATATCAGGCAGATAACCAGGTCATCTTCGGTTGCTTTTCGGGCGATATTAACTATTTTTTGAGTACCTTTTACCCCCTCCGCATCGGGTATAGGATGACCAGCTTCGGTAAGTGTCAGGTAGTTCAGGTTCATTCCGTGTCCATACTTGGTGACAACGTGACCGTTTGTTATTTTGTCGCCTAAAACTTTTTCCACCCCCCTAGACATTGAGGCGGCTGCTTTACCGGCAGCTAAAACATAAATGTGCCTGAAACGGGATAACGGGAATCTCTTTTCTGCGACTTGCAATAGATCTCCGGAGAGTTTCACCTGTGATTGCATCAGCTTCTCAGGCAAGACACCGTTCACTCCGGCAAAAAATATCAGTTCGGCAATTTTTTTCATCTTTTCCGGTTACAACATGAAGAGCGAAGTCAGCCACACGCAAAGAAACGTTACAATTCCCATCACAACGGTGGCTGATGAGTATACCTTCAGCGCTGTATTTGAGCCGATTCCCGAGAACCGGGAAACCACCCAGAAGTAAGAATCATTGGCATGTGATACCATCATCGAACCTGCACCCATCGAGATCATTGCCAAAAGTTTTCCTGGTTCAGAGTCAAGTCCCAAAGCGGGTAGCATTGGTACAACGAAAGATGCAGCCGTGATAATTGCCACGGTAGAAGAACCTTGCGCCGTTTTTAAAATTGATGCTATGAGAAACGGAACGGCAAGTCCCAATCCCGTTTGCAGCAAAAACTCGCCCGCATAAGCGCCCACCCCGGTTTCCTTGATCACCAGCCCGAACATTCCTCCTGCACCGGTAACGATCAGTATCGGTCCAGCTTTTTCAATAGCAGATTCTAGGACTATATTGATATTTTTTATTGCCCTGTTTTTTAGTAGAAACAACGATAGCAATACCCCAATCATCAGTGAAACGATAGGTTGTCCGAGAAAAGCCAATCCTTTTAGTGTAAAGTTGACATTGGAAATATCCAGTACGGTTAGCAACGAGCCGGTTGCTATAAGCAAAAGCGGTGTAACGATAGGTAACAAGGAAAGGTGAATCGGAGGAAGTTGTTCATTGCTCCGGATTTCATGATGAGAATTTTCGGTTTCTGTGTAAATGTCGTTTCGGGTTTGCCATTTAATCCACAAAAAGGCGGCCAAAGCTGCAGGAATAGCAAACAGTGCTCCCAAGACGATCAGCATACCCAGGTTGGCACCCAGAATCCCGGAGGCGGCCAAAGCACCGGGATGGGTGGGAGTGAGGCAATGAACCGAATAGAGCGAAGTCGCCAGTACAAATGCAATAAAAGGCAGCGCGACTTTGGCTTTGGAACTGAATGACTTTGCCAGTCCGCTCATAATGATATATCCAGAATCACAAAAAATGGGCAATCCTACAATGAATCCCGTGATTCCCATTGCCGAGGCAGCGTTCCGGTGTCCTGTCTTCGATAAAATATAATTGGCGATGCTGGCTGCACCACCGGTTTTTTCCAATACCACAGCAATGATTGCTCCAAAAATGATAAGAAATCCGATGGATGATACGGTGTTGCCGAAGCCCTGTTTAAGAATTTCCACGATGTCTTTACCCGGTAGTGCGATAACCGCAAGCAATAAAGACACCATGAACAACGATGCAAATGCGTTGAGCTTTGTGACGGATGTAAGGATTACAATCAGTACGATGCTCAGCAGTACAAGAACGGAAATGGTAAGGATGCTCATGTGTATTTTTAGGTTTTTTACTGGCTTTCCGGTAAGAATTTTTCAGATTTTTTTGTTTAAACAGCTAATAACAGAGGTAAAATAAATATATTTTATGTGTTTATTTTAACGATCTTGTTTTATTGCGACCGTGAAATAGTTATCGGCGGGAATCAGAACTCCTTCCTGAAGTTGTTTTCTCTCTGCTTCGTGTTGACGTTCCTTCACTCCTTGTTGAAGAACTACGCCCACTTGTGTTCCCTCGCATTTGTGGCTGAACTTTCACCGGTTGTCCGATTTCTCCGCCATAATAATTGGTTTCTGCAGAACGGCTTGTGCTAGTACGCTGGGTAGTATTGGGTGTGGTCTGTCGAGCAGAAGTTCGCGCAGTGCGTGGTCGGGTTGTAGTCATTCTCCCTTCTTCAGTATTTGCAATCTGCCTGAGCTCTTCAGGCGATACGGCAGTACGTTGTGCTACCCGGCGGGTAACTTCTTGCTGCACACGCCGGTCGTCGGTTGAGTATTTGAATTTACGTCCTTCGCGAATGTTCCTGTCACCCCATTCGCGTGCGTGGTTTCGTTCTGCTTCTCGCCAATATACTGCCCTGCGTCCGTTTTCGTTGTATCCCCTTACGTACGGGATATTGCTGAAGTCGTAATAATCAATGTAATAATAGCGTGGATAGTGCGAATTGTAATAGTGATGATGCATCCAGGGGGTGTACACACTGCGGTTGACGATTACAATAAATGCATTATTCAGGTTGAATGCAGCGTAAATGGGCGGAAGCGTTGGTACGAAAAGCCAACGTCCGTTATTGAGATATACGAAATTGCGTGTGCCCAGATCGTAGTACGTTTCAATGTCGGGAAAATAGTAATAGCGCGTTCCAAAGTAATAATCGGGCGCCCATGCCGGATTGTAGTCGTAATAATTGTCGTAGTAATTGTTCTCCGCTGCCCCGTAATAGGAAGTTCCACAGCTTGTGAAACATAGAACCGTGATAAGTGCTATGAGAACGGTTGTTAATTTTGTAATAGCATTTTGCATTTCAGTGTCAGCTTTAAATAGTTATACAGCTAATTAACTTGTCTTCAATCCACAACCCATACATACCCGGAGATTAACCTACACTGCCTTCCAAACTGATCTGCAGCAGCTTTTGCGCTTCCACGGCAAACTCCATAGGAAGTTTATTTACTACTTCTTTCACATATCCGTTCACGATTAATCCTATGGCTTCTTCTTCTCCTAAACCGCGCTGATTGCAGTAAAAAATCTGATCTTCACTGATTTTTGAAGTAGTGGCTTCGTGTTCCAAAATCGCTGAGGGGTTTTGGATGTCGGTATAAGGAAAAGTGTGGGCTCCGCAATGATCGGTAAGTAACAAACTATCGCATTGTGAGTGGTTTCTTGCGTTGATCGCTTTTTTAGAAACCTTCACCAATCCCCGGTAGCTGTTTTGACTGCTTCCCGCTGAAATTCCTTTGGAGACGATGCGGCTGCGGGTATTTTTGCCCAGGTGGATCATTTTTGTTCCTGTGTCGGCCTGTTGGAAGTTGTTGGTAACGGCAACTGAATAAAACTCCCCTACGGAGTTGTCTCCTGCCATGATACACGAGGGATATTTCCAGGTAATTGCTGAACCAGTTTCAACCTGTGTCCAGGAAATCTTTGAATTATTGCCTTTGCAGATACCGCGTTTCGTAACGAAGTTATAAACTCCGCCCTTACCGTTTTTATCACCCGGATACCAGTTTTGTACCGTCGAATATTTTACTTCGGCATTCTCAAGGGCAATGATCTCCACCACTGCCGCGTGCAGCTGATTTTCGTCACGCATGGGGGCCGTGCATCCTTCCAGATAACTTACGTATGAATTGTCGTCAGCAACAATAAGCGTACGTTCAAACTGGCCTGTGTTTTGCGCATTTATACGGAAATAGGTAGATAATTCCATCGGGCAACGAACTCCTTTCGGGACATACACGAAAGAGCCGTCGCTGAAAACGGCAGAGTTTAATGCTGCATAGAAGTTGTCCTTGTAAGGAACCACGGTAGCCAGGTATTTTTTCACCAGGTCGGGGTGGTTTTTCACGGCTTCACTGAAGGAGCTGAATATAATTCCTTTTTCAGCAAGGACCTCCTTGAAAGTCGTTTTTATGGAGACACTATCCATAACGGCATCTACGGCCACGCCGGTCAGCTGTTTTTGTTCGTTGAGCGGAATACCTAATCGTTCAAATGTTTTCAACAACTCCGGATCTACTTCCTCCAACGATTTTGGAGTCTTTTTTTGAGTCGGATCTGCGTAGTAAATAATTTCCTGAAAATCTATTTCCGGGATATTTAACTGCGCCCAGTCGGGCAGTTTCATTGTCAGCCAATGACGATATGCTTTTAACCGGAATTCCAGTAACCATTCCGGCTCATTTTTTTTCGAAGAAATTAACCGGACAACGTCTTCATTCAGCCCTTTTTCAATTGTATATGTTTCAACGTCCGTGACGAATCCGTATTTGTAATCTTGTGTTGTTAAGTCGGTTAATATCTGATCTTGATCTAATTCCTGCATGATAAATATTGATTATCGATCGCTGTGATCGGTTCTTAATAAAGAAGAGAGCCCAATTCCCCCTCCATGGATAAACAAACTTTGTATGGATTTGTTTACGCAAAATTACATCAATTTCTGAACAAAACCTGTGGTAGGTGGGTTAAAAGGTGGAATTAAATTAAAAAAGGAATAAAACGATGAAAAAAACAGGTTTAACATTTTTAGTATTGTTTTTTATGTTCGGCTTAATGGCCCAAACGAGATATTTGGTGGATAAAGCACATTCTTCCGTCAATTTTAAAGTGAAACATAACGGAATATCTTTTGTCAACGGCAGTTTTAATTCTTTCGAAGGATTTATAGAAGGGGATTTAAACAGCCTGGAGAATGCCAATATTGAGTTTACGGTTGATGCGGAAAGTATTGATACCCGGATTGAGCCGCGTGATAAGCATTTGCGTAGTGCGGATTTTTTCGATGTGGAAAAGTATCCAAAAATGAGTTTTAAAAGTACAGACATCGAGAAAACCGGCGACAAGAAATACAAATTAAACGGTTTGCTTACCGTCAAAGATGTAACAAAACCCGTTACGTTTGAGGTTAAATACGGTGGAAAAATTGTGGGCAGAGACGGTAAGGATATTATCGGCTTTACGGCTAAAAACAGTATCAACCGGTTGGATTATAACGTAGCTTACGATCCTGATTCCAAGGCGATTGCAAAAGATGTAGATCTTGTTCTTTATATGGAGTTTGTCGCCAATTAACTGAATCTTTCAAAAAACTCGGGTCAGCGATGACCTGAGTTTAAAAAGAATTTTTGTGTAACGTTTTCCGGTTTGAGGATAGCCGACAAATCCCCGTAGGGAATGTCAACATTAATTACGCCCATTGAGTAGGGTGCAATCTCGTATTGATTAAATGAGTAGTGAATCCCTTCATGGTCCAGCCAAAAGTTGTTGTTCGGAAAAACTTCGTCCAGATTAAAAAAACCTAAGCTGATTAAGGAATCAGGAACGCTGACATTGTATTGATCCATCAATCTGTTAATTATGATTTCTGCGAGTGGCTTTTTATAATTGGACACAAAGATGTCCTCTTCCGAAACAGTAACCAATTCACCCAGATCGATGTTCGTATAAGTAATTCTGTACGAGCCGTGTGCACCACCGGTATAATCACTATATTCTATAGCGTAACTCAGCAGTGAATCGTTTTGAAACATCACTTTATTGGTGTTGTACATATAATACCAGTACCACATAGGTATCTCACCTTTTGGAAGTCGGCTCTTTTCGGAATAATAGGTGTTTGACAGCGACTTATATTCCTCTTTGTAACCGGAAACATATGCCTTAACAGCTTCTTGCGGAGAAAGGGTGTCGAGGTGGAGGCTGTTGAAAAATGTACCGATAAAGATTTGTTGCAAACGGGCAAGGTCTTCCTTGTTGCCAAACTTTACCGGATAAGTAAAGCTTATTTTAACATCGGCAAAAGGCAATGTTGTGTCGTTCGTTTCGAGTAGGGGTATCTGGTCTTTAATCACGATACTGTCAAAAACTATTTTTGTGGAAATTTGTGCGGTCTTTTTGCAGGAAAACAATGTGCACAAAAGTAAGAAAAACAAAATAGCAACGGGAAGAAAAATATTTTTTCTCATATCTAAATTATTTGTTGGGACTGCCAATAAAAATTCTTACCCTGCAGTCTCTGGTTTTCCACCTTTATATCCATGCGTCAGGTCTGAACAAAATACCTTTTTCCGGCAATGTCCTTGACGCCGGCAGGATGAATAGGGTGTCTGATTACTGAATAATCTGTTTTATGGCACCCAGATCGGGATAGAAAACTACCTTAATGGGTTGTTTCATATTGTCGAACATTTTTTTGGCAAGTACATCCTTTGTGCCAAACTGAACGATATCTGTTTCCATATTTTTCAACGTTTTGTTCCTGAACTCCAGTGTGAGTTGCGCTTTTCCTGGAACATTATACACTACTCCTTCGGAGAGTTTTTTTGCGAGGCGTTCTTTATCTTTGTCGGAAAGAATGGTCTCTACTTTCTGTGTTTTACTTCTCAGTGTCAGGTAAATGGGAGCCCCGGCAAGATTATCAGCATCCACAGGACCAAGTTTTTCGGAAAACCTGCCAATAATCCTTTTATCAATATCTTTTTCTGTGGGGATAACCACAATTTCTTTGGTGAAATATTCAGTTTGTGTACTTCCCGAAAACATTTCAGTCAATGCTTTTTCCTGATTGTTTATTTGCTCCATAACTACTTTGTAGGCTTCACCGTCGGGCGGCATATTATCGGCTTCGCCGATCAGGATATCGTTTCGGCTTCGCCGTAGCTCAAAAATCTGTTTCGAGACCAATTCTGCCTGCTTGGCTGTTGAACCCGCCATCAGCGTTTCTTCCGACAAAAACCTTCTCGGGTTTAGCGGAGCGGGAGATGGCTCAGGAACGTCGAAAGAAGGTGTTTTTTCTGATTCAGGGTCTGTGTTTATGGTAGAAATCAGTCCGTCTTGTGTGAGATGAACGTAAGGCGCGATTGAGTTAGGCCTGAAGATTACCATAAACGAATTATCCTTGTCGGCGACTCCTCGGTTCGTTACCATTACATCTTCAAGTGTAAATTCGGTTCTGCTTTCGGTGATAGGATCAATACTCAAGTATCGTTGTGCGAACTGATAAAACTCACCGCGATTGTAAACCGTTTTTTTTACTTTCAGCGTTACCACCAGAGATGTTTTCGGCAATGAATAGATTACCCCGTAGTCGTTGGCTTTGATGGCATTCATTCTCACGGTTTGCTGAGCCTGCATGCTAACTGCAGGGAGTAAAACAATTAAAGCGGACAATACAAGACGTTTTATTTTTATCATATCATTTGTTGTTTTATGATATTCAATTGTTTAGTTGAATAGTTTCCCGACACTACGAATAGCGGCCATATTGAATTTTAAAGTCTAATGTGCTGCCTGAAATTGCTTAAGGAAACTCAAATCGTTTTCCGAAAACATCCGCAGGTCTTTTACCTGGTATTTCAGGTTTGTAATACGCTCAATACCCATTCCAAGAGCGTATCCGGTGTAGATCCTACTATCTATTCCGCAATTATCCAATACATTGGGGTCAACCATGCCGCATCCCAAGATTTCCACCCAACCGGTATATTTGCAGAATGGGCAACCTTCACCTCCACATAGGTTACAGGAGATATCCATTTCTGCACTGGGTTCTGTAAACGGGAAATAAGAAGGACGAAGCCGGATTTT
>ERZ795032.1589-NODE-1589-length-15271-cov-6.248488_pt1 | contig 15271 bp, 12 predicted proteins | sample MGYA00375124_ERZ795032 | MGnify/ENA primary metagenome ERZ795032 (study PRJEB30167, sample SAMN05720154) | activated sludge metagenome | isolation source: Anaerobic digester | place: China | collected 2015-12-16 ...
CTCGACAAAACCGCGCCAGATGCCCCTTTTTCCGACGACACACATATTTTCCGCAACGAAACCAGATATCTCACAGTTCTTTCGGGTAAGGTCAGCACCCCGCAGGTCGCACTCAACCGCCTGAAAAAGGGAACCGCCGACTTTGTCGCTCTCGGCCGGACCCTGAACCGTGAGCCTCTCTGGCTGGGCGGCCGGCTGGCCAGCGACCTGCTGCCATGGCAGCGTTGCCTGCGCTGTGCGATCTGCAAAGCAGCAGCAGAGGGCTGCCCCGACCGAGACGGCCTTAACCGCTGGTTGATAATTCAAAATGCCAAATAAAACAGGAGTTTCAGAATGAAAAAAACTTTTTGTCTCACTATTTTTCTCGTTTTCGCCGTTGCACTTGCAGCTTCGGCTCAGAGCCTTCTTGGCAGCCTTCTCGGAGGCAGCCAGGAAACTAAGAAAAAGATAAGAGTGCAGTTCGTAGAAGGCGATGAGGATGCCGCTGACGAAATTCTTCTGGTTCGGGTTCGCGGCGTAATTCAAGAAACCGACGAAGACGAGACAAATCCCTTCAAAGCCGGCAAAGACATGATAGAAAAATTAAAAAAAGATCTTGAAGTGGCACGGAAACGTAAAGCCATCAAAGCCATTCTGCTCGAAATCAATTCGCCAGGCGGCGAAGTCACGGCCAGTGACGTTATTTATCACCAGATCAATAAACTGCGCGAACAGACCGGCAAGCCGGTCATTGCCCTGATCGGCACCATGGGCGCTTCCGGTGCTTATTATGTGGCCTGTGCCGCCGACCGCATTCTGGCGCACCCGACTTCTCTGATTGGCAGCATCGGAGTGCTCATGCAGGCTCTCAATGTTCAACAGCTCGCCGAAAAGGTCGGTCTTAAAGCAGTTACGCTTAAGTCAGACAAGACACCGATGAAAGACGTTCTTTCACCGTTCAAAGAGCTCTCTGAGGAAGAAAAAACCATGCTTATGCATATCATCAACGGCGTTTACGACCGTTTTATCGACATCGTCGCCGCGAGCCGCAAGCTCGATCGCGAAGCGGTGATCAAGCTTGCCGACGGCGGTATTTACACAGCCCAGAAGGCCAAAGATAACGGGCTGGTCGATGCCATCGGTTATCGCGAAGAAGCCATGGAAGAAGCCTGCAAACTGGCGAAAATCAAAACTGCCGCACTCGTAAAACGTGTCGCCAGAAAATCATTCGCAGAAGTCTGGAGCGAGCTCAGCAGCATGAACAGTGACCTGCCTGCTCTGCTTGGCAAACTGCAGACTACCCTCAAATTCGGCAGCGCCCCCACCCTGATGTTCAGATAACCGCCATAATAAAACGGGCCGACAAGCATCACACTGTCGGCCTGTTTTTAATTTTAGCGTTATTATCAGACCGACAGACAGGCGCCCGAGTTGAGATAATTCTTCACATAATCTTCGATTGATTCTTCAAGGGTGCGGGTTGGCTTTTCATAGCCGGTCAGCCGCAGCCTGGTTATGTCGCCCCGGGTAAAATACTGATACTGGTTGCGAATCGATTCTGGCATGTCGACGTAGCTGATCTTGGGCGGAATGTTCATTGCGGCAAAAGTTGCTCTGACCAGATCGTTCCAGCTTCTTGTAACCCCGGTGGCGATATTGAAAAGACCACCGGCGTTGTTGTCGAGAAAATGCAAGGTCATGTCAACGGCATCTTTGACATAAACAAAGTCACGCAGCTGTTCGCCGTCTTTGTAATCTGGGCGATGCGATTTGAACAGATGCACCTGTCCGGTGGCGCGGATCTGCTCGAAAGATTTGAGAATGAAACTGCGCATCGAGCCTTTGTGGTACTCATTCGGGCCGAAAACATTGAAGTATTTGAGGCCAACGACGCGGTCCAGCATGCCATGGCGCTTCAGCCAGAGGTCGAAAAGCTGTTTTGAATAGCCATACATATTGAGTGGCTGCAGTTTTTCGATATCGGCATTGTTGTCGGCAAAGCCATGCTCACCATCACCATAGGTAGCGGCGCTGCTGGCATAGATAAAGCGCGTACGCCGGCTGTCGGCCCACTTTGCCAGCGCCTTGCTGAATTCGAAATTGTTTTTGATCAGATAGGTGGCATCGGTTTCGGTCGTGCTGGAGCAGGCGCCAAGATGCAGCACCGCATCAAAGCTGTGATCATCAAAAAGGCCACATTCGAGTTTTTCGAGAAAGTCGCTCTTTTCGCAATAATCAGCGAATTTCAGGTTTCTGAGATTTTTCCATTTCTCGCCGTTACCAAGCCGGTCGACCACAAAAATATCATCGATACCACGCTGATTCAGGCCCCAGATGAGAGCCGAACCAATCAAACCCGCACCACCGGTCACAAGTATTTTCATATTCACCTCAAAACAGATATTTTACCAGCTTGAGAATGCCCTGGCTCCACGGCACTCTGTGTGAAATGCCTGAGGCATTGGCAAAGTTCTTTCTATTCGCCATATACCATTCGTAATTGCGTATCAGCGCCTGTTTATTGGAAAATTTCGGCGCAAATCCGAGCTTCTTCTCGGCCTTTTCGATCGAAACGAAAGATTCCTGGCAGGCCGTTTCGTAAACCCATTTATACAGCGGCGAAAGCTTGAGTTTTTCGAGAACCCTTAAAATTGTGATAGCCGGTCCGGCCGGAAAGGCCACAATGCGCCTGCCAAACCCGGCGTGATCGAGCACCGCCTGAAAATCGTCACGGAAAGTGCCAAAGACCTTGGCACCAATATTGAAAGTGTCGTTGACCACCTTTTCGTCGCCGGTCAGGCAGGTATAGATAACGTCGCAGAGGTCTTCGACATCGAGATACTGATAGAGATTGCGCCCTTTGCCGAGAATCGGAAACCCGTGGCCCTCACTTGCCCATTCATAGAGCATGGCAAAAACGCCGAGCCGCTCAGGCCCGACAAACGACTTCGGCCTGATGACCGGCACGCACATTCCCCGATCGCGGTATGAGAAGCAGACTTTTTCGGCTTCGATCTTGGCTTCGCCGTAGGGGCCGACCCCGATCAGCTGATCGTCTTCGAAAAGCGGGTGATGATCAGGCACGCCATAAACAGCTGTCGACGAAATATGCACCACCCGTCTGATACCGGCCTTTTCGGCCTGTTCCATGACCGTGCGGGTGCCTTCGATGTCTGTAGAATAGATATCTTCGGGCGTATATAACGGCAGGGCGGCGGCACAGTGCACCACCGCGTCACAGCCGGCAAGTGCCCCGGCAACGTCGTCGGCGCGCCTGATATCGCCCTTGGCCACAGTTATCTGACTGCGCTCCGGGTAATCGAATTCAGCGATGTCGAGTGATACGACAGCCGCGCCCTTCGCCAGCAGACTGCGAACCAGATTTATTCCCAGAAAGCCGGCACCGCCGGTGATCATTACTTTCATAGCAACCTCAATATCCTATTAAGATCAATTTTTCTTACGGTTCAAATAATACAACGAATTAAGGAACATGTTAAACAGTTTTAAAACATCTGCCCGCAAAGGCATAATTATTCTTGATAGTTACGCTTAGGTCATGTAAGATTTTTTATTAAACTTTCATAAGCTACGGTCGTTGAGCCAAAATTTCTTTTGCAGGATGCAACAGAACCTTGTAATACTAAGAACCTCAGAAAGGTTAACATTATGGGTGAGATTCAACTAGGAATTCCCCTCGAGACGGCTCTTTTCCTTTCACAAAAGCTCAGTTTGAAAACTTTTGTTGAAGGGGGCACTTTTGAAGGGGCAACCGCAATTACTGCGGCTCCTCATTTTAAAAAAGTTTTCACCATAGAAAAATCTGAAGCAATGCACGCAACCGCCGTCAGAAACCTTAACGGCAAAAAAACAATTACTCTGCTGAAAGGCGATACGAGAGAGCATCTTCCAGCACTGCTGAAAGAGCACAACGACTTCCTTTTCTGGCTGGATGCCCATTGGAGTGGCAATTTGACTTACGGTGAAGGCGATGAATGCCCGCTAATTGAAGAGTTAAAAATGATTTTTGCTTCAAAGCGGAATTTTGCCATCATGATTGACGATGCCAGAATGTTTCTTGCGCCACCACCTCTTCCGCATGTTGCCACGAGCTGGCCGAATGTCAAAAAAATTGTTTCGGTGATGCCAGATAATTATGATCTTTATGTTTTTCAAGATGTGATTTACGTTTTTCCGGTTGAAGCGGGCGACGCCTTCCGTGACTTTCTTCAGAAAATGGTCACCGATGACTTTAACAAGAAAAATGTTCCGCCAGGTCTGGCGACAAAAATCAAGGGAAAAATGCGCTCTTTATTAAAAGGCTGAGGCTCTTTTCAGATGTTGAGTAAAACAATTCAAGCAATAAAAAGAAGTCCATTCTTTTTACCTTCCAGACAGCTTGTTGTCAGCCTGATCCGGCTTCCGGCCTTTTTTAGCTCGCTTCTGACTTTCAAGAAACTCACCAATGAAACCCGGAACCAGCGGTCTTTTGTAATAAATATGCAAGACCTTCTGCCATGCCTTGATGACAACACCGGGCAGACAGGTTTTGACCCGCACTATCTCTATCATATCAGCTGGGCCTGCCGCTGTGTTAAAACTCTGAACCCGGCGAAGCATGTCGATATTTCGTCGCATGTATATTTTGCATCGACACTCTCGGCCTTTATTCCGGTCGATTTTTACGACTACCGCCCGTCACCGATCAAATTGTCGAATCTTGTATCAGGAGAAGCCGACCTGCTCAGGCTGCCGTTTGCCGACAACAGTATCGAATCACTTTCGTGCATGCATGTTGTCGAACATATCGGCCTTGGCCGCTACGGCGACCCGCTCGACCCTGAAGGCGATCTCAAAGCGGTTGCAGAGTTAAAACGAGTTCTGGCCCCTGGCGGATCGCTGCTGTTTGTCGTGCCAGTCGGGCGTTCTCGCCTGATGTTCAACGGGCATCGCATTTATTCTTTCGCTCAGATCGAAAACATGTTTGCCGGGCTCGAACTCAAAGAATGCGCTCTGATTCCTGATGATTTCAGCGGTGGTATCGTCGCGAACCCGAACCCAGGCATGATCGACGCGCAGGAATATGGCTGTGGCCTGTTCAAATGGCAAAAAGGAAAATGATGTGAAAATCGGCACCACAAATGAAGATTTCCGCAAAAACTGGATCGAGACGACACTGAAAAAAATTCCCGCCGGCTTTTCGATTCTCGATGCTGGCGCCGGCGAAAAGCAGTTTCGCAAATTCTGTCAGCACCTGCGCTATTTCAGCCAGGATTTTGGCAAATATGACGGCAAAGGCGACGGATCAGCCCTGCAGATGGGCAGCTGGGACCAGTCAGACCTCGATTATATCTGCGACATAACCAGTATTCCGGTAAAAGATGGCGAATTCGACTCGGTAATGTGCACTGAAGTTCTTGAGCACGTTCCCGACCCGGTTCGGGCCGTTGAAGAACTCGCCCGCATCGTCAAACCCGGCGGTTATCTGCTGCTGACTGCCCCGTTCAACAGTCTGACACATTTTTCGCCCTATCATTTTGCCAGCGGCTTCAATCGCTATTTCTATGAGTATCATCTGCAGCGTGCCGGGTTTGAAATCATCGACTGTACTGCCAACGGCAATTTTTTTGAATTCGTCGCCCAGGAAGTCAGAAGGGTTCAATTCATTGCCAACAACTACTCTGTGCCTCTGAGCCGCTGGCTGATCAAACCCATAACCGGCCTCATGCTGATGCTGCTTTCTTATCTGAGCCGTCACGACCGCGGTTCCTGCGAACTGCTCTGTTATGGTCTCCAGGTTTTTGCCCAAAAAAAATAAGTGATTTTGCAAAAAGTTTACTGAACTGTTTGAAGTTAAAGTCTGACAGGATTACAATTCAGCCTGAAAAAATGTTTTGACTAGCAAAAGGAGCAACGACTTTGAAAACGATTATTGTCACAGGTTCAGCTGGCCTTATTGGCAGCGAGGCCGCAACTTTTTTTCATAATAAAGGCTTTGCGATAGCTGGAATTGATAATGACATGCGAGCTTATTTCTTCGGAAATGAAGCAAGCACAAAGTGGAACTCTCAAAAGCTTCTTCAGAGTCTTAAAAATTATCGGCACTATTCAATAGACATACGCAACCAGGAAGAACTTGACAAAATTTTTTCTGAGTATGGATCTGATATCGCAGGTATCATTCATACAGCCGCTCAACCGTCGCATGACTGGGCAGCCAAAGAACCCTTTACAGACTTTTCAATCAATGCTGCCGGCACGCTTAATATGCTCGAACTGACTCGAAAGCATTGTGCGCAGGTTCCCTTTATTTTCACGAGCACTAATAAAGTCTACGGAGACACACCAAATCTGCTCCCGCTGGTTGAACTCGATACCCGCTGGGAGGTTGAAAAATCCCATCGCTATGCCGCAAATGGGATAGATGAGTCGATGAGTATCGATAACTCAACCCACAGCATTTTTGGCGTAAGCAAGCTCGCGGCTGACGTTATGGTTCAGGAGTATGGAAAATACTTTGGCATGCCAACCGTAGTGTTTCGTGGCGGCTGCTTAACCGGACCTTCTCATAGCGGGACCGAGCTGCACGGTTTTCTGTCATATTTGATTATCGCAACGGTTCTAGGCAAAAAATACACCGTTTTCGGTTACAAGGGCAAACAGGTTCGCGACAATATACACAGTAAAGACCTGATCAATGCCTTCTGGCATTTTTTCCAGAAACCTACCAGGGGCGAAGTTTATAACATGGGTGGATCCCGCCATTCAAATATTTCAATGCTTGAGGCCATTTCATTAATTGAAAACCTGACCGGTAAAAAGCTTGATTTTTCAATTTCAGATCAGGCCAGAACTGGAGATCACATATGGTATGTCAGTGATGTTTCCAAGTTTATGAAGCATTACCCCGAATGGTCATACACCTATTCAATTCAAGACATAATCAGGGAAATGGTAGCTTCAGACCACGTAAAAAATCTTATTTCATGATTGCCGTAAAACTTATGGGCGGCATGGGCAACCAGATGTTTCAGTATGCTGCTGCCATGGCGATTGCCTGCCGCCGAAAAACCTCTGTTGCACTTGACCTGTCTTTCTTGCTGGATAGAACCCCGAGGCCAGACTTTGTCTTTCGTGACTTCGATCTCGACATTTTCAATCTGCCTCAGGACATACAAAAGCTTAAAACTCTTCCAAAAGAAATACAAAAAAAGACACCCCTGATTTCCCATCCCAGGTTCATTTCGCTGATTTCAAGAGGTTTCAAGAATAGCGACCCTCTAAGGTTTTTTATTTCAAGGTTTTTATTAAATCTCCCATTCTTTGCCTATAACGAACCCTTCTTCGAGTTCAACCCGCTTGTATTTGCCCTACCAGCAAACTCTTATCTTTCAGGGTATTTCCAAAGCCCAAAGTATTTTTCGGAAATAGAAAGCCAGATTCGTGAACAGTTCAAGCTTCAGCCAGACCTCTCAGAAGAAGCGGCCTTGCTGGCAGATGATATTAAAAATTCACACTCCGTTTGCATAAATGTCAGACGCGCAGATTTTGTGCACCTGCAAGCGGCAAGTGAAACACACGGTTTTTGTGATTTGAAATATTTTGAAAGGTGCATTTCTCTTGTAATAGAGAAGGAACCGCAGGCGAAATTTTTTGTTTTTTCTGATGACGTAGAATGGTGTAAAGATAATTTTTCTGGCAAAACCGGCTTTAAAATTGTTGATCACAGTCATAAAGGTCCAAAGTTTTCATGGTATCTGCACCTGATGACGTTGTGCAAACACTTTATAATTCCCAACAGCAGCTTTGCATGGTGGGCAGCGTGGCTATCGCAGCGAGGCGGGCTGGTTTTAGCCCCCCAAAACTGGTTCAGAGACGCAAAGATCAATACTGCAGACCTTTTCCCTGACCATTGGCATTTAATTTCCAACTGAATCAAGCCTGCTTAACTTCCTGCCTTCTCTTGAAGACTGAGCGGCAAAAACCAAAGAAAATTCTCTTTTCGTCAGTTGAGAGCATTAGCCAATTCGTAATTAAAAAGATCAGAATAAGAAAAAATCTTACCGGAAGACTATCTGAAAATCGGCTTGCAAACTGATTAAATCCTGAAATATAAAAACCGGCGGCCCCGAGAAAAAACACCATAAAAGAAGGAACAAGTATTTCTTTTCTGCTGATAAAATTGCCGCAATGCCAGAAAAGTCGGGCATAAATTATTGCAATGGTTGCAACTGCTCCGACGGCGAATGCCAGCGCTATTCCCCAGATTCCCCACATTGGAGCAATAAACAAGCTTAGCAGGCCTATGGAGACATGCACGATGAGCCCAAGCACAAAATGCGTACGATACCAACTCTGACCGACCAGCACTCCGATATAGACACCAGAAATCAGGTTAATAGCCTCGATAAGCATAAATGCAAAAAGAAAACCAGCGCCGCTCAAAAAAGCCTTCGAATAAAGAAGCTGCAGGAAAAATTCGGGGAAAACAACTACCCAGGCCATCAAAGCCCCGATAATCAGACTGATCTTTCTGAGATACTGATTCGATATGGCCAACTTTTCTTCAAGAGGAATATCACGTTTAAGGATCGGGTCAAGATATAAACTGGTGGCCTGCCCGAGAGCAAAGGTAATATAGATAGCCAGGCCGTGCACTGCCTGATAAACCCCGACCAGTTGTTCTCCTCCAGCCTTCAGAAGGGAATAGCGAACGGCCATCAGTGCTGAGGGGGCTAAAAAATAAAGCAAAGAACCATAAATAATCAATTCCAACGAGCCTTCAAGCGCTTTAAGCTCTTTAAAAATATCAACTTTGCCGGTAAGCTTTTTTACGCCCAGTTCGCTGGCCAATCTGGCCAAACAAAACGCTACAGTAAGATACTCAACAACCGCCTGAGCAATAAAAAAGCCATGAAGCCCACTAAAATACGCTCCTGCCAACATGGCTCCGGCTCCTATGGCAGCGTTCCAGAACATGGTGATTGCTGAGAATCTATATTTTCCGGCGGTGCTGAATACACTCAGCAAAAAGCCCTTAAGGGCGACCGGAACAACCATGCTTACCGAAATCAGGGCAAGAAATCTGTAGGTTTGAAATCCTGTGGCGAGAAGATAGTCGAATTTCCAAATCATGATGGCAGCAATTGCCATACCCGTGAGGCTTAGATAGAGAATTCCCCTGAAAAAGACCCTGACCTTTCGCTCAAAGCTTTCGGGGCCGTGCGAATGAGCTACTGCCATGAACCGGGTAGCCACCCAGGGAAGCGCCAGAGTGCTGACTTGAATTACCAGCTGCACGAACTGATTAATCAGGCTGATGACGCCCAGCCCATCCGGGCCAAGCATCAGAGCCACAAATTTCATCTTGAAGACCTGAACAGCAGCCTGAAGAAATTGTATTCCGGCCAGAGAAACAATTATTTTAAACACTTTGCTTTCCTGAAAGCAGCTTGATTGCAGTATAATACTGCCATATTAATCGCCATGGTTAAAGATTTTAATCTATACTGACAAAAATAAATTAAATTTCTTTTACTGCGGCTGATCCTGCGCTAAATTTACTAAAACATTAAAAAAGAATCAGAAATCTTGCAGCAGATATTTTCAGTTAGAACAGAAAGGCTGAGCCTGTCTTCTTGATATTGGCTTAAAGACATGAATTTTTCGAAAAAGCGAATTGCAATAGTCTGTTCGCCACTTTCTACAAATGGTGGAACAATTAATCACCTGTTGAGCTGGTGTCGCAATCTGGACCGCAGCAAATTTGAGCCAACGCTGTTTTGTAATTTCACAAATGCCGAGCAGGAGCGGCTGGCTGAGGTGAAATTCAATGAAATTCCGGATATCAGGTTTGTTCCTCTGAAAAACATTTTCCCATTGAAACGCCTTTTGAGCAGTGGGTGGCTGAGTTTTGTCAAAACGCTACGAAAATTCAAACCGCACCTGATTCACTCAATATTTGTTCAGGCTGACATTTTGTGTGCGATAACTCAGCCCCTGACAGGCTGCCCCATTCAGATTTCCTCGTGGGAAGGCAAGCTGGCGTCACAAGTTCTTCATAACCATTTGAAAATAAAACTTTACCAGACAATGATGTTGCTCGCCCAGAGATTTATCAGCCGATTTATTGCCATATCAGCCGCTACAGGCGACCAGAACTGCCACGACTTCGGAATTGATGCCAGAAAAGTCAGTGTTATACATTCGGGGCTTAATCTTGCCAGGTTTCCGTTTAAACCGGAGCGAGACTCAAAAACGATCGGGCTGGTCAGCAGGTTGACCAGCGAGAAGCAGATAGATATCTTCGTTCGCGCCATTCCGCTGATTGCAAGGCATCACCCCAATTACCGCTTCATTATTGCCGGTGATGGCCCTGAGCGCGCGAAACTCGAAGCGCTGGCTGAATCATGTGGCGTCAGAGATATAACCGAATTCGTCGGCTGGCAAAACGACGTCTCCTCGATTCTTGACAAGCTCGAAATGCTTGCGTTTACGTCTTCCGGGGAAGGCTTACCATGGACCATTCTTGAGGCCATGGCTGCAGGTTGTCCAGTAGTTGCTTCAGCTGTTGGCGGCATCCCGGAAGCAATAGAAAACGAAAAAACCGGGCTGCTCATTGATTCCAACCTTCCGGAAGATTTCGCTGAAAATTTAAAATACCTGGTTAAAAACCGTGAAAAAAGAATTGCCATTGCTACACAGGCACGAAAAAAAGTTGAAAGCACTTTCTCTGAAAGTGCTGAAATTAAAGCGATTGAGCAACTATATTGCGAACTTCTTTTTTAGCCGCCTAGCTGTATTGGCGTTTTTCACTTAACAGATAATTCATTTTCTGTTGCATTTTTGCCAGCAAAGCCTGCAGTAAGCCCGCGAAACCAATTCCCTCTGTGTTCTTGACAACGAATAGTACTTCGCGCAAAAGAGACGGATTTCTCAGAATGCCTGCAATCATCTTTTTTACAAGCCTCCCGCAAAAATCCCGGCGCATGAGATCATCAAACGCTTCTTCGTCTGTTCCAATGCTCGCAACGACTTTATATAGTTGTCTCAATTCAAGAATGCCAACCTCAGAAGCTTCTTTAAGGCTATTATCAGATGCCTGACCCAAAAATCTCCTTCGAAAGCTCAGCGCAATTGCCTTACTCCTCTCAATTTGCCAGGCGTTGTTTTTTGAAGTAATCGAGCTTGAAACCAGGCGAAAATCAACCAGAGGCTGCTTGAGAATTTTCATCTTTCCGAAAAAGCAAAGCTTTGTCCAGAGGTCAAAGTCTTCGACATGCCTGGCATCCGGAGAATATAAAAGCCCGCTATGCAAAAGCGTTTCGCGGCGAATCATTACGCTTGAATGGACAAATGGGTTTTCAGGAAAAAACAACAACCACCTGACAAACGTGTCAGGATAATCAAATTCTCCTGAAAAATAGGTTCTACCGCCATAAATAACCCGTGAATCTTCGTTGATAAACCGGCAGTTGGTGCCAAGCAAAACAAGAGTTTTATCACATTCCATAGCCTCAACCTGAAGCTTGAAACGTTCAGGATGAGCCACATCATCGCAGTCAAGTCGCGCGAGATATTTCCCGGTTGAGGCATTGATAAGCTTATTTAGGGAAACAATCAAACCAAGATTCTTTTCGTTTTTTAAAATTTTGATTCTCGGATCTGAGTATTTTTCTACAATACTGACGCTGGAGTCGGTCGAACCATCATCAACGATCAGAAATTCGAAATCAGCAAAACTCTGATTCAATACGCTCCGAATGGCCTCGTCCAGAAATTTCTGGCCGTTATAAACTGACATTAACACGCTGACGACAGGCATATTATAATCCTGCACCCCAGTTTGAATTTTTCAGCAAGTTCTTTTCGAACCGGCTTGAATATGAAAAGAAGCTTTTCAGGCAAATTTCACAGGTAAGCGGGCAAGATTTGATTCTATCAGATTGTATTTTCCAAATAAACTGCTTACTACAAAATCATCCGGAACGTTGATCCCTGAAAGCATCAAATTGTGCTAACCATCTCTCCCGGATTATGATAAGCTCCTATATTCAGGCCCGGGCTCAACAGAATCTATCTTTTATAAATCCAGGATAAGAGAAAATGTCACCAAAAACTCAAACGCTTTACAGCAAAAATGTTGCCATTGAATTCTACCAGGATAGATACACCCATGGTTACATGGACGAATGGCCCGCGGAAAAAAAACAAAGAGTTTTCGAAGTGATACGTAACCTGCCACTTCCAGAATGCGGCGATGCACTCGACTTTGGTTGCGGAAACGGAGTTTTTACTGATGTAATAAGGCAAGCATTGCCGACTGGCTGGAAAATTTCGGGGTCAGACATTAGTGAAGTTGCTGTAACAAATGCAAGAAAACGCTATCCGGAGTGCAATTTTTTCTCTGCAGACGACAAGGAGTTTGTGAACAAAAAATTCGACCTGGTTTTTACTCATCACGTTCTTGAACATGTTTTCAATCTCCAGGAAGTTTTTGCTGAGATTGTTGACCGCTTGAAAAAGAATGCAGCAATGCTTCATATTCTTCCATGCGGAAACCCAGGCAGCCTTGAGCATCAGATATGTTTATTACGCAAAGACGGCATAAATCCAGATCAGGAAAATCGCTTTTTTTTCGAAGACGAAGGTCATGTTCGTCGTCTGACGACAGATCAAATGGTCAATATTTGTTCAAAATACGGCTTTTCACTGACTGAAGAATTTTACAGCGGCCAATACTTTGGTGCGTTTAACTGGGTTACCCAAACCGGGCTTGAATTTGTAAAAACGTTTACAGACCCTTCAAATGCCGTTAACGAACTGGCTGCCAACAAAATAAGAAATCTTCGAAAAAAGATGATAGCTCTTTGGTTCCTGAGGTTTCCAGCATGTTGCCTGGAAAACAAATTCAGAAAAACAAACAAAACGATACGCGACTACATCCTCATGTTTATTGGCTTACCCATTTATATTCTCACCAAGCCTGCCGATTTTTTTCTCAAAAAGAAAGCTTTGCAAGAATGGAATTGTAGAAAAACAAATAGAAACGGCAGCGAAATGTATCTTTTTTTTCATCGATGACGCAAAGATTTGTTCAATATAAAGCTTTGGATGCCCTATCCTCAAGGCAACTTTTCAAAGATCTGTAAATCTGAAGATTTTGCAGAGTTGCCATTTCCGAATTTATCTGTTACAATCTATGCAACCTTGGAAATCGTAATTTTGCGATTAACCATTGCTTACGGGGCGGTTTTTTTCCGGCGGATTAACCAGGCCCCTTCGCTCAGCCGGCATAATCGGTTTTGAGCCTGTCTCCACCGAAAAAGAAATGGATATTTCATGCCTACTCATTTTAGTCGCACCACCGCTACCCGTGAAAAAAGTCACAATCATGATTCTGAGATGAATCTTAATCAGAACATCGATCAGAACCACAACAAAACCAATACCAAAGAGAGAACAATTATCATTAACAAGCACACTGAAGCCAGACCGCAGCATAATAACAAAATCGCTGAACACAACACCGAAAACGGCACACACACCAACCATCGCAATCACACCAGAACCACTAACGAACACAAAACCATGACAAACCACCATACCCACACAAAAAACATCAACCATAATATCGAAAACACTGGCAGAACTGATCATCACAGCATCAATGAAACTGCGCCCGACACAATCGTGACACAGGCTCAGACTGAGCCGACAACCGGTTCGGTTTTCGCCACCCTGCACCCCGACCTGCAGAAGGGTATCGCCCGCAACGGTTTCACCACCCCGACTCCGATTCAGCAGAAAACCATTCCGGCCGGTATCGCCGGTCACGATCTGCTTGCCAGTTCACAGACCGGCAGCGGCAAGACCGCAGCCTTTCTGCTTCCAATCATGCACCGCATCATCAACAGCCGCGAAGCCGAAAAAAAAGCTACCGGTCGCATCACCGCCCGCACCCGCGCGCTGATTCTCACCCCGACCCGCGAACTCGCCGCCCAGATCTGCCAGCACTTCAATGATCTGGCTCAGTGCACTGACCTCAGCTGCGCCCCGGTATTTGGCGGCGTCAGTATGCTGCCTCAGGAAAAAGCCTTCAGAAGCCAGGTAGACATTATGGTTGCCTGCCCCGGCCGTCTTCTCGACCATTTCAACCAGAGCTACGGCAAGCTCCCGCACCTCGAATATCTCGTTCTCGACGAAGCTGACCGCATGCTCGACATGGGCTTCCTGCCCGATATCCGCCGCGTCCTCAAAGCCCTGCCGGCTCCGACCAGCCGCCAGACCCTTTTCTTCTCTGCCACTCTGCCGGCTCCGATTGTTATGCTTTCAAAAGACATGCTCAACAAACCGATTTCGGTCGATATCGAACGCCCGCAGATCACTGCCACCGGCATCGAACACAAGGCTTTCAGAGTCAACGACAATCTCAAACAGGAACTGCTGATCAACATCATCGACCAGCACCAGATCCGCAGCGCCATTATCTTCACCCGCACCAAGCACCGCGCCAAAAGACTGGCCCAGTTCCTTGACCGCCAGAATGTGCCGACCGATTTCATCAACGGCAACCGCAGCCAGCTGCAGCGCACCAAAGCCCTCGAAGATTTCCGCAACGGCAAAGTCAGAGTTCTCGTCGCCACCGATATCGCCTCACGCGGCATCGATGTCGAAGCCGTTTCACACGTCATCAACTTCGATGTGCCGCACGTCGTCGAAGATTACGTACATCGCGCCGGCCGCACCGCCCGCGCCAATATGACCGGCTACTCTTACACCCTGGTTTCGGCCGATGAACTGCACGATTTCTGCCAGATCGAACGCACCATCAAAACCCGCATCGAACAGGTAAAACTCGAAAACTTCGATTACAACTCAAAACCAGCCGAATCGCTTGAAGTACCTCTCGCACAGCGTATTGCCGAAATCCGTGCTTTCAAAGCCGCCTGCCGCAACAGAGCCGCTGAAAAACAGGCTCGCCGCAACGGCACTCCGACAACTGCCAGAACGGCCAGCACCAGTAACCACGCAAGAGTTACCGAAAAGCCCACAACCCGGCAGCACGACACCAGAAGAACCACAACTGCCGGCGAACCGACCAGACATCATACTGCCGGCCAGAGAACTGCCACCACCGGTCACCAGACCCGCCACACCTCTGAAAGACACGCCGGCCAGCGTGAAAACACAACCACCGGTAACCGCGGCAACCAGCAGCGCAATGAACCCCGCAACGAGCAGCGCCAGCCTCAGCGCCGCAAAGACAACAGCCACCTGCCCGATATTTTCT
>ERZ795032.1595-NODE-1595-length-15210-cov-4.247443_pt1 | contig 15210 bp, 17 predicted proteins | sample MGYA00375124_ERZ795032 | MGnify/ENA primary metagenome ERZ795032 (study PRJEB30167, sample SAMN05720154) | activated sludge metagenome | isolation source: Anaerobic digester | place: China | collected 2015-12-16 ...
TCGAAAGTGGCGACGTGTTTACTTCGACAGGAGAGGATTCCCAACATGAAGAAACTCTTGACATTCGGTGCCGTCGGTTTTCTCTGCTCCGCATTTTTCGATTCTCTTGTTGCCTCCGGCCTGGATCGGCCTTTTCCCTGGCTACGCGTTATCGCAATGGCGATTGCAGGTTCTGTCTGCTACTACCTTCTCGTCAAATTCAGGAAACAGCTGTAAAAATAAAAGGATTTTCCGCTCGTGCATGCACTGTCTGTCGACTGCTCAGGACCTTGACGTTCTTGATGCCTTCTACATGGGAAGAAGCAAATTCCACTATCGCTATATTTTTTTTGTAGAGTCGTAGGTGTTCAAGTAGTAGAATAATCCCTTTCCGGCCGCCATAGAGTCTGGACGCCAGCTTTTTAAGGAGGTTGTTTTCAGCGTGGCAGGGTTACTTTTCAACTGAATGAGGAATCATGAATACAGAAATTGAATCAGGGGCGACGAAGGCATGCCGCGGTGAGGTGTCCGTGCCGGTGGAATCAGACCTGCTTTCGGTACCGGCGTTTTGCAATCACCCGTCGAAGCTTTTTGTAGAACTCACCACACGTTGCAATCTTAGTTGCCAGATGTGCGTTAAACAATCGTGGGACAACGGCATCCATGAAGGAGATATGTCCAGAGAGACTTTTCTTGCGTTGGCTCCCGCGTTTCCGCATGTCAATGCCCTGATTCTCAACGGAATTGGCGAATCGCTCCTCCATCCCGAGCTGGAGGAGTTCATCCGTATCGCCAAACGCGCAATACCTTCCGAAAGCTGGATAGGTTTCCAGTCCAATGGATTACTCCTTGACGAGACCAGGGCGATTTCCTTGGTGGAGGCCGGCCTTGACAAAATCTGCCTTTCTCTGGACGCCATCTGTCCGGATACCTTCAGGAAAATCCGTGAGGGTGGAGAGGTTGAAGATCTGGCACAGGCTTTCGGGGCGTTGAGGGTTGCAAAAAAACGCTATCCGGATTCTCGTCTTCAGGTCGGTGTTGAATTCGTGGTTATGCGCGGCAACATTCACCAATTGCCGGATGTACTGAGGTGGGCCGCTTCCCGTGGTGCGAATTTTGCCATCGTGAGTCATCTTCTCCCCTATGATGCGGCTCACGTTTCCCAGACCGCCTACGATTCCAATACGGCTCAGGCAATCGAGCTTTTTCAGGCATGGAAGGAAAAGGCTGAAGCGGAGGGAATCGACATCTCGAACTACTTCTATCTGAACTTCTGCAAATATATCAGAACGCCGGAGGAGCAACGGATCGTGGACTTCGTCCGTGAGATGATGGAGGAGGCGCGATCACGTGATGTCTTTCTTCATGTGAAAAACCTCCTTGAAATGGACGAGGCTTTGATGGAAGAGGTGAGAGGGATTTTCGAGCAAGCACAGGCAGTGGCCGAGGAAACCGGCCTTGATCTCCGGTTGCCGGAGGTTGCTCCGAAAAATGATCGACGCTGCGACTTCATCGATGACGGAGGCGCTCTCGTGTCCTGGGACGGAGCGGTCCATCCCTGCTATTTTCTTTGGCACCGCTTCAGCTGTCATTTTTCAGGCAGAAAAAAACATGTCAATTCCAAGTCGTTCGGGAACGCTGCGGAACGGGGAATACTCGATATCTGGAATGACCCGGCATTCTTTGCGTTTCGCGCCGAGGTCCTCCGCCATGAATATCCCTTCTGTTCCAACTGTAACCTGCTTCCATGCGAGTATTTGTACGCCGAAGAATTCGAACAGGATTGCTATACCAATACCGTCCCCTGCGGCGACTGCTTCTGGTGTCTCGGGTTATTCAATTGTCTGCGTTAAGTCTGTCTTGACGGTGTGGATCTTTGGGAAGGCGAGGGAAATTTCTCTCGCTTTCTTTTTTCCCGGGCAACTATACGTGTTTCATCAATCCGCCGCTATCTGCGATTAAATGGGTACGGTCAACCTGACTTTTCATTGTGCGTTACAATAAACAAAAGCATGTATTGGAGGAGAACTCTGGATACCACAGGAGCGCTGAACAATTTTCTGGCCGGGGTGGAAGTTCGAGCCCTCCGGATGGCTGAATTCTCCGTTGGTGATACAGATGATGCCCTGGATCTCGTGCAGGATGCAATGCTCGGTTTTGTCCGTAGTTATGCATCCCGCCCCGAGGCGGAATGGAGTGCCCTGTTCTACAGGATTCTCCAGAATCGAATTACCGATTGGTATCGCAGGACGGCGGTCCGTAACCGTTTCCGGACGTGGTTCGGGTTTCAGGGTGATGACTCCGAAGAGAAGGAGGATCCCATCCAGACCATCGCGGATACCTCCAGTCCTGACCCCGCGAAGTCCCTTGCTTTATCTGACGCAGCCGACGCATTGAAAAGGGCAATCAGCTCTCTCCCCCTGCGGCAACGACAGGCATTTCTCCTGCGTGCGTGGGAGGGGATGGACGTGGCACAGACGGCGTTCGCCATGGGATGTTCCGAGGGGAGCGTGAAGACGCATTATTCGAGGGCCGTGCATACCTTGCGCGACCTGATGGAGGACTATAGACCATGAGCGGTGAAGAAAAAGACAGGGTCTTTGCTGAAAGAATGCGAAAACTGCTGGATGAGAGCGCGGTACGCCCTGACGAGCAGACAAGAATGCGTCTTCGGAGTATCAGGCTCAAAGCTCTTGAGGTTGCCGAGCAAGGGATGCCGTGGTATCTGCGCTTTCCGCGCTGGGTTACGGCGGGAGGTCTGGCGACCGCGATGGTGCTCGTTATAGCGGTGTCCCTGTGGATGGGAACAGGGCGCAACGCGCTTCCCGTTACCCAGGTTGAAGACCTGGATATCCTTACGAACAACGAACAACTGGAGTTGTACAAGGATCTGGATTTCTACCGCTGGCTTGAGAGTGCGGACAATTCCGGGTAAATGGCTGTCCGTTTGCGTGAGTGCTGGAGTGTGACAGATGACTTCCTTGCCCGGAGCCCCCTGCATAAAATGTATCGGAAGCTATGGTACCGGCGGGGGACATACTTTTGTTCCTCCGCTCCTGACACGTGGCATGGAAGGGCTTTCGATTGTCGTTGTAACCGAATACTGATACCAACCCGGCGCACTATATGAAAAGGAAAGCGGTTATGAAGAGATTTCTGTTGGTACTGGTTATGCTTATTACCGTTGGGGGAACCCTGCCGGCGTGGGGCGATGGCGCCGGAGTTCCGTGGAATCAATTGACCCGGGAAGAGCAGCAACTATTGAAGTCGTATAAGGACCGTTGGGAGGGACTGTCTCCGGAGAAACGGGATCGGTTGCGCAGAAGGGCGGAGAGGTGGGGGCGGATGACCCCGGAAGAGCGACGGGAGGCGGAGGAACGATATAAACGATGGAGGGAACTCCCACCGGAGCAGCGTGAGATGATACGCAAACGCTTTTCCGAATTTCGAAAGCTTCCACCGGAAGAGCAGGAAAAAATTCGCAGCCGTTTCCGTTGGTTTCGAACCCTTCCACCGGAGCAGCGCCGGGCTCTTCATGATAAATGGCACCGGATGACCCCCGAAGAGCGGAAAGAGTTGCACGAACGCTGGCAGCGCATGACCCCGGCGGAACAGCAGGATTTCCTCCGCAAATAAGATCCTGTACGGAAAGCTTCTTTCCTTTTGACGTTATCTCAGAAAAACCGAGCGCATAGCGTGCCTCTACTCCATGGTAACCGGTAAACGTCTTGTCAGGTAAATCTCCCGGGGGGATACTGCCGCCTGATAGGCCAAGGCTTCAACCCCATTCCGAATCGCCTGTCGCAGAAGATTCCCGTACTCCGGATCGATAGTGTCCGCAGGGGAAAGGGATCGTGCATCTTCCCGTTGCACGACGAAAAAGATGACGCCACGCCCACCGTTTCGCACCACCTCCATCAGTTCGCGGAGGTGTTTCTGCCCCCGGACGGTAACAGCATCCGGAAACAGCGCTCTCTCTCCGTCGACCAGGGTAACGTTTTTCACTTCCACGTAACAGGGACCGGCCTGCCCGGAGAGAAGTACGTCTATTCGACTGTTGGCGCCGTACCGCACTTCGGGACGGATTTCGGTGTACCCGGCAAGTTCCGGAATTCTCCCCTCCGAAATTGCCTCATGAACCAGCATGTTGGGCCTGCCGGTGTTGATTCCCACCCACACTCCGTTTGCTCTCACAAGTTCCCATGTCAAGGGGTGCTTTCTTTTCGGGTTGTCACTCCGTGAAAGCAAGACCTCGCTTCCAGGTGTCGCGCACCCCTTCATGCTCCCGGAATTCGGGCAATGGACCGTTACGGTCTCTCCGTTCCGCAACTGCGCATCCGCAAGGAAACGCTGGTAGCGACGAATAAGTATTCCAGGGTATAACGTGGCGGGAAGTCTCATGGCAAAGTGACAAGATTCTGTCGTTTCCTTTTCGAATTGCGCCTGCCGATGCTATTCGGTAACCGGGTCTTCCGGTTTTCCAGCCGCCTGAAAGAAGATGGTTCCGAGCATGATATCAGCAATGGCTCCGGTAACCACACCAACGGGAAGAAACACTACTGTTGATGTAAAGAGCCCGGTGGTGATGGTCATAAAACAGAAGGGTCTGAGCATACCGTTCAGGGAGTCTGGGAGTCTCAAGAGCTTCATCCCGAAAAGTATCTGCGCAACTCCGAAGGCCGCGATCAGGAGAAGGGAAAACCAGTCGAGTGCTTCCGTCCAAGAGGGGAGGAACAGTCCGACAATGACGGCACTTCCGGCAAACAGATTCGTCGCTATCAGGAAATCAATGTAGTTGTCCGTGTCATGGAAGGAGTGACGGGTATTCAGGAACTTCTTCAGGAGCCAGGTCAGGCAAGTGAAGAGAATAATGGCCACCACCTGCATGGTTGCCTGAAAAAAGGGCGTGTTGGGGATGTTTCCATCAGAGAAATAGTATGACAGTATCAGGAACGGTATACTCAGGACCGCGCTTGACATGGCGAGAAAGCCAGCCATTCGTAGAGTTTTCGAAGACACCTTTTTCCTCCCTGGATGGAAACGAAAGCGCAAAACGATTGCAGTGCCCTCCATCCCGTAATGAAAGGAAGAGGGATAACCGGTTATATTCAAGATAAATTAGTTTTATTTATATTGAAAAATTGAGGCATATACGGTAATAGATATCCCGTAGACCCTCCTGCAATGAACCCCGGCTTCCCCGGCACATTCCATTTTGTGCCCCGGCTTCCGGGGTATTTTTTTGCTGACCGACACTCCGTGGGCTGAACCTTGAGCATGCACCTTTCTTCCCCATTGAACGCAGAGCGGCATCTAACGGAGCGGTTTTCCCTCCAGCGCCTGGATCAGAGGTATGAGAAGGGAATATTCCCGGTCCGAAAGCCCGACGGGATTCGTCCGGATCATCTCGCCGAGCGCGGCCGTTATCAGTGCACAATGGCTTGCATATAAATCTCCGACGGTTTGGGCAGTCAACGGCAGCCACCGTACCGCCCGGGCATCGTCTCCCGCCCGAAGACTCATCCGATCGGCAATGTCCGCTGCAAGGTGCAGGTGTCTTGCCGTGGTTTCCATCCATGCGTGGTCCGTGTTGCGCGGGTCATCCACGTAACCCCGGTATGTCAGCGACCCCCGTGCCATATCCAGTTCTACGCCGGTTTCCTCGCGCAACTCCCGAGCCAGGGTGCGGGAAACCTCTTCCCCCTTGTCCACCATCCCGCCTGGGATAGCCCACTGGCCGTTATCCTTTCGTTGCACTGCCAGCAGTTCAATGGAGCCCGTTTCCCTGTTGAACCTGGTAATGATGGGATCAGCCGCGTAGTTCGGCCCCCATTTTCCCAGGAGTCCTCTCCCGGCCAGGCCGGTTCTGCCGACGGGGTTTAGCGGGCGCCCCTGCTCGTCAAAGGTCAGCCGTCCAGTCAGACTTTCGAGGGGAAGCGCCGGAATAAGAGAGATGTCTTCCGGGTCGGCCCAACCGTTGGTTTTTCTTGTAGAATCGTTTGCAAGCACGATGGGAGAGACGTAGTAAGGAGGCGCATAGCCGGGGTAGTCCGCTTCCCATTCCACCAAGTGGTCGGGAACGGGGAACCTCTCGGGATACTCGGGCGGCCTTTCGCTCCGTGCCTTTCTGTGCCACCCTCTACAGGAAGGCTTGAGAGCATCGCATGTCTGGCCGACCATGGGATTCCGCGTATCCATCATATTCTCCTTCCCGCTATTTCCATACTGTTTCCGCTCACGGCAGGCGCCTGCCGTTCCGCATGGTTTCAGCAATTGTATGCGATACGCCGTCCTTTGTCGATGACAATAACCGAAATCATTGGAGGGCTCGCGGTTTTGTGTCTCTACGCGGGCATTCAGGGTGTCAATCTTGACAAAGAGCGTCTGGAAAAGGTAGACTCCCACAGGAAAAAGCTATATATCAGCGACATTCCGGTCGGAGAAACAATGGAATTCAACGGTACAATTGTTGTGGTCACGGGTGGCACCCGGGGAATCGGCAGGGCGGTATCCCTCAGGTTTGCCAGGGAAGGCGCGCTGGTTACGGCGGCGTATCTGAAAAATGACGATGCGGCACACTCTCTGTTGGAAGAGGCCGCTGGACTTCCGGGCGAGATCCGGGTACTCAAGGCCGACGTGAGGACATCCGAAGGGGCCGTTGCCCTGATGGACGCAGCTTCCCGCGATGCAGGCCACATCGATGTGCTGGTGAATAACGCGGGTATCATCCGCGATGCATACCTTGCCATGATGTCGGAAGGCGATTGGGCGGACGTTATCGAGGCAAATCTCTATCCCCTGTTTCACTGCTGCAAGTGGGGCGTTCGAAAGATGCTTGCCCGGAAAAAGGGCGCGATTGTCACTGTCGCCTCCATCTCCGCCTTTACCGGAAATCCGGGACAGACGAATTACGCAGCCAGCAAGGGCGCCGCGGTAAGTTTCACTCGCTCCCTGGCTCGGGAGGTGGGACCTCTCGGAATCAGGGTGAACACCGTTGCGCCGGGCCTCATCGACACAGAAATGGTCGCCTCGCTGAAGCAGGAACTGGTGGATACCATTGTCAACAGCTCATCCCTCCGCCGCATCGGCCGTCCGGAAGACGTTGCCGAAGCGGTGGCATTCCTCGCGTCGGAGCGCGCCGCATACATTACCGGGCAATGCCTTATTGTCGACGGCGGCATCGTGTGACGACGGCCCCCGAAAAAAGGAATTCATGACGAGAAAACGAATCGCCATTACCGGGTTGGGTATATTCTGTGCTGCCGGCAAGGATATCCCTTCCTTTTCGCGCAATCTCCGGCAGGGAGCGAGCGCCATCGGGTCCATGGATCTCTTTGATGTGACACCGTTTCCGGCACGAATCGGAGCACAGGTAAGAGACTATGATCCGCTCGCGTATTTTGACCGGAAAACCGCGTCAAGGCTTTCGCGGGCTGATCAGTTCGGCGTTATCGCCGCCGGTGAGGCGCTTGCCGAAAGCCGCGTGACGGATTGCTACTCTCCCTATGACATCGGGGTTTCCGTGGGAGCCGGGGCCGCGGGGATGCTCCATGCCGAGCAATGGCTGAAGGAAATCATTGCGGGAGGGAAAGGCAGACCTTCCCTTTTGCGCGGTATTCTTCCCGACAGGACAGCCACTGCCATAGCTTCACACTTCGGTCTCAGCGGGTACCAGGGAAGTATCACCACGGCCTGTTCCTCATCGGCGACAGCCATTGGCTGGGGCGCAGACCTGGTTGCGACCGGAAGGTTGAAGTCGGTGGTATGCGGCGGTTCCGATGCGATTTCTCTTCTCACCTACGCCGGCTTTAATTCCCTGCGGGTTGTGGATACCGAGCCGTGCGCTCCCTTCAGTCTGGGCAGGCGGGGAATTTCATTGGGAGAGGGGGCCGCTTTTTTCGTGCTGGAAGATGAAGAGGGGGCAACCAGGCGTGGCGCCCGTATGTACGGATATATTCTCGGCTATGCGGCTGTCGGAGAGGCGTACCACATGACAGCACCGGAACCGACCGGCGCCGAGGCCGCACGGGTCATGGCAAACGCGCTTGACCGGGCCGGGGTGCGGAGAGATGATATCGGCTGGGTGAATGCCCATGGTACCGCGACTCCATTGAACGATGTGGTGGAAACCAAGGCCATGAAACTGGTTTTCGGCGAACGGGCCGGCGCCGTTCCGCTGGTTTCCACGAAAGGTCTGACAGGGCATTGCCTGGGTTCAGCCGGCGCAATCGAGGCGGTTGCCACGGTGGTTTCCCTGAACGAAGGGTTCATTCCCCAGACGCTCAACTTCCGGGGAGCGGATCCTGAGTGCGACCTGGACTACTGCCACGAAGGCACACGGGAAAGCCAAGCATCGCTGGCGCTTTCCAATTCCTTTGCATTCGGCGGAAATTGCACCTCCCTGGTGATATCTTTATGAGCGCTAACGGTACAGAAATCGTGATAACCGGCCTTGCCGCCATAACCGCTGCCGGAGTCGGTCTTGATCCTCTTCGGGAGACGGTGCGGTCTCGTGTTTCCGCTCTGCGCCCGATTCCGGTGGAGATAGCGGGCGGTGAAGGCCATCTGTGGGGCAGGGCGGAAGGTTTTCGGGCAGCTGATTTCATGCCGCCGCTGAAGGCAAGGAAATTCGACCGCTGCAGCCTGTTCGCGGTTGTCTCGGCAGGGATGGCACTGCGTGACGCCGGTATCGATTCGGCCGCATTCGGCGCAGAGAGAATCGGTATCGTCCTAGGCTGCGGCTTCGGCGGCATCGCCAATTCCGAGGAGTTTCTCCGCGGCTACTTCACGCGGGGGGGCGACGGCCTGGTGCCGATGCTCTTTCCCAATACCGTTCCCAATGCCCCGGCAAGCAATGCATCCATTGAACACGGGCTCAAGGGACCGAATGTCACCTTTGTGCAGCGCTTCTGTTCCGCCGAGGCTGCCTTTGAGATGGCGTGCCGCTTCCTTGAGGAAGATCGGGCGGATATCGTCCTGACCGGCGGGGCTGACGAGCTCAACCCGTTCATGATCCGTGCATTCCGGGACATGGGCCAATTGCGGGTGCATGCCCGGGGGTTCAGCGAAGGGGCGGGCATTCTCGTGCTGGAAAAGGGCGCGGTTGCACGGCGTCGCGGGGCGGCGATCAGGGCAACCGTCGGCGATATCCGGACAATCGGTCGGCTGGCGCCGGGGCGCGAAGAGGAAGGGTTCGCGAGACTTATCGGCACAGGGAAAAGCCCGTCGCTCATTTCCCTGTCCGGTGTGGCGGGAGAGATGCCGGTGTTGCTGGACCGCCTGCCGTCCGCGCCACGCCTGGAAACCTCCCCTCTCCTCGGCCGCTCCCTTGCCATGGGAGGGACGGCGCTGATTTCTCTCATCCTGGCTTCGTCACCTGGAGATTCCGTCGCCCACTACACCGCATCACCGGAGGGCCCGTACTATGGTATCGATTTCAAACGATCAGAATCCTTGTAATCCGGACCCGAGCGCGTACCTCCCCCATCGCTCTCCCTTTCTCCTGATCGATCGCGTTCTGTCCCGGGATCCGGGTCGCGGCGCATCGGGCATACGCTGTGTCACCCATGATCCCGGCGGCTATCCGGAGGTTTTTCTCCTGGAGTCAATGGCCCAGCTTGGCGGTATCGCGGCCTCCGAGCGCGAGGGTGAGGGAGGATTTCTGGCGGCCATCGACCGGGCATCGTTTCACCGTAAGGTCCGGCCGGGTGACCGAATCGTTATCACGGTGCGCATCGTCAAAACATTCGGAAGATTGTATGTTCTGGAGGGAGAGGCGCATGTCGACGCCGAACCGGTGGCGACCGCTGTCCTTACACTCGGCATCGGGATGATATCAGGATAAGATGCAATTTCTCGTATCGTCGCGCGGGACACGCACGATGACAACACACGGAGCCAAGGATTTCATTTCATGACGTTGCAAAAGCTTTTTCTGATACCGATTGTCGCTGCACTGTTTTCTCTCGCCTCTCCGGTGTCCGCCTCCCCTCTTTCGGCCGTGGAAGGTCTGGAATTTCTGCGTCGCGCGTTTGTCGGTGTAAATGATTTTACCGCGGAAATTACCCAGGAGAAGCAACTGTCCCTCATGAAGAAGAAAATGACCGCCAGCGGCACGGTCCGATTCAAGAAGCCCGATACCTTTTACATGGAACTCTATTCTCCGTACGCCAGCCGTATCCTGCTCAAGGACACTACGCTAACACTCAAGCTTCCCAATGAAGGCGTCCGGCAGAAGATCTCCCTGCCACGAGAGCAGGGACTCGGCCGCTGGATTTCCTTCCTCGACCGTCCGGTGAAGAGTCTCCCCGACGGTTTCGATGTTCGTGCGGAAAAGCGCGGGTCAACCGTGATCCTTGAGATTGCTCCGCGGAAAAAAGGGGCCATGAGAGAGATTCAACTCTCCCTGTCACAGGACGGACGTTTGAAGAGGCTCGTTCTGGAGGAGAATAACCGGGACCGGACGGTTATTACCTTCCATCGAATGAAGAAGAATGCCGGTCTGACAGAGGGGGATTTCCGGTTGGAATAGGTTCTGTGGTGATCCGGAGCGACGAACACGAAGGCCGGCCGGCGGCGGATACCTCGCCACGGATGCGGAAGGTGGTAGGTCGTGGCCGGATAACGGTTTGGCGTGTATACAGGGGTTCTATTGACTTGCGGTGGTAACGGCGCCGCCTTTCTTGCTGATCCGTCCGGGCTCCTCGGTTTCCGTCAGGGTCACGTCTTCCGGGATTCCTGACTTTCTTCGCAACGAAGACCGAACCTTGTCCCAATCAACCTTGTTTTCCGCGTTATGCCGGTTGAGTTGTCCTTTCGCTTCATCTTCCAGGTTCTTGATGCGCCTGTAAACGTCGCCATGAACCTCGAGAAAAACCCGCCCGTCGTCGGAAAGAGCAACCTTTACCGGCTGATAGATAATCTCCCCGCCTGTGTTTACCCTGATGTCCGGAAATATCTCCTCAATTTTCGCAGGGTGAACCCGGATGCAGCCATGGCTGCTGAAGGTATTGATGGATGCCGGACGGATTGTCCCGTGGATGAGGATCCCCGACATGGAAGTCTTAAGGGCGTATCTGCCCAAGGGGTTTCGCTTGCCGGGCGGAACCTTCACCTGAACGACCTTTCCTTTTTGCTTCATTTCCTTCTGGATGGATGGCGGGACAAACCATGTGGGGTCTTTTACCTTCGAGGTTATCCTGAACTTTCCCGTGGGTGTCTGCCAACTCACGGACCTGGTGTTTGTAGGCATTCCCAGGCCCACCGGCACCGCTTTCTCGAGTTTCCGATCACGGAAGAAATAGAGGGTGCGATCCGGAATGTTGATCACGATTCCTTCCGTGCGGGTCTTCGGCACGATTCTGCGGGTGTTGATGTGCAGTTTCCGCCCCGGTTCCAGGGGTTGCGAGGGGTTCAGGTTGTTGTCACGCGCGATGGTTCGCCAGTTTACTCCCAACCTCGCGCCGAGCGTACGAAGTGACTGCCGTTTCTTGACGGTATAGACCTTTTTTTCCCCGATCATGAGTCGCGAACTTACCGGGCCGTTGTCCGCATCCTCTTCGCCTTCGTTCGCAGTGAAGGAACTCTTGCCGGCGGCCGCCGTATCGGGTGGTGGTGAGACCTTCTGCGGATTGTCGTTGCCGGGAATTCTCGGAGGCGTATCGGGCGTAGTCTCCGGCCTTCCTTCGGAAGGAACGTCGGCAGGAGCAACAGGCGGGGGAGGTTGTTCCCCGTTCGTCGACGATGTCGTAAGGGCTTTCACCTTTTTTTCGTAGAGCGAGCATTTCAGCAGGGTCAGGTGATACAGTTTTCCCGCCTCATCGACACTGTTCTGTCGGGTCAGTTCCTCCGCCCTTGAAAATGTATCCATAATGCTGGTATATTCCGCGGCCAGCGGGGGGGGCGGCGTACTCTTGCGAACGGCTTCCATGGCGGACAGCGCTTCGTCACGGTAGCTCCGCGATTCGGCGAAGCAGGCGGTAACGGTAATCAGTGAAAAAAGGATGACAAGCAATGATCCACAACGCATTGGTATTTCCCTGCCCTTGCGAAAAGTATCGGGCGTCCGACCCGTCTCTGCCGTCCCTCTCTCTCCGTGACATCACCGTGAAGTGAGGTGTCGGTGAGAGCGCCGCTGTTCGGTGGTTGAGATAATAGCAAAAAAAGCCTAAAAAGCAATTCTAAAGCTGGCTTCGATTCGGGTGGAGGAAGTGTGAGAATTCATGTGCAGGCATCCCGTTTGTCTCCTGTCCCTCCGTCGGAATTTCCGGAAAAAATGCTTCCGAACTTGTTCCAACCGGTATATACTTACAAATCTTTGTCAGACCCTGAATATGTGACGCCTTCATGCCTTCGCCTTCGCGGAACGCCTCGGTTTCCGGGTGAACCGGTCCGACGAAGTTCACCCGGCGTGAAACAGCATCGGCGACGTTCAAACCCCGGCATTCCGCTCGCCTCGGCATTCGGATATCACGGATGCAGGCTGATGAAAACAGAAAAGATTGCGGGAATTTCAGAAAATCCGGCGAGCAGGGTCGTGACGATGGAGCGGAGTTCGGTATGTATCCGCTTTTTTTCGCGGAGCATTCGGCTGGGAGAGCAGTATGTATTGTAGCTATTTCGGTTTCCGGGAAAAGCCTTTCACCATAACCCCCAACCCCCAGTTCATATTCCTCAGCAAAAACCACAAAGAAGCGTTTGCGCATCTTCTTTACGGGATTGATAATCACGCGGGATTCATCGAACTGACGGGAGAGGTCGGCACCGGTAAAACCACAGTGCTGCGTACGCTGCTGAACCAGTTGGACAGTGACAGCTACCGTACCGCTCTCATCTTCAATCCTTCCCTTTCCGCGCTTGAGCTTTTGCAAAACATTAACCATGAATACGGCATACCGTCGGACGACCAGGTCAATTCCCGGCTGTTGGATTCCCTGAACCGGTTCCTGCTACGGGAGAACGCAGCCGGCCGCACCGTGGTGCTTGTCATCGATGAGGCGCAGAACCTTGAACCGCAGGTTCTTGAACAGATACGGCTCATCTCGAACCTGGAAACGGAACGGGACAAGCTGATCCAGATTGTGCTGGTGGGGCAGCCGGAACTGCGTGAGAAGCTGCGGCGTTCGGAACTCAGGCAATTGAGCCAGCGGATAATGGTCCGCTATCACCTGTGCCCCATGGATTATGCCGATACCGTTGAGTACATCGAGCACCGCCTGGAGGTGGCCGGCGGTCGGCGGCTCGATATCTTTACCCCCGGCGCGTTGAAGCAGGTCTTCCGCTATTCGGGAGGGCTTCCCCGCCTCATCAATGTGGTGTGCGACCGGACTCTTCTGGTGGCGTACACGAAGGGTACCAGCGAGATAACGGCCCGTATGGCGGCCGAAGCAATCGCGGATGTGAAGAAGGAGGTCTCTCCTTTTCCGGTCCGAAGGTTCGCCCGTTTCGCGGGAATTGCGGCCGTGGCGATGCTGGCTTTCTTCGGGCTCTTTACCCTGATGCGCGGCTTGCCGGGTGTGGGGGAAAGGTCTGCTCCCGACGACCGGGGCGCACTCACGGAGAAACGCGACGTACAGCTCGCTGAAACCGCATCTTCCCACGCCATACGGGAAATCCTGGCAAAGCAGACGGAAGGAGAGAGTGTGGTCGCGGCCTTCAATTCGCTGGCACGGGACTGGGGTGTGCCGCCGGTTGTACAGGGGAAAGATTCGGCCTCGTTACGTCTGGAAGATCTCGCCGCGCGGAGCGGGCTCCGCGTTTCACGCTTCACGGGAAATCTGGGCGCCCTGCTCCGCATGGACTACCCGGCAATCCTCGAAATGAACCTGCCGGAAGGTGGGAAACGGTACCTGGCCCTTCTGGGAACGGAAGACGGCAAGCTGGTTCTCTCGCCCCAACCGAGGGAACGGAGTTCCGTCAGGAGCGCCGAGGTGGAGGGCATCTGGTCCGGACGCAGTTATCTCCTGTGGAAAAATCCCCTGAACATTCCCCCCGTCACCAAGACCGGAACCAGCGGTGAGTCCATTCGGACACTGAAGAAGATGCTGCGGGGAGCGGGGGTCTATCAAGGGCCCGTAAACGACGTGTTCGATGACGCCGCTGTCGCGGCGGTGCGGCGCTTCCAGGCTGCGAACGGCCTGGAGCCCGACGGAGTGGTGGGGAATCAGACACTGCTTCTCCTGTATCGCGCGGGAGGAATGTCCGCATCTCCCAGACTCGTGAAGAAAGGGGAGTCATAACTCGATGAGTTTCATACTGGATGCTCTGAAAAAACTGGAACAGGAAAAGGCGGCACGCAGAGGCGGAAATGTGAATATTTCCGATGAAATAGTAAGGGGGAACCATCGCGTTTCCCGCGCATCGAAGCGAACGGGACCGATGAATGCGACAACCGTCGGCGTGGGGCTCGTGCTGTTGATCCTGGTCGTGGCGGTGGCTGTTTTATGGCGCGATCGGGGAGTGGTCCGCGAGACGGAGAGCCCTGTCGCTGATACGCAAGTCCGCCCGCGGGAACCGATGGTCGCTGAAAGGGCATCGGCCCCGGTATCCCCTCGGGTACAGGAAGCGCCTCCGGTCCGCGCCGCGGCGCCTCCCGCTCCCCGGACCGAAACTCTTCCGCCACCCCCGCAACCTCGCCTTTCGCGGACCGAAGTTCCCGCGAGAACATCACCGCCGGTTGCGTTCACTGAACGTGGCGGTGACTCGTATCAGGGGAGTGGGTCGTCGGGTGGAGGCCTGACGGTTTCCGGGATTGCCTGGCAGGATGAGCGTTCCGCCCGCAGGGCGGTGGTTAACGGCACCCTTCTGTCGGAAGGGAATACGGTCGGTGGCGCGAAGATCGTGGAAATACAGCAGACCCGCGTCCGCTTTTCATCGAATGGGCGGACCTTCGAAGTATCTCTCTCCGCTCCGGTGCAGGGCCGGTGAAGCGTCTAGCGTGAACCTGAAACGAGAACGGGCCGGGACATGGTGATGTTCCCGGCCCTTTGCGTTGGTTCGGAAAATATCCCCGCGGTCGGCGAAGTGACGCTCTCCCGCTATTTTCCCGTTCTGAAACTCGCCATCTCGCTCATTGTGCTGCCGCCGTTCCTGTCAACGTCCGTCACCCGCCACCAGTAGGTGGTGTCTGCCTCCAGTGCGATGGATACGCTGTGCCGGCCGAGGGTTTTCTTGTCGTTCGCGGGCGTATTCTCGGCGCTTCCGAACGAAGCAAGGGCAGCCGAAACCAATGCT
>ERZ795032.1599-NODE-1599-length-15167-cov-13.974127_pt1 | contig 15167 bp, 12 predicted proteins | sample MGYA00375124_ERZ795032 | MGnify/ENA primary metagenome ERZ795032 (study PRJEB30167, sample SAMN05720154) | activated sludge metagenome | isolation source: Anaerobic digester | place: China | collected 2015-12-16 ...
AACGTTCCTATAAGCGATCTATGGCGTGTATAAACACCATATCCCGCGTCCAATTCTCCGGCCTGATGCGCCCAAATCCTGTGCTAAATATAAAATAATTCGATGTATGTTGAGCTGCCGGAAAAAAAATTAAACGTTCATATCATCCAGGGGGCTGCGCAATACGCCCATCCCCTTGTTGGTAACATGGGTGTAAATATCTGTGGTCATGGGCCTTGCATGACCCAGCATGCTTTCTATTTAGCGCAGGTTGACACCAGCCTCCAGCAGATGGGTGGCAAAACTATGCAGTAAGGTATGCATGTTGAGGCACTTACTCAGCCCGGCCTGCTTATGGCGTTTAGCGTTGTTATCTTTTAATAATGGCCTCGTATATGGCATATATGATGGAATAATATCAGCAAATGATCGGGGAAGCTTTAGATGTGTGAAGGTTCCTGAGCTTTGGGAAGAATGTAGTCAAGCGGTTGTTCTTCGTTGAGAAGTGCGCGCGCAGATAGCGGATCGGATCATCAGCATAGCACAAGCGATGAAAGTAAAGGAACATAGGCTTTTGCTTTATGGAAATGGAAACGCAAGGGAAAGGGAATACAGCGGAGGCATAGCCTGCCAGGTGTAGCGGATAGGGGTGCTCCTGTTCTATCTTAACGGGTAGGGGAATTAATATTCCCGGATCTCGGCCTCCCCATGCAACACCATGAGTCCGTTGGCAGCCAGGGCATCCATGTCGTTTACCACAGGGAACATGGCCACAGGGGCGATCTTGCTCACACGGGTGGTGATGTTCTCTGCAAAGAGCTTGCTGTTGAAGATGCTTCCCATCAGGATAATGGCGTCGGGCTTGCCGGTGAACACCATGCACATCGCGCCCACCTCTTTGGCCACCTGATACGCCATGGCATACAGCATAAACTCGGCCTGCTTGTCGCCCTTGGCAATGCGGTCTTCTATCGTATGGATATTGCTGGTCCCCAGATGCGCCCTGAGCCCGCCTTCCTTGGTCACCATGCGCACCAGCTCCTGCTCGGTGTATTTGCCGCTGAAACAAAGGTGGATCAGGTCGCCCACCGGCAGGGTGCCTGTGCGGGTCAGTGAGAAGGGTCCGCCGCCATCAAAGGCCTGGTTGACATCCACAACGCGCCCCTGCTTGTGCGCCCCAATGGAGATGCCGCCGGTGCCTACGTAAACGACGATCAGGTTCAACTCTTCGTATTTCTTGTTCAGCGAAGCGGCGTATTCACGCGAGACGAACTTCTGGTTCAGGGCATGAAAGACGGATTTCCGCTCAATGCCGGGCATACCGGTCACCCTGGCCACATCTTCCATCTCATCCACCACAACAGGATCGGCAAGATAGGCGCCAACGCCCGCTGTCTTGGATGCAATGGCATCGGCAATCAAACCACCCAGATTGGTCTCATGAACGCCCATGACACCTTTCCGCAGGTCGGCCTTCATGGCCTCGTTCACACGGTAAATGCCGCTGGCCAGGGGTTTGAGCAAGCCGCCCCGCGCCATGATGATGCCAATGTCAGAAAGGGGTATCTCGTTGTCCTCCAGCTCCTTCAAAATGGCATCGGTGCGCCATTCCAACTGATCCACGATATGGGCAAAACGGATCAAATCCTCTTGCTTGTGCTTGATGATCTTCAGGAACAGGAGGTTCTTGTTCTGATATACCGCCACTTTCGTGAAGTCCACTTCCGGGTAAATGACAAGGATCTTCTTCTGAATCATGAGAATAAGCCTATTGGGTTAGTAGTGTGTATCGGGTTCGTTACAAATGTATTAATTTATATAAAACGAGTTGCGCAGCGCTGAGGCGCATCCTCAGAGTTTCCTTTCCCAATCTCTGATCAGGACTACGGAAGAACAAGATTGCCACGTCCTCTATCTAATACCAGTAATCACCATATATCTCACCATGGAGCAAAGGTCTCATAACCATCGTGTTACAGATATTATATTACTTTAAACCCTTATTTCCCGTCTTCTTCTCTCCCGGCATGGCCTGCTTCCACGATGAGCTCATAGGTCGCCGGAAGCCGGAAGGGGAAGGATCCCCTGCCGGGATGCGCGGCCCGCAAGGCATCGTAGATGGCCAGCCACACCGAGAGGGCAAGGATGAACGGGGGCTCCCCGACGGCCTTGCTCTGCCGCACGGCCTTCACATTGGGGGCGTTTTCGAGCAGGGTGATGCGAAGGTCTGTGGGGATGTCGCAGGCCGTGGGGATCTTGTAGGTGTCAGGGGAGTCGGAACGCAGCATTCCGGCCTCATCCCATACGACTTCCTCGGTGGTGCACCAGCCCAGCCCCTGCACAAAACCGCCGCAGACCTGCCCCTTGTCGATGGCGGGATTGATGGATATGCCGCTGTCGTGCAGGATGTCGGTGCGCAGGCAGGTGTGGGCACCTGTGAGCAGGTCGACCTCCACCTCTGAAACGGCCATCCCGAAGGCGTAGTAGTGGAAGGGATTGCCTTTGCCAGCGGCTTTGTCGAAATGCAGTCCGGGTGTCCGGAAATACCCGGTGGCGCTCAGGCTGGTCTGCTGGCGGTAGGCCTGCGCTACCACTTCTTTGAATGTAAGGGTCTTACCGGAATCCGGAAGGAAGATAAGGCCGTCACGAAATACCAGTTGAGAAGGATCGGGGGCCTGCGCTGCGGTTGTCTCCTGCAGCAAGCGGGCGGCCACCTCGCTCAGGCGGTCTTTCAGGCTGATGGCGCCCAGTCGCACCGCCATGCCGTTCAGGTCGGTGCCCGAGGATGCCGCGGTGGCGGAGGTGTTCGGTACACGCGAGGTATCGGTGGGGCCTATCCTGATCTCTTCCAGGGGGATACCCAGGGTCTCGGCCGCGATGAGGCGGATCTTGGTATGCAGACCCTGTCCCATCTCTACACCGCCATGGCTGATCAGAACGCTGCCGTCCTGGTAGATGTGGATAAGGGCACCGGCCTGGTTGAGGAAGGTGGTGGTGAAGCTGATGCCGAATTTCACGGGACTGAGCGCCAGGCCGCGCTTGGTAAAGGGATGGGCCAGGTTAAAGGCGCTGACCTCCTCCCTGCGGGCGGCATAATCGGCACTGCTGATGAGCTGATCAAACAGCATGGGCAGGCGGTTGTCTTCGACAAGCTGCCCGTAATGGGTGTGGTTGCGGTCTGCCAGGCCATAGAAATTCCTGCGGCGCACCTCAGCAGGGTCGATCTGCAGGGCGTGGGCGATCTGTTGCAGGATGTACTCGATCACGGCCACGGCCTGGGGTGCCCCAAAACCCCTGAAGGCAGTGTTGGGCGGGTGATGGGTGCGGCACACCTGTCCGCTTACCCTGAGATGGGGAATGAAGTATGCATTGTCGATATGGAAAAGGGCCCGTTCCAGGATGGCCATCGACAGGTCGAGGCAGGCGCCGCCATCAGAAAAGAGCTGCACCTCCAGGGCATGGATGAGGCCATCGTTGTCGTACCCCACCTGGTATTCCGCCAGGAAAGGATGACGTTTCCCGGTCATGGCCATGTCTTCCTCCCGGTGGAGGACCATCTTCACGGGCTGGCGGGTATGATGGGCCAGCAGCGCCGACCAGCAGGCCAGGTGGTTGGCCTGGGTTTCTTTCCCTCCAAAGGCGCCACCCAGCCGGGTCACTTCGACCCTGACGGCATGGCGTTTAATGCCCAGCACCTCGGCTACAAGGGCCTGGGTTTCAGAAGGGTGCTGGGTAGAACTCAGGACCAGCATTTCGTGTTCTTCCGGACGGCAGAGGCAGGCCTGGGTTTCAAGGTACCAATGCTCCTGGGCTCCGGTGAACAGGCTTCCTTCGAGCTGGTGGAGCATCTTTGGGAGGATGGCCTCCGGTCTGCCCTGGCAGATGGTGCGCAGCTGCCCCATGAACGAGGCGGCAGCCCTGGCCTGGGGGATATCCAGGATGGCGGGCAGGGGGGTGTATTCAAGCATGATCAGGCTGGCGGCTTCGCGGGCGATTTCTTCGGTATCTGCGGCGATAAGGGCCACAGCCTGTCCGCGGAACAGGGTTTCTCCCTCGGCCAGACAAGGCTCATCGGCCACCACAGGCCCCATCTGGTTGTGTCCGGGAATATCGCAGGCCAGCAATACGGCATGCACGCCGGGCAGGGCCCTGGCCTGGGCTGTCTCCACATTTCCGATACGGGCATGGGGATGAGGCGAGCATAGCACGATGCCGGTCAGCATGTCCTTGAAATACAGATCAGAGACATAGCGTGCCGCACCGGTGACATGGTGCAGGGCATCGTCATGCGGTAATCCGGGTCCGTCGATGTGGTTGCCTTTAGTCGTCATGCCTGGTTTCGCTTTGGGTGGCCTGGGTTGATGGGGTGAGTTCCAGGTAAAACTTGAGCAGGAGGTTGGCTGCCAGGATCCGGCGTGTTCCGGCCAGGGCCCTGACATCGCTGATGGGCTGAAACTCCTGGTGCAGGATGTCCATGGCCTGCCTGATGCTGGCTTCTGTCCAGGGTTTTCCTATGAGAAAAGCTTCTGTCTGCTTAGCCCGGCTGACTTTGGCCGCCATGCCGCCGAAGAAGAGCAGGATCTCTGCCACCTCCTGCCGGTCGAGGCGCAGCAGAAAGCCGCCGGTCACGGTGCTGATGTCCACATCGGGCCGGCGACTGACCTTATAGGAACGGACAAAGGTACCATCGGACTGTCCGGGAGGCAGCAGGATATGGGTCAGGATCTCATCTTCGCGGATCGCGGTTTGCTGATAACCTGTGATAAAGTCTTCCAGGTCCAGGATACGCTGACTGCTTTTATCCATGAGCCTTACCCTGGCCCTGGAGGCCATCAGTACCGGCAGACTGTCGGCGATGGGTGAGGCGTGGGCGATGTTACCGCCCAGGGTCGCCAGGTTGCGGATTTGTACGGAGGCAAATTGCCGAAGGATATTGCAAAGCGCAGGATGCTGGTTATCAAGTTGATGCAATATGTCTTCCAGATTGACCAGGGCGCCGATTTCTATCCCTGCTGCTGTGATCTCTATGTTTTTCCATTCGGCAACATCTGTGATGTCGAGCATCTCCCGCCGGCCTGTCTGCTTCTTTTTCGAGGAGAGGGTGAGGTCGGTTGCACCGGCCAGGATGTGGGCTTGCGGATGGGCTGCTTTCCATGACAGGGCGCTGCCGGCGTCGAACACTTTGGTATACATACTGCCAGCGGCATGGAATTCCATGGTTTCCTTGTCCTGTAACACTGGTCCAAGAAGGGTTTTGATGTAGGCTGCTTCTTCATCCATGCGATCGGGGCGTATGTCGCTGAGGACATCCTGCACAGCCGCCAGTATGGGTTGGTATCCCGTACACCGGCAGAGGTTTCCGGCCAGATGAAGACGTAATTCCTTGTCCTGCAGCACCCGTCGCTGCTTGTACAAGGGAAGGGACGACATGATGAGTCCGGGTGTGCAGAAGCCGCACTGGCTGGCATGGTGACTGATATAGGCTTCCTGGAGCGGGTGCAGGATGCTGTTTTCGGACAAGTGCTCCACCGTGATTACATGATAGCCGTGTATCATGGGCAGCAGCATCAGGCAGGCATTGACGGCCTTAAAGGTCATGATACCGTCTGCACCGGGCCTGGACAAAACAACGGTACAGGCACCGCAGTCGCCCACACCACAGCCTTCTTTGACACTGATAAGCCCATGGTAGGTGCGGAGATAATTCAGCAGGCTCATAAAGGGCGAGGGTCCAGACGCGTCCGTGAAGGCGAGCTTATGCTGAACTCCGTTGAGAATGAAAGAAATACGGGATGTGTGCGTCACAACTTACCGGGTGTTACGGACGTCAATCAGTTTAGCTACAATACTCACAGCGATTTCTGCGGGGGTCTGACAGGCGATGGGGATGCCGACCGGCATATCCACCTTATCCAGTTGTTCCGGGGCTATACCTTGTTGGGCAATCAGATTTTCCCTCACCCTGGCTGCTTTGCGCTTGCTGGCGATCATCCCCAGCCAGGCTGCATCCGATCCGATCACTAAACCCAGGATGCTTTCGTCATAGGCGTGGTCGTGGGTGGTGATCAGGATATAGGTCTGGTCATCGACATCAAGGGATTGGGCCAGTTGGAGATAGTCGCCATGGATGAGACCGGTCTGATCCAGGCTCAGGCTGTCCAGCAGTCCTTTTCTCTCGTCCATAATAATAACCCTGAAACCCAGGACCGTAGCCAGTTTCGCGGTAGCCTGCCCGACATGCCCTGCCCCGAAAATGCAGAGCCTGGGTTGCGCACCGCAGGACTCCATAAAGACCTCCACCATGCCGCCACACATCATCTCCAGGTCATGTTCCAGCTTGAAGGTCTTCAGCAGGGTTTGGTTCTTTCCGAGCATTTGCCGGGCTTCACGAATGACTTCGGCTTCGATGGATCCTCCGCCGATGGTGCCATGCACCTTGCCGTCTCCTGAGATGGTCATGCGGGTACCGGCTTTGCGGGGCGTGGAGCCTTCGGTTCTGACAATGACACAGCTCACGAAAGCACTGCCATCCTGGATTAGTCTGGCTTCTGAGAGATAGGGTTGGTATAGGTCCATGGCACGGATGCGGTTTGATGGACTTATAAAGGTAAGAAACCCTGCGAGAATATCTACCGCGGGTAGCGTAATCCGGAAAAATCCGCTACATATTGCGCCTGTACTGCCCGCCCACCCGGAAAAGGGAAGAGGTAATCTGCCCCAGTGAGGCATATTTTACCGTTTCCATGAGCTGGTGGAAGGTATTGTCTCCCTGTCCGGCCGTTTTTTCGAGGGCCTGCAATGCCAGGGGCGCCTCGTCCTGCCAGCCGTCCTGGAAAAGTTTCACGTTCCTTACCTGGCGTTGTTTTTCTTCTTCCGTTGCCCGGATCACTTCCCGTGGCAGGACCGTGGGTGATCCGTCGGATGAGAGAAAGGTGTTGACGCCGATGACCGGCAGGGAGCCGTCATGCTTCATCGACTCGTAGTGCAGGGATTCTTCCTGTATGCGGCCGCGTTGGTACATGGTTTCCATGGCACCCAGGACGCCGCCCCGTTCTGTCAGGCGGTCAAATTCCAGCAGTACAGCTTCTTCCACCAATTGGGTCAGCTCTTCGATGATGAAACTGCCCTGGAGGGGATTTTCATTTTTTGCCAGTCCCAATTCTTTATTGATGATGAGCTGGATAGCCACCGCTCTCCTGACGGATTCTTCGGTAGGCGTGGTGATGGCTTCATCGTAGGCGTTGGTATGCAAGGAGTTGCAGTTGTCGTAGATGGCATACAGGGCCTGCAGGGTGGTGCGGATATCGTTAAAGGCAATCTCCTGGGCATGCAGGGAGCGGCCACTGGTTTGGATGTGGTATTTCAGTTTCTGCGAACGGTCGTTGCCACCATATTTATGTTTGATGGCCTTGGCCCAGATGCTTCTGGCCACCCTTCCCATGACAGAATATTCAGGATCTACGCCATTGGAAAAGAAGAAGGAAAGGTTGGGTGCGAAGGCATCCAGGGCCATCCCCCGCGAAAGGTAGTATTCCACATAGGTGAAGCCATTGGCCAGGGTAAAGGCCAGTTGGGTGATGGGGTTGGCACCGGCTTCGGCGATATGGTAACCGCTTACCGAGACGGAGTAGAAGTTGCGTATCCTGTGATCGATAAAATAAGCCTGCACATCGCCCATCATCTTCAGGGAGAAGTCGGTAGAGAAAAGGCAGGTGTTTTGCGCCTGGTCTTCCTTGAGGATATCGGCCTGAACGGTTCCTCTTACTTTTTGTAAAGTATCGGCTTTGATGCGCTCGTACACCTCTTTGGGCAGGACCTTATCCCCGGTGATGCCAAGCAGCATCAGTCCCAGGCCGGTATTACCCGAAGGCAGTGCGCCTTCATAGACAGGCGCTGTTATTCCCCGCTTACGGTAATGTTCCTGGATTTTCTTCCTGACAGCCGTTTCCATCCCCTGTTCGATGATGTATTTCTCACATTGCTGGTCAATGGCGGTATTGAGGAAGAAAGCCATCAGGGCAGGGGCGGGGCCGTTGATGGTCATCGAGACGGAGGTTCGCGGGTCTGTCAGGTCAAAGCCTGAATAAAGGCGTTTGGCGTCGTCGAGCGTGGCGATGGAAACGCCGGCATTGCCTATTTTCCCATAGATATCGGGCCGGACACCAGGGTCTTCACCATACAGCGTGACGGAGTCAAAGGCTGTTGAAAGCCGGGCTGCCGGCATGCCTGCCGAGAGGTAATGGAAGCGTTTGTTGGTGCGCTCCGGACCCCCTTCGCCTGCGAACATGCGGGTGGGGTCTTCTTCCTGCCGCTTGAAAGGAAAGACGCCGGCCGTGAAGGGGTATTCACCCGGGACATTCTCCAGCATGCTCCAGCGGAGGATGTCGCCCCAGGCAGTATAGGAAGGAAGCATCACCTTGGGGATGCGCAATCCGGAAAGTGAACGTGTATGTGTGGGAACCGGAATGTCCTTATCCCTGACCTTGAAGGTGAAGGTATCCGCAGCATAGGCTTCCTTCTTTTCTTTCCATTCGTCGAGGATGCTGAGGCTTGCTGCTTCCAGTTGTTTCTTTATCTCATTGATCTCCCGGTTTAGGACCTTGACAGCTTCCGGGTTGTCTTGCAAGGCTTCCAGGCTGGCGGCATAATGCTGCAGCCGGTTGGCCAGAACTGCCTGAGAGGCAGCTTTCTGGTTGTATTTGCGCACCGTATCGCTGATCTCGCTCAGGTATCTGACACGGGCAGGAGGGATGATGTAGGGAATGGCTCCTTGTCCCGTCAGATTTTCAGCGCTGCCCTGCAGCGTGGATCCTGTTCGTGCATCAAGTGTCTGCATCACGGTATGGAAGAGCGCATTGACGCCGGCGTCGTTGAAATGGCTGGCCATGGTGCCAAAGACAGGCATGGTATCCAGCGCTTTGTCCCATAGTCCTTTGTTACGCTGATACTGTTTCCTGACATCCCGCAGGGCATCCTGGGCTCCCTGCCTGTCGAACTTGTTGACGGCAATCACATCGGCATAGTCAATCATGTCGATTTTCTCAAGCTGGGATGCAGCGCCATATTCCGGGGTCATCACATAGAGGGATACGTCGCTGTGGTCGATGATCTCGGTATCGCTTTGTCCGATTCCGGATGTTTCCAGGATGATGAGGTCGAAGGAGGCGGCTTGCAGGATGCAGATGGCTTCCTTGATGTATTTGCTCAGCGCCAGGTTGGCCTGACGTGTGGCGAGGGAGCGCATGTACACATGGGGATGATGGATGGCATTCATGCGGATGCGGTCGCCCAGCAAGGCTCCGCCACTGCGGCGGCGGGAGGGATCGACGGAGATGATGGCCAGTGTTTTAGCGGGATGCAGGGCGAGAAACCGCCTGACCAGCTCGTCGACAAGGCTGGATTTTCCTGCCCCGCCCGTTCCGGTGATTCCCAGGATGGGCGTCTTGTCATGGCAGCCTTCCTGATGCAGGGTGGCCAGCAGGGGAACGACCTCTTCCGGGTAGTTTTCTGCGCCTGAGATCAGCCTGGCGATGGCCCGGTGATCCTGGTGGTAAACTTCTTCTCTTTTGACATCCAGGTCTTTGCCGCTTGGGAAGTCGCTGCGCTGCAAGACATCGTTAATCATACCCTGGAGTCCCATGGCCCGGCCATCGTCCGGCGTATAGATGCGCTCAATGCCATATGCATGCAAGGCTTCGGCTTCAGAGGGTAAAATCACGCCTCCGCCCCCGCCGAAGATGCGGATATGTCCGCTGTTCCGCTCTTTCAGCAGGTCATGCATATACTGAAAGAACTCCATATGGCCTCCCTGGTAGGAAGTAATGGCGATGGCCTGGACATCTTCCTGTATGGCGCAACTGACGATCTCGTCCACCGAGCGGTTGTGGCCCAGGTGGATGACTTCGGCTCCGGATGCCTGCAGGATGCGACGCATGATGTTGATGGCGGCATCATGGCCGTCAAAGAGGGATGCGGCCGTAACCAGCCTGATGCGATGTTTTGGGATATAGGGCGCAACGGTCTGACTCATAGCTATTGTTAACGTTGATCCAACAAATATAGTCAGATTAATAAATATATTATATGTATAATTAAATACACCTGCCACTGAATGATGGAAACAGTGACAGGTGCATGTGCATCATCCGGGTACTGCGGATGTTCCTCAGATCATACGGGAAGGATCGACCCAGGCGGTAAACTGCTCATCGGTGACCAGCCCGGATTGCAGGGCAGCCTCGCGCAACGTAAGCCCGTTTTCGTGGGCATGCTTGGCAATCTTCGCCGAGTTCTCATAACCGATATGAGGATTCAGGGCGGTGACCAGCATGAGCGAGTTTTCCAGGTTCTTTTTAATAAAAGGAAGATTGGGCTCAATCCCAACAGCACAATGCTCGTCAAACGAATCACAGGCATCTCCGATCAGCCGAGCCGACATGAGGAGGTTAAAGATCATGACCGGTTTGAAGACATTGAGCTGGAAATGACCATGTGTGCCGCCCACCGTGATGGCCATATCGTTTCCGATGACCTGGGCACATACCATGGTCAGCGCCTCGCATTGGGTTGGGTTCACTTTACCGGGCATGATGGATGAACCGGGTTCATTGGCCGGGAGGATCAGTTCCCCGATGCCGCACCTGGGTCCGGAGGCGAGTAGCCTGATGTCATTGGCGATTTTCATCAAACTGACAGCCAACTGTTTGAGGGCCCCGGAGGTTTCCACGATGGCATCGTGAGATGCCAGTGATTCAAACTTATTTTCTGCAGTGATAAACGGATAGCCGCTGATCTCTGCGATCTTGGCAGCCACTTTTTCTGCATAGCCTTTGGGGGCGTTGATGCCGGTACCGACTGCCGTTCCGCCCAGCGCCAGTTCCGATAGGTGGGGGAGGGTGTTTTTCAGTGCCCGGATGCCATGATCAAGCTGGCTGACATAGCCTGAAAATTCCTGTCCAAGCGTCAGGGGTGTGGCATCCATCAGATGGGTGCGTCCGGTTTTCACGATGTGCATGAAAGCTTCGCTTTTCGACGCCAGGGTGTTACGCAGCTTCTCCACCCCGGGCAGGGTCGTATCTACGATCATCTTATAGCCAGCAATATGCATGGCCGTTGGAAAGGTGTCGTTGGAGGATTGTGATTTATTGACATCATCATTGGGATGCACCTTTCGCACGCCTTCGCCGAGTACACCACCGTCGAGGACATGCGCCCGGTTGGCGATGACTTCGTTGAGGTTCATGTTCGACTGTGTCCCGGAACCGGTCTGCCATACGACCAATGGAAACTGATCCTGCAGCTGACCGTCCAGGATTTCATCGCATACCCTGGCGATGAGACCGGCTTTTTCAGCCGGAAGAACTCCCAGGTTGAGATTTGTCAAAGCCGCGGCTTTCTTGAGTATCGCGAAGGCTTCAATGATCTCCACGGGCATCAGCTGCCCGCCGATTTTGAAATTCTCTTTGGACCGCTGGGTCTGCGCTCCCCAATACTTGTCGGCCGGAACCTCAATGGGCCCCATGGTGTCTTTTTCTATCCTGGTCTTCATGGTGGTTATGGATTTGGTAAGAGCTTGTGTTGGATGATCAAACTTACAGAATTCTGGTGGATATTTCTGCATCCCGGCACACTCATCTTTTCCCGCCTCATTATCAACCTCCAAAGCATGGAACTGTCGATAAAAAAATGAGGCTTTGACGGCCTTTTTTTTCCTGCAATGCGATTAGATTTATATTTTTGATGCCGGATTATATTATATCTGCCTTGCCTTGTTATAATATTCGAATCAATGTTTGATAGAAAAACTCAACAGAATTGCCTGATGATCGTATAATCAGACTGTTGACATGGTAGTGCAGCATCACGAATCCAGGATACATTTCATGATAATAGTGTTAAATATGAAAGAAAACAGTTTTTTCCTGCGCAGTCTCGTTATCATCTTCGGGCTCGTTATTTTCAGTCAATGCAGCAAGGAAGGCAGCAATTCAAATCCTGTTGCCTCCTTCACGGTTGATCCTGTGAGCGGATCCATTGCCACCAATTTCAATTTTGATGCATCAGGCAGCAGCGATGAGGAAGATGCTGCATCTTCCCTTCTGGTGCGTTGGGATTGGGAAAATGATGGCAACTGGAACACGACCTATTCCAGCACTAAAACCGCGACCTATAAGTTCAGCGCAGCCGGAACTTACACCGTGAAGCTTGAGGTCAGAGACAGCGAGAATGCCACAGGTACCACCACCAAAACCGTGACCGTGACGGGCAGTGGGACAGTGATGAACCAGCCGTGTCCGGGTACTCCTACGATTACCTATGAAGGTAAAACTTATAATACCGTCCTGATCGGTTCACAATGCTGGATGAAGGAAAACCTCAATGTGGGCACCATGATCAGCAGTACTACACCGCAGGAAGACAATGGTGTGGTGGAAAAATTCTGCTACAATAATGATCCAAACAATTGTGCCACCTATGGCGGATTGTACCAATGGAGCGAGCTGATGCAGTATGTCACTACCTCTGGCGCTCAGGGTATCTGTCCTCCGGGTTGGCATGTCCCAACGGATGCTGAATGGTGTACCATGACCACCTATATTGATCCGGCTGTCAATTGCACTGAAACAACCTATACCGGCAACGATGGGGGTGGGAAACTGAAGGAGGCAGGTACGGATCATTGGATCCAGCCCAATGCCGGTGCTACCAATCAAAGCGGATTTAAGGCCCTGGGCAGCGGCATACGTTTCAGCCCTACCACTACACCCAATTTCAGCGACCTCAACGAGTTTGCTTATTTCTGGACCTCAACACGGGTGTCCAGTCAGAATGCCGTCAGTCGTGCCCTTACCTTCAACAATGCCCAGGTGGGACGGTTTAACACCAGTCGTAACTGGGGCGCTGCTGTCAGGTGCATTAAAGATTAGCGGCTTAATTACCGGCCTTGTCGTTTCTATCTTCTAAAACCAGCAATCCATGCGGGCAGGAGGATCTGCCACAATGGCTTTATGCCCTTTGACGACGATGGGCCTTTGGATCAGGTTGGGATTCGAACTTAGGATACGGATCCATTCCTCTTCTGTGAACTGCTTGCCTTTCAATTGCTTACGATAAAGATCTTCCTGGGTACGCACAAGGTCTGCTGCCGGGATATTCAACAGTTGCAGTATTTCCCTGATCTCATCCACTCCCAATTGGTCCTTCAAATAATAAATAATGATGGGCTGAATGCCTTTGTCCTGGAGGTATTGCAGGCCAGCCCTTGACTTGCGGCAGCGTGGGTTATGGTAGATCTTGATCATGGTAATGGAAAATAATGATTATCAGGAGTTTCTCCCGAATTCCATCAGATAAGCCTTAATAAAATCGTTGATGTCTCCATCCAGAACAGCCTGTGTATTCCCGGTCTCATGGCCTGTACGCAGGTCCTTGACCATTTTATAGGGATGCACGACATAGCTGCGGATCTGACTTCCCCATTCGATCTTTTTCTTGGAGCTTTCCAGCGCCGACTGCTTCTCACGCTTCTTGCGAAGCTCTATTTCATATAATTGAGAACGAAGCATTTGCATGGCCTTCTCCCGGTTCTGAAGCTGGGAGCGTGTTTCCTGGCATTCGATGATAATTCCTGAAGGCTCATGCCTAAGGCGCACCGCCGTTTCAACCTTGTTCACATTTTGCCCACCCGGGCCACTGGAACGGAAGGTGTCCCAACTGATGTCCGAGGGGTTGATATCCACCTGGATATTGTCATCCACGACAGGATAGGTAAAAACCGAAGCAAATGAGGTATGCCGGCGTGCGTTGGAATCGAAGGGGGAGATGCGCACCAGACGGTGAACACCGTTCTCACTTTTCAGATAACCGTAGGCGAAGTCACCTTCAAATTCCAGTGTGACAGCCTTGATACCGGCCACTTCCCCTTCCTGGTAGTTGAGTTCCTTGACTTTGTAGTTGTTGCGTTCGCCCCAGCGGATATACATGCGCATCAGCATCTGCGCCCAGTCCTGGCTTTCGGTACCTCCGGCACCCGGTGTGACCGTCAGAATGGCACTGAGCTTGTCTTCTTCACCGCTCAGCATGTTCATAAACTCCAGGTCTTCAAGGACTTTAAGTGTATGCTCGTACTGGTTGTCAATATCTGTTTCTTCTGCCTCACCGGCTTCATAGAAATCGAACATAACTTCCAGGTCGGCTACAGCACTTTCGCAGGACTGATAACGTTCGGTCCATACCTTGGTTTCTTTGATGCCTTTCAGGATTTTTTCGGCTTCTTTGGGATTATCCCAGAATCCCGGTTGATGGCTCAGGGCCTCTTCTTCTGCGATCTTTTTTAGCTTGCCGTCGATGTCAAAGGAACCTCCTCAAGGCTTCCAGCCTCTTACGTGCATCGCGGACCTGATCTTTGCTTACCATGGTGTTTCTCTTCCTGTTTATGATGCAAGGATAAGCTTCAGGCGGTTATAGATCCAATCAGCTTCATATCCTTTGCGGGCGGCAAAGGTACGCAATTTGGCGTATTGTACTTCCTTTGGCAGTCCGCCCCATTGTTTGCGTTTCGCGATGAGCAGCTTATCCAGGGCAGCGCTGTATTCCTCTGCGCTGATCTGCTGCAAGGCAGCCCGGATCGCTGCATCCGGAACCTGCCGGGCCTGCAGTTCAGCCCTGAGCCTGATTTTGCCCCAGGATTGAAACCGGAAGTGGTCGTGGACGAAGGCCCGTGCATATCTGTCCTCTTCAACGAATCCTTCCTGTGTCAGATAGTCCATAATCTCCGCAATCCATGTCTCATCCAGGCCCCAGGACCGCAACCTGGCCTCGGTTTCCGATTTGGATCTTTCCCTTTGGGCGGCCCAGCGACTGGCTTTGACCAGCCACGCCTTTAGCTCTTTATCTGCGTGTTCCATTCCTTATGGCCGTAAGCGTAGTAAGTTGCATACCCGCTTCCCAAAGGTAATGAGGTTTGGGAGGAAGTAGGAAGAGATGCAGGATATTCTGTCTTGTTAATCAGTGTTTAGTAATGAATTTGTCATTGCATGGATTGGCAGGATAACTATTGAACACTTTGCGTGAAATAAACCGCTAATGTCAATAGAAATGTCAATAGAAATGTCAATAGAATTAAGCAATTCATTACTTTAGGGCATCCTCAAAATAGAACAAAACTCACATATTATGTTGATATATAA
>ERZ795032.1601-NODE-1601-length-15158-cov-3.204198_pt1 | contig 15158 bp, 10 predicted proteins | sample MGYA00375124_ERZ795032 | MGnify/ENA primary metagenome ERZ795032 (study PRJEB30167, sample SAMN05720154) | activated sludge metagenome | isolation source: Anaerobic digester | place: China | collected 2015-12-16 ...
GGTCAGCCATTCATACCCTTTGCGGAACGATCGGGCGGCGTATGCATTTTCAATTTGCTGGCCGCGCTGCATGATGCAGAGCGCGCCAAAATGGGCCATCGGACGGTAGTCGTAGCTGAGGCGTCCTTCGGAGTTGTAAAAGAGAATGTAGGAGGTGCTGTCGCCCATAAAAGCGTTCACTTTGATCACTTTTTCGTCGAGGGCGAAAATTTTGTCGTTGATTTTTTGGACAAACGGAACTTTGTCTTTGACCGAAACCGCTTCCCACTTGCGGGCAATGGGGTAGTAGTTGGCAGGAACTTTTTCGGCGGTTACCGGCGGCGAAAAGGAGTTTTTGCTGTCGGCGATGTTGGCGGCCAGTTTGGCTGCGTTCAGCATCGACTCAAGCGAAACTTCTTCAGAATAGGCAAAGCCGGTCTGGTCGCCTTTTAAAACCCGGATCCCCACCCCGTAATCAATATTGGAGAAGGCACGGTTCACCTTTCCGTCTTCCAGTCCGAGATTTCCCGAAGTGGTGTGTTCAAAAAACAGGTCGGCATAATCACCGCCTTTCGACATAGCTGCCGCAATTACTTTTTGCAGCATTTGAGGTGTCACTTCAAAATGGTCGAGAAAAAATTTCATCTGTTCTGAAATTGGTACGTTCTGGCACGATTGCAACAGTGGAGGCAAAAATACGCTTCCTGCCACTGCCACGCTACCTGTTTTAAGAAAATTTCGTCTGTTTAACTCCATGGTGAGCGATTTTTCGGGTTTATGAATTTTTTAAATGTATCGTGTGGCGTGTTGAATCCTTTTTTGATTCTGACGGATAAATATAGCTTTTGTCATTTATAAATAAGTAAACGCCGTAACCATTCCATTACAGCCAGCTCTTTTTTTTTCAGGATGGGTTTAGTTTTGTTATTTTTTCTGAAGAGGGGGTAAAAAATGGAGGGGCTCCTTTTTTTTAAAATCTTTTTCAGAAGAATCGTTAAAACCTGCGTGAAATAATGCTTTTTTAATGATTTTACATATAGATTAATTTTTTGGTGTTGTTTTTTTAGGGGTGCCTGTATTAAAAAATGTAAATTTTTTTACATCAACCCTGTATTTTTATGGGGGTATCAATTATTTTTGTCGATATATTTGAAAAAGTAAATTCAAGAAACGACTATGGCAGTATTCAGATTTAAAGCATTGGAAGAAGTTATGAATCGCGAACCCCGGCCGATTGTGCGGGAGGAAAATCTGACTTCAGATTATTACGGATCTTTGGTTTTTGACAAGCCGAAGATGAAGAAGTATTTGTCCCGCGAAGCTTACCAGTCAGTGGTGGATGCCATTGAAAGCGGCACCACCATCGACCGTAAGATGGCCGACCAGGTAGCGCAGGGGATGAAAGCCTGGGCGCTCGAAAACGGCGCGACGCACTACACCCACTGGTTTCATCCGTTAACCGACGGTACTGCCGAAAAGCACGATGCTTTTGTGGAGATCTCGAATCTCGGCGGCGTAATTGAAGCGTTCAGCGGGAAGTTGCTGGCCCAGCAGGAGCCCGACGCCTCTTCTTTCCCGAGCGGCGGTATCCGGCAAACGTTTGAAGCCCGCGGCTACACCGCCTGGGATCCTTCGTCGCCAGCCTTTATCAGCGAAACGACCCTGAGTATTCCTACCATATTTATCAGTTACACCGGCGAGGCGCTCGATTACAAGACGCCGCTGCTCCGGTCGTTGCGGGCGATTGACCTGGCCGCTACCGGGATCGCCCAGTATTTCGACAAGACCGTGGCCAGTGTCCAGGCCAACCTGGGGTGGGAACAGGAATATTTCCTGATCGACGAAGCGCTCTTTATGGCCCGTCCCGACCTGGTACTGACCGGCCGCACGCTGATGGGACACTCTTCCGCGAAGGACCAGCAGCTCGAAGACCACTATTTCAGTTCGATTCCCACCCGCGTCAACCGGTTTATGATCGACCTGGAAAATGAAGCCTACAAACTGGGTGTTCCGGTGAAAACCCGCCACGATGAGGTGGCGCCCAACCAGTTTGAGCTGGCCCCGATTTATGAAGAGATGAACCTGGCCAACGATCACAACCAGCTGATCATGGACCTGATGCACAAGGTTGCCCGGCGTCATAAATTCCGCGTCCTGTTTCACGAAAAACCCTTCACCGGAATCAACGGTTCGGGGAAACACAACAACTGGTCGCTTTCTACCAACACGGGGGTCAATCTCTATTCTCCCGGGAAAAATCCGAAAAGCAACCTGCAGTTCCTGACCTTCATTGTCAACACCATCAAGGCGGTTCACGACAACCAGGACCTGCTGCGGGCCAGCATTTACAACGCTTCCAACCAGCACCGGCTTGGCGCAAACGAGGCCCCGCCTTCGATCATTTCCGTATTTCTGGGGACCGAAGTTTCCAAAATGCTCGACCTGATGGAAACAGCGGTGGGGGAAAATAAAATGACTCCCGATGAAAAAACAGCATTAAAACTCAATATTGGCCGGATTCCCGAAATTATCCTCGACAGTACCGACCGCAACCGCACATCGCCTTTTGCCTTTACCGGAAACCGTTTTGAGTACCGCGCCGTGGGGTCGTCGGCCAACTGTGCTTCGGCCCTGATTGTCCTCAACTCGGTGGTTGCAAACCAGCTCAATAAATTTAAAGCCGAAGTTGATGGACTGATCGACAAGGGGACGAAAAAGGATGAAGCGATATTCCAGGTGTTGAAACGGCTCATTGTCGAGTCGAAGCCGATTCGTTTCAACGGAAACGGTTACAGCGAAGAGTGGGTGGAAGAAGCTGCCCGCCGCGGATTGAGCAACGTGCGCAATGTGCCGGAAGCGCTTGCGGCCTACCTGCGTCCCGAAAGCATCCGGATGTTCAAAAAGCTGGGTGTCCTCGACGAACGGGAACTGCACGGCCGGGTTGAGGTGGAATATGAAAAATTTGTCAAAAAGGTGCAGATTGAGTCGCGCGTGCTGGGCGACCTGGCGATTAACCACATTGTGCCGGTGGCCGTCCGCTACCAAACCATGCTGCTGCAAAATGTGAAGAACCTTCAGGAGGTCTTCTCCGGCGAGGAATATGAAGAGCTGGCCAGCGGCCGGAAACAACTCATCAAGGAGATTGGCGCCCACATCTCGCTGATCAAGTCAAAAGTGCATGACATGACGGAAGCCCGTAAAAAAGCCAATGTGCTGGAGGACAACGTAGAAAAGGCTGAGGCTTACGATCAGACGGTCTTCCCGTTCCTCGACGAAATCCGCTACCATATCGATAAGCTGGAACTGGTCATTGACAATGAAATGTGGCCGCTTCCCAAATACCGGGAATTGTTGTTCGTACGTTAATATCCAAATAGTTTGTTTGATCAGAAAATGGAGAGGCTCCGGGGTTCCGGGGCCTTTTTGTTACATCGGCCGGCCGGGTACAGAAGAGAACCTCGCTTCTGTTTGTTGACTGGCGCGCTTTTTTTTCATAAATTTCTTCTCTTTTTCCATAATTGTTGAACTTAAAAAACAGTATCATGGCACTCAAAGACGCGCTGAAAAGTTTAAATGAAGCAGTTAAGGACCTGACCTCGCTGCATGTTCAGACCTTTACCGGATCTCTCAAGGTAGATATCGACAAAAGCAACGGTTTTGATGAGCTGAAAAAACTTATTGAAACGCAATCGGCCAGCGGAGAGGTGAAGCTGGTTGCCGAGTCGCTGGTGAAATTTGACGGTGATTCTTACAACTTTATCACAAGCGATATTCAAAATGCACCCCCGCAGGCCCTCGATATTCACCAAAACGCTGTCACTTCGGGGTTGAACAACCGGCTTGCCCTGCTCGAGCTGTTTCAGGATCTGATCAAATAGGTTTGCCGGTTTTTACAGGTTGAAATGGACTTCACTTTTCCCGAATATTCCCTCGGAACGTTTCCTCTTCAGTTGCCGCCCGAAGAGCAGGCCGGATTTGTCGATTCGGTACTGGCCGGTGTGGAGGAGAACGGACTGGTAAATATTGTTCCCGCCGGCGAGGAGCAGGCTTTCGATCTCCGCAGTCAGAAGATCCGGATGCAGACCATCGCCACCCGGTTGTGGCTGCTCGGTTATCTGCCGCAAAAACTCTCCGGACGGCAGATCGAAAAGGATTTCAGACGAAAAGGGAAGGTGCAGCAGGCGATCCGGAAATTTCAGACCGAAGCCGGGTTGACGGTCGACGGGTGGGTGGGCGACGAAACCTGGTATGCGCTCGACGCGCTGGTCAGTTTCGAGTCCGACACGCAGGTGAACCGCTGGTTTGCCGGCGACACACCGCTCCCGGTGTTGCAGCGGGCGGCTCAGCTTCGCCTGTTTTCACTGGGGTTGTACGACGAAAAACCCGACGTGGGGTTTCGGGAGTTTCCGGCCTCCGGCTTTAACCGTTTTACCGAGGTTGTACGTTTGCTCCGGTTGAGCAGCCAGGTAATTGGTCCCGGTTTTTTCCCCAACACACTCGGATTACTTTTCAACCAGGATCAGCTGGTGGAAGCGCTTGCGAAACAGAACAGCAGTGCCGCCGGAAGTTTTACCGTTCATTTTTTTGGCGATCGTGACGAACAGGAGCGCCTGGTCAACCGCTTTGTGGTGAACATGGCCAAGATTGAACTCTGGCTACTGGGGTTCGACGTTCAGATCGATGGGAGGGACGACTACTCGGTCGCCGGGATGGAGAGCCGGACGGAAGTTGGTCCGCTGGATGCGGCACTCAACCAGTATTACCGCGATTTTGAGGAGGGGCGGCTGATCAGGGCTGCAGGACAGTCCAACCGGATCACGCCGGCGTTTTTTATTTCATTGCAGAAAACTGCCGGAACGGTGACCGAAACCAGCGACGATCCCGAAGATTTGAGCCGGGAGGTGGCAGCATTGCTGGACAGACCCGGCAAAATCGAGCAGGCCTGGAATTACATCCGCAAGCGGGGCGTCAGGTTGTGGGACGGGCTCCGGCGGCTCTGGCGGTGGGTGAAGCGGCTCGGCGAAAAAGTGCTCGGTTTTTTGGAGGAGAACGTTTTCCGGGCTTTTTTCCGGTACGTCTCCAAAAGTTTTAAGATTGTGCGGAAAGCGGTTGAGTGCGTTGCCGAGTCGGTGAAAGGTTACCTCCGCGGTTTTGTCGAAGCCGGCGATCCCCGCCTTACCCTGGTGCATACCGCTGCCGATTTCGACTACACCATTTTGCTGAATCCTGCTGCCGCCCCGCCCGATCTGCAGTTTTGCGCCGCTGCGGTAAAACGGCAGTCGGAGGTTTTTCAGCTTGCTTCCCGCATCGTAGGTTTCCTGATCCGGCTTTTGAAGAGGATCCTGATCGGGCCAGCGGGCTGGGCACAGCTGCTGGCTGAGCTTGCCCGAAGTTTGGGAGAGCTCAAACCGCTCTATTTTCAGCTGAAGGAACTGACCGGAGAGGCTGGCCCCCATTGATTCTGTCCGTAGCTTTTTTCTGATCTTTGGTCGAAAACAGCGGCCTTCTTTTCCCGTTAACTATACTATCGGGGCAGCTTCCCCGTTATCTAAAAAATCGGGAAAATAATTTACTTTTACATTCCCGGCTTTAAGGCAGGCAAAATTAAACCCCACCGTCCGGCAGGACGGGAAGTTTCCGGTTGAATTTCCTGCCTCCCGTGCGTTTAAAATATAAGTATTCAGATGAAGAACACCAGGTGGGTAATTATTCCGGTTATTGTTTTTTTGTTTGCATCGTGCACAACCAGCAAATTGGGACGTATGGCCGCCACTTCGCAGGAGATCGGCGAATATTACAAAGCCATTGAGAAATACCGCCAGGCCAACCGCAAGGAGAAAGACCGTGCCCGGCGGATGGATTATGCGTTTGCGATGGGTGAGTGTTACCGGGCGATCGGTAACTACGAGATGGCCGCGTTGTATTACAACAATGCCGTGAGGCGCGGTCACCCCGATCCGAAGGCCCTGCTTTGGAATGCCGAAATGTTGCGGGCTTCGCAGAAATATGAGGATGCACTGGAAAACTATCGGCTCTACCTGGAGGCGGTTCCCGGCGATCCGCAGGCCCTCAATGGCATGGAAGCCATCCGCATGACCCAGTCCTGGATAACCAATCCCACCCGGCACATCATCAACCCGATGAAAGAACTCAACTCGCGCGAAAGCGATTACAGTCCGGTTTACCTGGGGAACAAAGACAACGACATTGTATTTACCTCTACCCGCAAAGCTGCCACCGGTAAGCGAAAAAGTATGATCACGGGGAATACCTATGCCGACCTTTTTCGCTCCCAGTTCAGCATACAGCGGCAAAAGTGGGAAGAGCCCCAGCTGCTTGACCAGAATTTTATCGTCAATACCACCGACGAAGAGGGAGCGGCAACGCTCTCCTCAACCGGCGGCCAGATGTTTTTTACCCGCTGCCGCTACAACAAAAGCCAGAATATGGGCGCCCAGATCTACTCCACCTCGCAGGTGCGCGGAAGCTGGGCCGATCCGGTGCAGCTCGACCTTTTTGGCGACAGCATTACCGTTGCCCACCCGGCCCTCTCTCCCGACGGGGCAACCCTCTATTTTGTTTCTGATAAACCGGGCGGACAGGGCGGAAAAGATATCTGGAAAGCCCAAAAAGAGGGCGGCGCTTTTAAGAATCCGGTTAACCTCGGTTCCGTGATTAACACCCCCGGCGACGAAATGTTCCCTTTTGTGCGCGACAACGGCGAGCTCTATTTTTCATCGAACTACCACATCGGAATGGGAGGACTCGATATTTTCAGGGCTTACAAAGATAAAAACGACAACTGGCAGGTTGAAAACATGGGATACCCGGTTAACTCGCCGGCCGACGATTTTGGGATCGCTTTTGTGAGCGGCAAAGAGCAGGGGATGTTTTCCTCGAACCGCAAAGGTTCGCGTGGCGACGATATCTACTCGTTTGTGGTTCCGCCGACCATTTTTCAGGTGGCTGGCGAAGTGTTTAACAAAGAGGGCAACAGCCGGCTCGACGGGGCGACGGTGCGTGTGATCGGCACCGACGGGACCAACCTGAAAATGCGCACCCAGAACGGAAAATTCCAGATGAAGCTGCAGCCCGGTACCGAGTATGTCTTTGCCGCTTTTAAAGATGGCTTTCTCAACGACAAGGGGCGTGTTTCGACCGTGGGGCTGACCGACAGCAAGGATTTTCGGGTCGATCTTTACCTGACCCCCACCGATGCGCCTATCAAACTGGAAAATATCAACTACGAATTTGGCAAGTGGGATTTGCTGCCCGGATCGATTGCGGCGCTCGACTCACTGGCTGAGATCCTGGCGCTCAATCCCACCATCACCATCGAACTGATGGCACACACCGACCACGTGGGTAGCGAGCAGTTTAACTTTGAGCTGTCGCAGAAGAGGGCGCAAAGTGTGGTGGATTACCTCATTCAGAAAGGGGTGAATCCCAAACGGCTGGTGTCCAAAGGTTACGGTGAAACCTGGCCCAAAACGGTTACCCGCCAGCTGGCCGAACAGTACAACTTCCTGAAACGCGGCGACGAACTTACCGAAGCTTTTATCAACAAGCTGGCAACCCCGGAACAGAAGGAGATTGCACAGGGAATCAACCGGCGGACCGAGTTCAGGGTGCTTTCTACCGATTTTCACGAAACATTTGCCCCCGAACCGGAGAAGTAAACTTTTGGGGCTGGCAGTTGCCGGCGGTCCGACCGTTGCAGGGAGGCGCGCCGGGGTAAATCTGGGTGATGACCAACCGGCCTCTTCTCGTGTGTTTCCGCTTCAATCTCCGTTGGCTTTCCGGTGAGTTTTCAGTTTTTCTTGATCAGTTTGCTTCCCACCTGGCAGTGAAGGCATTTTTTGGCTTCGCAGTAACGGTTTTTCAGCTGCAGCAGCGCCTGGGTTTCGAAAGCCGAGACTGGCTGCACGCCCAGCGCCTTCCATTTTTCGATAACCGAATTGTTTTCGGGCGGAAGTTGTTCGAGCCACTCCAGCGCGCGGTCTTTCAGATGAGGTTTGTTGTGTTGGTCCCCGTAAACAAACAGGAACGGGATGACGGTGTTTATAACCAGGGTGTTGACGGCCGTTTCGCCCAGCCGTTTGACGGAGTTTTTCGAGGGATAGTTGAATTTGTAGTGGCTGTTCCAGTATTCCGAAGCCTCCACGTCGAAGAGTTGCCGGATCTCTTTGAGCGAAGCTGTTTCGAGCAGTTGTGAAAAGAGTCCGGAGGAGCGGTGCAGCAAAGCTGCCAGCTGTGCCAGCCGGATCGTGGGGAAATTGACCGGCCGCAGGCGCAGGAATTTCCAGAGGTGCCCTTCCATCGGTTTTAGGCCGTATTTTTTCAGGAGAAAAGCATATTCACTGCGCAGTTGCAGGAAGTATTCGTCGCCAAGCAGCTCCTGGTGCAGGAGTCCGGCCTGGCCAAACAGCAGGGCCTCCAGCTGAAAGAGGTGGTCTTTGTGTTTTCCCGGTATCGACAGCGGCAGGGATTTGGCCAGCATTTCGAAAGGCAGTGCGTTGGTTTTAAAACCAAAATTCCGGGCGATGAACTGGTAGAAAGTTTCGTTCCAGTTGTAGTTGTTTTCGGCCAGGCGCTGTACGATCTCGCCGGTTTTCTCCTGCAGCCGTTCCACCAGCAGCCGGTTAAACCCGATTTTCAGGGCGAGATGATCCACCTGGTGAAACTGATTTTGACAGGCGATCCAGGTTTGGGCCGCCAGCAATTTCTGGTAGTTTTCGAGCAGGTGCGACGGATAGGAGAGAGGCAGCGTGGGAATTTCGCCGCCGGTGGCGCGGGTCAGCGGCAGGTCGGCGTGCTGTACCACATGCAGGATGATGCTGTCGTAGGCCGGATCGGCTTGGTGGTTGTGGCGCTCCCAGTCGGAGGCCGACACATGGATCTCGACGTTGCCGGCCCACAGGGTGTCGCCGATTTTGATGCGGGCATTGAAGAAGTCGGGGCCGGCGTCGTAATTTCGCCGTCCCGGGTCGATCACTTCCACGGATTCACCGCCGGTGGTTTTTAGGTTTTCGGCCGTAAAAAGCCGCTGCTCCCACACAAACTGAAGAAATTCTTCCGTCATATCCATTGGGTTTTTCAGGTTACAACCGCACAACCGGTTTTATCCCTGTTCCGGCCCATCCTCGTTTGGTGGCGAAAGCCTGTCTGGATAAGGTTAAAAGTGCAGGTCCGCTTTGGGTTGCGGCAGGTGCCTGGCTTTTAACGTGCCTGTTTTGCGGTCACTCTAAATTACTGATTTTCCGGAATATTTCCCACAGGACGATGCCGGCGCTCACCGACACGTTGAAGGAGTGTTTGGTGCCAAATTGTGGAATTTCGAGGGCGCCGTCGCACAGGTCGATCACTTTTTGCTGCACCCCTTTTACCTCGTTGCCAAAAATTAGGGCGATTTTTTCGCCGGGCTGCGGATGGAATGCCGGCAGGCTGATGCTGTTTTGCACCTGTTCCACGGCCAGCACCCGGTATCCTTCGGCTTTGAGCCGGACGACGGCCTCCCCGGTGTCTTCGATATAGCTCCAGCTGACCGATTTTTCGGCGTCGAGGGCGGTTTTGTGGATCTCTTTATTGGGCGGGGTGGCCGTAATTCCGCACAGGATGATCCTTTCAATCAGCAGGGCGTCGGAGGTGCGAAAGACCGAGCCGGTGTTGTGGCAGCTCCTGATATTGTCGAGCACCACCACAACGGGCAGTTTGCCGGTTTGGCGGAACTCTTCCACCGAGAGGCGGTTCAGCTCCTCCATGCTCCGTTTTTGCAGGATATTTTTTTTGGTCATTTCCGGATATTGTCAAAGGTTGATTTCTGTTCTGCGCACGGGCATGGTCATGCAGCGGGCCCCGCCGCCTCCGCGCGCCAGTTCCGAACCGGCAATGGTAACCACGCACCGGCGGTAGTCGTCGGGCGATTTCTGGCCGGCGATCACCTCTTCGGCGGTTATCACTTCAAAGCCGTACCGGTTCAGCTCTTCGATGGTGTGGCTGTTGCGTTCGTAGCCGATCACCTTTCCGGGAGCAAAGGCGAAGAAGTTGGCGCCGCTGTGCCACTGTTCGCGCTCTTGGGTCCAGGCATCTTTTTTGCCGCCGCAGGCGATGGGACGGAGGTCGATGCCCAGTTTTCCCAGTGCCACCAGGATGTTGGGCTCGTCGGTGATGGAGCAGACCCGGCCGTTTTCCACGGCAAGGTGGATGGTGCGGTAGCGGTTGATCTCAAAAATGATCGGTTCGTAAACCATGCAGGCGTCGTGGTCGAGGAAGGTGAACACCATGTCGAGGTGGATGAACGACTCGGGCGCCGAGGGCAGCTGCTGGACAATAATGTGATGCGGTTCGTTGGTGGTCCGCCTGATTTTTTCGAGGATAAAATCGATCCCCTGGGTGCTGGTCCGGACGCCGGTTCCGATCACAAACACATTGTGGCGGGCAACCTGGAAATCGCCGCCCTCGAGTGTTGCGCGCGGATGGGGATCGAAGCCGGGAGCGGGCTTCAGCGGGTTGAAGGTTTGGGTCCGCAGCACGGGATGGTGAGTGAAGATCGCTTCCATGATGAGCGATTCGCGCTCGCGCACCCGGTTGGCCATGCGGCCGATCAGCAGGTGGTTGTTCATGCTCATGGCCGCGTCGCGGGTAAAGAAGAGGTTGTGCAGCGGCCGCAGCAAAAACCGTTCGTCACTCATATATTTGGTGAGGTTGTCCTTCACCAGTGGAACGCCCTGGATGAGCTGTCCAGCAAGCGTTTCGGGCGGCAGGGACATAAGCGTGCCGGCTGCCTGGCAAATCTCTTCGTTGCAGCAGATTTCGTGCAGCAGGTTCTCTTTTATGGTTTCATTTTTCAGGATGTCGGCCAGCAGGTCGGCCACTTCGAAGGTGGCGCTTACCTTTTGCAGGACTCCTTTCAGCTGGTCGTACTCCCTGGTTGCCACCGACAGGTTCAGGATATCGCTGTAAAGGGCCCGTTCGGCATTTCCGGGAGTCATGTTTTCCACTTCGGCGCCCGGCCGGTGCAGGATCACCGCCTCGAGGCGGCCAATTTCAGAACTTACCGAGGTTTGAATGGTTTCTGTCATAAAGCTGCTAATTTTGAACCGCAACAAAGATATAAACTTTGAAAACGGATAATGGCGGAATCATTTATTCGTTCTACTTTTACAGTGTTGCAGAAAATGGAAAAACGATTGTTCATACCGGTTGTATTGCTGTTGACAACCCTTGCCGCAGGTGCGCAGGAGGTCGATTCCATGCGTTTCGGAGTGGGGTTTGTCAAGGGAAACGACACCATCATCCACCACGACCTGAAAGAGGTGTGGATCTATCCACAGCGGCAGTACAAAAGTCCGCGCTACCAGCGGCAGTATGGACGGCTGGTGCAGAGGGTGAAAAAGGTCTATCCGTATGCCAAGCGCGCCAACGAACTGCTGCGGCAGTATGAACCCGAATACCTGAGCATGAAAACCGACCGCGAACGCCGCAAACTGATCAAAAAAGTGGAAGGCCAGCTGATGGCCCAGTACAAGGAGGAGTTTAAGAAGATGACCATTTCCGAGGGAAAGATCCTGATTAAACTGATCGACCGTGAAACCGGCCGCACCTCGTTTACGCTCATCAAAGAGTTTCGGGGCGATTTTACCGCCTTTTTCTGGCAGTCGATTGCGCGTTTGTTTGGCAACAACCTCAAGGATGAGTTCGATCCGTATGGCGAAGACCGCATGATCGAAGAGATTGTGGTGCTGGTTGAGATCGGCTACCTGTAGCCGCTGCCAGCCTTTTTACCCCCGGGCCGCAACAGCCTGTTTGATAACCATTATTCTCCCCCGAAAGCTATTGTTTTATCCACCCCGGTTTTGTAATTTGGAAACCAAATTAAATCTGATTTCGTTGTTTCAAAAGCCAACACAAAGCTAAAATACGGGAACGGCTTTTGCAACCGGCAATTGCAAAAGTTGGCAAAGTGCTGTAAATAGATAATACGAAGGAAAATGAATAAATTAAATTTTGAACAGATGGAATGTATCAACGGAGACAGTTGGGTTAGAGATGCCCTCCGAGGAATTAGGGACGTTGTTGTTAGCATCGCGGGTTAGATATTTACAAGAATAACAGACTTTGGCTGGTCAGTTCAAGTTGTTGGAAGTGAAGCATATTTAATGAGTTAATGTTGTTTTTAGTGGAAGCTTGTATTTAGGTGGAACAATTACCATCAATTTTAAAATAACACTTTGATAGGTTGATTCTAAGGTAATAGTTACATCAAAATTGAATGAGTTTGATAAGATATTTCGCTTTCTAGTCAACCTTTAATATTTTGTTTAGTCTATGAAATACATATATGCAATATTGGTTTGTTTGGCTACTTTTCCATCCATTGCGCAGATTTCAGGGCAAGTGATTGATGTTGACAGTGTTCCGGTGAAATATGCTGCGGTCGTCAACGTTAAGAATAATATAGGCTGTATATCTGATTCCTTAGGATTTTTCTCTTTAAATGCTTTACAAAATGACTCCATCAGTATTCGATGTATTGGCTTTCAGGCTGACACTTTTCCAGTAAGTAAAAATTTTGAGAAGTATATCTTAACTCGGAAAATATATGATTTGAATGAAGTTGTCGTTTCAAAAGATTATGCAGCCTTGCTATACTTTATAAGCTATAAAAACTTAATTGCAAAACTAAAAAAGGAAAGCAGAGATAGATTCTATTGCAATGCAGTAAGTCTCTTAAACAGAGATACATTACAAACAATGTATCTTGATTTGGATTTCGAGCAAAAAATTACAAGGAATGCACCAGAGTTACTAATTCACAACAGATTTGTGGAAATTCAGAATAAAAGTACAATAAAAGAATTACTGGCTAATTCATTTATGGATTATAATTTAAGACTTGGATTTTTACCCAAAGTGGGTTTTCCTCGATTATTCCTTACTCAAAACAAAGAAGAGGCGATAAATAGCAAGTATGTTTTTCAGATAGCATCTGACTCACTATTTATGAAGGTCAGATTTACTCCTATAACGAGTGCAACTTCTTCATCTAAGGTTTTTGAAGCTACAATTTTTAAAAAAGATACCTGTCTAGTCGCTTTTGCTGTGACATCCTATCCCAATTCAAATTTTAAATGGAAAGACAAAAACAATAAACCTGATCAATTAGATCAATCAACCTATTTTCGAATGTCAAATGAAGATGGATTCTATTATATATCAGAAATATATTCCTGCGTAAATCTATATTATTCAACAAATGCCAAAGTAGATATAGCTAAATATGCTGTGCGTTTAAAAAACTATTGCCATGCCAAAGAAAAACTAAAAAAACGTTTTGGTACATATTTTATCGATAATTACATAGTTTTTAAGAAAGACAAAAAATCGAATTATTCGTCAGAGTTTTGGAAAGATAATGCTTTTCCTCTCGAAATTCCATCCAATTTTGAATAATCCAGATAGGGTTAACAACTGTATAATTAGGAATGCAGTTGTTTTTAATAAACGCTCACGGCAAATCGGATACACTAGATTTCGTAACGTATTGGCTGATGAAAAAATAACCGACACAATTTAAAGGAGAGAAAATATGAAAGAAAAGCAGTGGTACGAAATATTATTTGAAAACTATGGGCAAAAATATGACCAGGAGGGTTTCGTACAGGGAACAATTGGCGAATGTGATTTTATTGAAAAAGAGTTGAATTACAACAAAGAGCTGAGGATTATTGATGTCGGGTGCGGCACCGGTCGTCATGCCATAGAGTTATCTAAAAGGGGGTATCCGGTTACAGGAATTGATTTGTCGGAATCGATGCTCGAAAAAGCGAGAGAAAAGGCCAAGCACGACGGTTTACAAATCGACTTTTTAAGGCACGATGCGCGGAATTTACCATTTGAAAACCAGTTTGATGTGGCGATTATGCTATGTGAAGGTGGTTTTCCGTTGATGGAAACCGATGAAATGAATTTTGAAATTCTCAAGAATGTGTCCAAGTCGTTGAAGCAGCGGTCAAAATTTATCTTTACAACGTTAAACGGGTTGTTTCCGTTGTTTCACTCCATCAATGATTTCCACGCGCAAGGGGCTGTTGACGGCAATGCGACATACGATAGCAAAAATTTTGATCTGATGACTTTCCGGGATTACAACATCACAAAAGTGGTGGATGATGACGGAGTGGAAAAAGAACTTGCCTGCAACGAAAGATATTATGTGCCCTCTGAAATAACCTGGTTGCTGAAAACGGTGGGATTTACAAAAAATGAAATTTTTGGAGCCCGGCTCGGCGCTTTTTCCCGGGAAGATCAATTAACGACCGAAGATTTTGAAATGCTGGTAATTGCCGAACGATAGCAAAATGTTCCCATGGTACCACGATCCGGGATGTTGACGACCTCCTTTTTTTGTGATGCTTCGGTGTTTTCAGGGATGATAAGGGAAGCAAGGTTGACGAGTATAAAATTCTCTTAACTTATTCAGGAAGTTCATCAACATTTTTGGGCGGACAACCCAACCTGAATGACACAAACAGACATCCATTTCTGAAACCGAAGCAGGAGGACGATGGGGTTGTCAGTTAATTGGTAAAGCTATTGGTGAATTTTAAAACAGGTGATAACTCAATTTGCCAGCGGTGAGGGTGATTCAGTCCAAACCGGAACAAGTATTATTCGGTCAGAAATGGATATTTTTTTGCTCCTGCCATCTCCTCCGGCAAAATGCCTACTAATTCAGTCTTATTTTCAACATGGGAGTATTTCAGCCAGATTAATTTTGCTTCCAATGAGAATAAAATCTAAAAATTGAAAAGGAAGATTATGAGAAGATTTCTTACCACAATCCTCGCCTTATTTGTCGGATGTACGCTTTTCGGACAAGGGAAGCGCTACCAGAGACCTGTGGCGAACCGGGTGGTTAAAACCATTAACACCCAATGGACATTTAATTATTTTCCGGAAGAAAAAGCCGAAAATGGCGGATACGAAGATCCGGCATTAGACGACTCTGAGTGGAGTTACGTTGCAATTCCGCACACCTGGCAAACTTATGAAACAACCCGGGAGCTACATCCTTATATCCGGAATGTTTCGGCCAAAGACGATCCTTATTGGTGGAATGGCTGGGGGTGGTATCGCAAGCACCTTGTCATCGGAAAGGAGTATGCCGGACGCAATGT
>ERZ795032.1603-NODE-1603-length-15141-cov-14.705687_pt1 | contig 15141 bp, 14 predicted proteins | sample MGYA00375124_ERZ795032 | MGnify/ENA primary metagenome ERZ795032 (study PRJEB30167, sample SAMN05720154) | activated sludge metagenome | isolation source: Anaerobic digester | place: China | collected 2015-12-16 ...
TGCCCTGTTGCGGGTTCCCGGCCTTCTTTGTAGATAACACCCAGGTTACGTTTACCATCGATTTTGACAACCAGTGGCTGTGAAAAACGCACATGGCGCAGGAATTCATCTTCGTAAACTGCAGGCTGAGCCTTCAGATAATCCACATCATAATGCCCGTCACGTATATATGGGTTGATGGTAAAATATCCTACCCTGAAAGACGTGAGGTTTTGAAAGAAATGCGTTCCCTGGCTGGGGTCAATGCGGTAATTCTCCAGGCTGGATTCGATGATTACCCGAGCTCCGGAAATATGTGGCCACTTGACCGGGATCCCAAGCCATGGGTCGGAAGATCCCCAGCGGCCAGGCCCGATGATGATATACGGCCGCTTTTCCTTTAAGAACCGGTCGTTGAGTTCAAATACCCTGTCGGCGATCCTTGGACTTTGTGCGGGGTCAAATGCATCAGGCTTAACATACAGGATATCATAGATTTCGCGGTTAATACCATTGCCCAGCGCCGACTTGCAATACACCACGGTTTCATCTATCCGGACCTGCTCCAGGTTTTCATCAATGGTCTCCTTGTTGTCAACTACCGGCCTGATCTGCAACAGGTTAAAAATATGGGGCTCGCCATCTTTGCGGTTCAACTCCATGGCAAACTCGATCTCGATGGGTTTGTTCATCTCCCTCTGACCTATCTCAAGACAGGTTTGCAGTATCTCCGCCAATGGGAAAACGTTATGGCTCAGGATATGCGAGAAGGTGATGAGCTTCTTTCCTTCATACTGGACACCATCCCGGATCATATGGTTGGCAAAGTCAAAGGTAGAGGCCACATGCTTCAGGGACCCATCGCCTTCTGCTTCTGCGATGCGCAGTTGCATCAGGTTGATACCATCATCGATGCATGGATAAAAGGCGCCGGCATCCAGGTTGAGCGCGAAAAAAGTCTTCTGCGTCTCCCGAAGCGCCATTTCCGGATTGGAAAGCTGCAGCACCTTACGCGGATATTTGGGAGAAAAACGCAGCGTCTGCCCGCCATCCACGATGTATTTACCAAGACCGAATGCAATATTGACGATGCCATCCTCGGGGCGTTCCGGGTGAATGGGGTAGAAATTGATGGACCTTGCAACCCCGCTGATCGTTGGATAAAAACGGTTACCGTACTGCCATCCAATGACTTCCTGCAGGACGATGGCCATCTTTTCCTCATCGATCACATTTGAAGTTGCCGACATATACGCCTTTGACGCTTTGAAGAAGGCTGAAGCATAGACACTTTTGATGGCATTGCTCAGCATCTCGATCATCAGGCGCTCCTCATTGCGGATATTAGGAATCATATACGTCGAATATATCCCTGCAAACGGCTGATAGTGACTATCTTCCAGGAGACTCGACGAACGGATTGCAATAGGATTGCTCACCACCGTGATAAACGTATACAGGTCTTCATGAATCCTGAAAGGCAGGCGGGCCTGGATGAAATGCTGCAGTATTTCCTCATCCGGTGTATCCCCCAGCGCTACCTTGTACAGGTTGTTCTCCTCCATGAATTCATCGAAGATATCTGTACACAGCACCACTGTCTTGGGAGTGGAGATAAGCGTGCCTTCGAAGCGGCTGAAGAGCTGATTCCGTTTAATGAGAGAATCCAGGAAGGCGAGTCCGCGCGCCTTACCACCAATACTGCCATCACCGATGCGGGTAAAGCTGAGGTATTCATCGAAGCGCTCACGGTTGAACTCTGCAATCACACCCCTCGCCTTGTTGAACCTGAAGTTCGCGATCGCATCAAAAAGGTAACGCCTCACCTCATCCAGGTCCCTGAAGTCTTCGGGCCTTAATTCCTTGAACAGGCGGGCAAGGGGAAAGACAGCACGGGCATTGAGCCAGCGTGAGAAGTGATTTCGTGAGATGTGGTAAAAAAGTACGTCATCCGGGATATCGAAAATGGTTTCCTGCAGGGATTTCAGATCGGATGCCCTGGCCACCTCGCGGTTCGAAACCGGATCCACAAACACGAAATCCCCGAAGGCAAAATGTTCACGGATATAATTCCTCAACTCGATGGATAATGTCTTGCTGTTTTTATTGATAAATCCAACCCCCATTTCCCTGGCTTTTCCGGCCATTTCATCCTCCGATGACTGCAGGAGGAATGGTATAAAAGCGTCATCAGCTTTGACCTTCCGGCATAAGCGAAGCCCTGCCTCCTTGTCTTCATAACCGTTGCGTTTGTAAGACACATCGGAGATAATCCCGAGCAGGTTTTTCTTATACTTCTCGTAGAGGGCGATGGCTTCCTCATACTGAGTTGCGAGGACGATCTTGGGACGTCCCCGCATCCGAAGCATCTTCTGGTGCTCGTTCAGCCCCTCCGCCATGAATACCTTGCTTTGCTTGAATATGATCTTGTAGAGATGGGGCAGATAGCTTGAATAAAAACGTATAGAATCTTCCACCAGCAACAGGATCTGTACCCCTTCCTCCTTGGCATCATGCTCCACATTCATCTTATCCTCAATCAGCTTGATGATGGCCAGCAACAAATCCGTATTCCCAAGCCAGGAAAACACATAATCGATGGCCTGCATATCATCCTGGGCTGCCTTGATCTTGACTTCCCTGGAGAAAGGGGTCAGCACAACGATAGGTATGCGGGGGTATTTGTTCTTCATCCGCTTTGCCAGGGCGAAGGAATCTGAGTCCTCAGGACTTAGCATCGTAATGATGAGGTCTATCTTTTCCTCTTCCAGCACCTCAAAAGCTTCCATTTCGGTGTGCACCTGGATAAACTGTGGCGGGTACCGCAGGTTGAGGGCCACGTATTCGTTGAATATCTGCTCGTCGATGCGCCCGTCATCTTCCAGCATAAAGGCGTCATAAGCACTGGAAATCAGAAGCACATGATAGATCCGCTTCTTCATCAGGTTATGAAAGGCGGTGTCGGTGAAATAGACCTTATAAGGAGCAATAGGGTTGATCTTCGAAGCCATAGGTAGTAATACTGTCTGAAGTTGAATACCGGATACCAATGTTACGTTAAAAATGCTTTGGTTTCGCAAGTTCTGCAGAACTGCATGATACCAATCTTAACACCCTTTAACTTGCTCATTCCTTCTGAAAAAAGTACATTTGGGTGTTCATTCGAACCGGCATGCTGAGAAACATTTTGATTTTTGTACTTCTCTGGACGACTGCCTGTCTTGCCGCACAACAGCGCAATAACGAGCTTCTTACCTATGCCGTTGCGCAGGTGAACGAAGGACAGTTTGTAGTTGCCGAGCAGGCCCTAAACAAACTCCTGACCCTGGAGCCCACGCATAAGGATGCGCTCTTTCTCAGGGGTTACTGCCGCTATAAGACGGGGAAGTATGAATCGGCCATGGCCGATATGAACAGGTTGATCAGCCTGGATGAGTCTGTTGCCAATGCTTACCTCATCAGGGCAAGGCTGCACCGTATCAGGGGCAACTACTGGTCCTCGCTGTCGGATTACAACCGCGCTCGAAAGCTCGATCCTTACCAGACGTTTTTCAGTATTACCAGGGGTCTCGTCAGCGAAACACAGGAATAATTCCCCATCATCAAGGCTTAGGGAACTGCCGCACAAATACATGCCAAGTATTTGATTTTTATATATTTTTTACTAACTTACGGGTCTCACCAATACCGGGGTAATCATCATGAAAAAGAACATCTTTTTGATTCTGCTGGGATGTTTTTGCATTCCGCTGATGCTTTCTGCGCAGGCCTGGACCGCCGAGAAGCTACCAGACCTGCCCGGAAAATGGGAACTTCGCGGGGTCCATTTCCCTGCGCCTCAGCTCGGATGGGCTGCCGGATTCAACTATGAAGGGGTCGGGTTCACCAAGGACATGACCCAGGGCCTTTTGCTCAGGTGTGATCAGGGAGTATGGGCCAGGGTTGACCTTCCCGCTCCAGGGACTAACTGGAACCTCCAGGGTGTGTGGTTTCTGAATGAAAGTATGGGATGGGCCTTTGGCCACAACCGGGAAGCGAAAACAGGACTTCTTTACAAATATGCTCAGGGTAAATGGGAGCTGGTATCATTGCCGGTTGTCGATATGAAAGACTGGGTGCTCTATGAAGTGTACTTTGCCAATGAGAACCTGGGCTGGGCAATGGGAGGCGGAGGAAAGAACGGCAAGCCTGTCCTGATTGAATACAACCATGGTACCTGGAGCCTGGTTTCCTCCCCTGAATTCAAGGAGCAAACCATCCTGGCCATGCATGGCATCGGCGAAAACCTGGTTTTTGCAGGGGGGTTCAAAGATGGAGACATGAGCAGTGTCACGAATTCCTATGCCAGTGGTTCCTTTATCATCCAGAAGAACGGCCCGAATTGGGAGCCGGTCAAACTGCCACTGCTTTCCAAAAACATCATCTGCAGAGACATACAGTGCATAGATGCCAAGACTGTTTTCGCTGTCGGCTGGATGCCCGCCTTCCAGGCAGCTCCTGAAACAGGAAAGATCCTGACCTTCGATGGGAAGAAATGGGCAGAGATGAAGGTAGATGCAGGGGCCAAGGAATGGAACCTCTTTGGGGCGGCTTTTGAAAATGCTGACATGGGCTGGGCTGTTGGTAATCTCCCTAACCGCAAGCGCGGCCTTATCATGGAATTCAAGAAAGGTGAGTGGGCACCATTGGGGAAAAAGGCAGAACCTCAGTTAGGTGAGGATTGGCGTTTGTATGGAATATCAAGGGATACCAAAGGGGCTTACTATGCTGTGGGAGCTGACTATAAGACCAATAAAGGCATTGTCCTGAAGTACACAAAATGATGACACGGGGCTTCCTTGCGGAGCCCGTCAAGCCTGAAAGCGGATAAACCTGCTCGGTGGTCTTCTCTATTCTTTGCAGATATCCAGAGATGGCTGCAAATCATCGCAAACGACAGGGCATGTACTCAGCAAAGGCCCCTTGGACAGGTAATAGGCATCTCCGAGCTCGATACCCTCGCGCTGGAGTGGCCGGATAACAGCGATCATGCCATCCGTGCCTTCCGCGCGCATCCAACCAATGTACAAACGGAAACCATGCACTTCTTCTCCCATGGTTTCGGCGATGTGTTTCATGGTCGCATACTGACCTATATCCAGATCCACGACCCTGGGGGCACAAGGATCCAGCTTCATCTGACAATAGTCATGTAGGTATACCTGGGCTTCCTCCCTGGATATACTGACATCGCTTTCCAATTTAGGGATTTGTAAGTAGAGCACCGTCAGGACTACTCCCAACGTAATTCCGGCAATCAGCCAGATAAATGGAAGGACAAACTTTTTCATGGTGAGGGGGGATAGGTGCGTTAAGATGGCGTGAAGTTACGATATGAAAAGCCGAATGTCAAGATACCCTTCTCAATATCAATACAATAAATAGACAATGGACTATTTACATGGAGACATTTCGAACAAGCCAGTCCAGGGCATGGTCATCATTGCAGGGAATGACAGTAAACTGACTTTGCAGCTCAATGGCTGCATTGCCGGTAACATAAGCCCGTCGGGCCACTTCGAGCATATCCAGATCGTTGTAGTCATTGCCCATTGCCACCAACTCATGCGCTCCAACGCCAAGACGTCGCATCAGAAAGTGAAGGGCGTCACCCTTGGACACACCATGAGGAAAGACCTCCATCCAGAAACTCCGGTGGTCAATCGGAGAGGTAGTGCGGATGACTTTAAAGGCCTTCAGGCCGGCTGCCAATCCATTAAAAGCAGACACGGAAGGCTCCAGGATGGTCAGGAACTGGGCAGCTCCGGCCATGTCTGTCTTTTCTTCGTCCCACCATTCCCAGAAACCCTTGTAAAACTCCATCCTCCTCAGGAAATCAGGATGAAGGGCCGTATCCGCCCTGTAAACATGAAAGCGGTGGTTTTCGGGTACCGGATGATGCACCATAAAAGAGATGTCCCGATCCATGAAATAAGCCGCTATCCGGCCTGCATCAACTTGATCCAGTCCTTTTCTCCAGATCAGGTCACCCGACTCCACCTCAAGAATACCCGCCCCGGTAGAGAACACAATATAATCAACTGGCAGGAGGCCAGACAATGCCCGTTTCAATGAGAATATGGATCTACCGGTAGCCAGCACCCTGCAAATGCCCCTGCGGCCCAGCTCATGTAAAGCTTCGAGGTTTTCTTCACTCAAACGGCCCCGGCTGTCCAGTATCGTTCCGTCAAGATCCGTAGCCAGCACCTTAAACCCAGGTCCACCTATGCCTTCACTTGTTTTCATTAATACGAAGTTAGCGAGAATAGTTACCTTCAAGATAATTTGTAAAGGACGTGTTGGAGGTGTGTGAATAATTTTTCAAACTTTTAAACGAATTGAACTATTGTTCATTATATTTGCATTGAACAAATGCTCATTTAAGCATGTCACCTAACCTGAAGCGCCCGAGAAAGATACTCAATCCACCGCTTGTAAAGGGATTCAAGCCTTACGGTCCTGCACTCTCCCAGGGCAGGGATGCGATCATGATGCATTTTGAAGAATACGAAGCGCTTCGTTTGTGTGATTATGACATGCTGAATCATCACGATGCATCACAGGAAATGGGTGTATCACGGCCTACCTTCACCCGCATCTATGCATCGGCAAGAAAAAAAATCGCCCGGGCCTTTGTAGAAGGTAAACAGATCACCCTGGAAGGTGGCAAAGTGTACTTTGACAGTGACTGGTATCACTGTCTGGATTGTGGATGCTATTTTAATAATCCTGAGATGAGCCTGCCAGTCACTGATTGTCCCTTATGCGGTCATAATAGTTTCACAAGGGCCATGCCAACCTCCCCTCTCGACAGCGAAGAAATCTCTACCGGAGATTACTGTATATGTCCGGGCTGTGGGAAAGAAATAGAACATATACCTGGTATACCTTGCAACGCGGAATACTGTCCTGTCTGCCAGACAAGAATGAGAAGAAAAGGAAACCCATCATGACAGGAGCTTTGAACTTGTAAAAATGAAGATAGCCATCACATCCCGGGGAAACACACCGGACGCGCTGCTGGATCAGCGGTTTGGCCGCTGCAATTACTTCGTTGTGCATGACTCCCAGACGGGAAGCATCGAATACATCCCCAACCCCGGCAAGGTCCTGGAGGAAGGTGCCGGCCCTGCCGCTGTTGAACTTCTCTCCTCACGTAAAGTGATGATGATCATATCAGGAGAATTTGGGATTAAAATCAAGCCCATACTGGACAGTCTGAACGTTCAGCTGATTATCATCAAAGACCGGGAAAGAACGGTCGGAGGAATCATACAGATGTTAAACCATAAAAAGCTTTGATCATGCCTAAACTGGACGGAACGGGGCCGGAAGGCCATGGAAGAAAAACCGGAAGAGGCCTGGGACGGTGTACAAACCAGGACCATATATCTAACAGCAAGGAAATCGGACAAGGTATGGGAACGCGAAGGAGATCAGGTGGAGGACAAGGCAAGGGAAAGCGCCTGAGAAGTGGTGAAACCCATGAATAACCAGGTAGAACAGTACATTGGCAGGATATGATCAGAGAAGTCAGAAATGATCGCACGCGACATTCAGCGACAACACGTTTGTAATCAATCGTTTACAATCATTTAAATCAGACATTTTTATTCCATTCATTAACCTAACACTTAACAACCATGGAACAACAAAATCAGGAATTCTATGCCATGCCACGCATTGGCGAGAAAGCGCCTTCATTCAAAGCTGTCACCACCCAGGGTGAGATCAATTTTCCTGCGGATTTCAGTGGCAATTGGGTGATTCTGTTCAGCCATCCGGCCGACTTCACACCCGTTTGTACATCCGAATTCATGACTTTCGCTCATATGGAGGACAAGTTCGCTGAAGCCAATTGCAAACTCGTCGGACTCTCAGTGGACGGCTTGTACAGTCATATTGCCTGGCTCAGAACCATCAAGGAAAAGATTGAATTCAAAGGGATGAAAGACATCGAGGTGAAGTTCCCTTTGATTGAGGACATTACGATGGAGGTAGCCAAAAAGTACGGCATGATGATGCCGGGAGAAAGCAACACAAAAGCTGTCAGGGCTGTATTCTTTGTTGATCCTAAAGGGATTATCCGCGCCATCATTTATTACCCTCTGAGCCTGGGCCGCAACTTTGACGAATTATACCGTGCCCTTATCGCGATGCAGGCAGCCGATGCCTTCTCCATAGCGACACCCGCCGACTGGCGGCCGGGGGATGAAGTCATCGTACCCACAGCCGGATCATGTGGTGTTGCCAAGGAAAGAATGGAAAATCAGAAGGATATCAAATGCTACGACTGGTTCTTCTGCACCAAACCATTAAGTAAAGAAGCTGTTGAGAAAACCATTCTGAAGAAATAAAGCCGGAGCCCGCATGCCCTGTCATCCTGAAGAAGGGGCAGGCATGCGGGGGCTTTTAACTCCTTTTCCCGATGAAAAAACGTATCGCCATTCCCATGGACGGCTCCGTATTGTCCGCTCATTTCGGTCATTGCCAGGCATTTGCTTATGTTGATGTCGTTGACCATAAAATTTCTGAAATATCCCTGATGCGACCACCGGAACATCAACCCGGATCGTTCCCAAAATGGGTCGCCGCCCAGGGTGCCACCGACGTCATCGCAGGAGGCATGGGGCCTATGGCCATCAGCCTGTTCAACGATGCCGGAATCAATGTCTTTGTTGGTGCACCCGTTGATACACCCTCCAGCCTGGTTGAGCGATTCCTTGCCGGAACACTAGACCTTAATGCAAACTATTGTGACCATGACCATCATAGTGGTCATGGAGCGTGTAAGCACTGATGCAGTGAAAATTGCCATCGCCAGCGGGAAAGGCGGGACAGGGAAAACAACCCTGGCAACCAACCTGGCAGCACTTATTGCTGAAAAACAGGAAATTGCGCTTGTTGACCTTGACGTGGAGGAGCCCAATTCCGGTTTATTTCTGAAGGCTGAGCAAGTGCATAAGGAAAGTCTGATGAAACAGGTCCCACAATGGGATACAGATAAATGCACGCTATGCGGGTACTGCACCAGCATCTGCCAATTCCATGCCGTCATCCAATTAGATCCATCTATCCTCATTTTTCCGGAATTATGCCATAGCTGCTATGCCTGCAGTGAGTTATGTCCTGAAGGCGCCTTGCCGATGGCAGGCAGAAAGACTGGAGATCTCAGGGAATCCCAGGCAGGCAAGCTACATTTTATTGAGTGCCGGTTGGACATCGGAGAGGAACAGGCTGTACCGGTTATCGCATACACAAGGAAATATGCCAGCAAGTACGATCACCTGCCCATCATCTTCTATGACGCCCCGCCCGGCACATCCTGTCCGCTTATTGAAACCATCCGGGATACCGACTATGTCATCCTGGTGACCGAGCCAACACCTTTCGGACTGCATGACCTGAGTCTGGCCGTGGAAACGGTCCGCATGCTCCGGATCCCCTTTGGCATTGTATTGAACCGGTTTGGTATTGGAAATGAGGATGTCCACGAGTACTGCCGGCACGAAGACATTCCTATACTGGCCTGTATTCCCAATGACCGCCGTATTGCACAACTGTATTCCAGGGGAGAACTGGTCTATCGTTATGTTCCGGAATTTCGCGCAGCCCTGGAGCCCCTCTGTGATTTCTTTCTTGATCACAATAAAAAAGCACAAGATGAAAGAGATCGTGATGATATCGGGTAAAGGAGGGACAGGGAAAACATCCCTTACGGCGGCTTTCGCGATCCTGGGTGGCAAAGACGTCGTGGTGGCCGATTGCGATGTGGATGCTGCCGACATGCACTTGTTGATGAAGCCTGATTATGCTCATTCTGAAGATTTCCACAGCGGATACCTGGCAGTGATCGATCCCTTTCAATGCACCGGATGCGGGGATTGCATGCGGATCTGCAGGTTTAACGCCGTTGAGGTCAGGAATCGCATTTACAAAGTGGACCCCTTGCGTTGCGAAGGTTGCGGCTATTGCACACGGATCTGTCCTGCCAACGCCATCAAAAACAAGGAAAAACGGGCAGGTCAATGGTACATCTCAGGTATACGGACAGGTAGCAGCATGGTGCATGCCAGACTGGCCATCGGTGCCGATCATTCCGGCAAGCTGGTAGCCAGGGTAAAGAATGAAGCCAAAGACCTGGCATTTGAAGAAAGATGTCCCTATGTCCTCGTGGATGGCTCCCCGGGCATAGGATGCCCGGTCATCTCATCCCTATCCGGAGCAAACCTGGCGGTTTTGGTAACAGAGCCCACTATCTCCGGTTTGCATGATCTGAAAAGGGTTTATGCTTTGGTGAAGAAGTTTGGCATCCGGGCTGGGTGCATTATCAACAAAGCTGATATCAATGCGGAGATGCAGCGTCAGATACGGCACTTTCTTCTGGATGAAAAAATTTTTCACCTGGGTGATCTTCCGTATGATGAAGCATTTACAAATTCAATGGTAGCCGGGAACACCATCCTGGAATCCGGAAACGAAACAATAATCCAACTCATTACAAGTGTCTGGGATAAAATCAAATCCCTTACCTCATAAAACACCATTTTATGAAAATTGCATTCACATCACAAGGCATCCACTGGGATGCCCCCATGGACCCCCGCTTCGGGCGAACTGCATTCATTGCCATGTTCGATGAAGAAAAGAATGACATTCAGTTTATTGACAATAGTGCGCAGCAAGAAGAAGCGCATGGCGCAGGCACGGCAACAGCCCAAAAGCTTTTCGAACTCCAGCCGGATATCCTTATTACCGGCAATGGGCCTGGGGACAAAGCTGCCATAGCCCTCCAGCAAACGCAGATTAAAATATTCGTTCATGCCAATGACATGAGCCTTCGCGAGGCTTACAGGAATTATCAGGAAGGCAAACTTACCGCATTATAAATCATTTAACCATCATTCCAGTCAACGGAACCTGAAGTTAAACCCACCAGTGTTCCTACAAACGAAAAACACCATGAATACAAAAGACAAGGGATTCAACACCAAGCTGATACATGCTGGTATTTTTGAAGATGAATTTGGAAGTGCCACCGTTCCGATCTACCAGACATCCACCTTCAAATTCAGAAGCGCCCAGCATGGCGCTGACTGCTTTTCGGGTGCCAGTGACGGATACATCTATACCCGCATTGGAAACCCAACCATTCGTGCTTTTGAGCGCAACATTGCCGAGATAGAAGGAGGCTACGATGGTATCGCTACCAGCAGCGGCATGGGCGCAATCACCAGTGTTTATATGGCGCTGCTGAACGGTGGTGACCATATCATCAGTTCAGGTGCTGTGTATGGCCCGGCGCGGGGTGTCCTGGAACAGGATTTTTCCCGTTTCCATGTCGAGGCCAGCTTTGTTAACACCGCAAATCTGGATGAAATTATCAGTGCTATCCGGCCAAATACCAGGGTGTTATATATTGAAACTCCGGCCAATCCGACGATGGAGATCACCGACATCGCTGCCTGCGCAGACCTGGCCAAAAAGCACGGCCTCACCCTGGTCGTCGATAACACATTCTGTTCTCCCTTTCTCCAAAACCCGCTGGACCTGGGTGCTGATGTGGTGCTGCACTCCATCACCAAATTCATCAATGGCCATGCGGATATTGTCGGGGGTGTAATTGTGACAAGGGAAGAAGCGCTTTACAGGAAGATCCGTCATTCTATGGTCTATATGGGATGCAATATGGATCCGACCCAGGCTTTCATGGTTTTACGCGGTGTCAAAACACTGGCATTGCGCATGGAGCGCGCTCAGGCCAATGCCATGAAAGTTGCCGGCTTCCTGGAATCCCATCCCAAAGTAGCATGGATCAAGTACCCGGGACTTACTTCCCATCCCCAATATGATCTGGCTTGTCGCCAGATGCGTGGATTTGGCGCTATGATGAGCTTCGGACTTAAGGGCGGATACGATGCAGGTAAGAAGCTCATGGACAACGTGCATCTTGCTCTGCTGGCGGTATCCCTGGGTGGCGTTGAAACCCTCATCCAGCATCCGGCTTCGATGACCCATGCCGGTATCAGCAAGGAGCACAAGTTGGCGGCAGGTATCACGGATGATCTGGTGCGATTCTCCGTCGGGATTGAGGATGCAGCAGATATCATCGAAGACCTGCGGCATGGATTATCACTTATCTGAAACAAATAATCTACATATAAGGGTCTGACTTATCTTAACAGGCCCAGACATATAGCGTAGCGAAGCCCTTTTCGAGCCATCGATCCGATATTAGTGAACTGGCTTCCGACATCAGGTAACCTTAAGATCCCGGATAATGAATTTCTGCACCCGGTCCCAGCGGAATGCCTGCAAGTGCCCATCCGATCAACAGCAGCGACCATAGCACAAAGAAGACCAATGAATAGGGTAACATGGTGGATATCAGCGTCCCTATGCCCGCCTTTTTGTCATATTTCTCGAAATAGACAATGATGAGAGCAAAGAAACTCATCATGGGTGAGATGATATTGGTAACGCTGTCGCCAACCCTGAAGACGGCCTGGCTCAGCTCGGGTGAATATCCCAACAACATGAACATCGGGATAAAGACCGGCCCGAGGATGGCCCATTTCGCTGAGGCACTGCCCATAAAGAGGTTAATGAAACCTGACAGCATGACAAACATCAGCAATAGTGGCACCAGACCTATGTCTGCTGACTGAAGGAAATCGGCCCCCTTGATGGCAATGATCAGTCCCAGGTTGCTCCATTTAAAATAGGCCACGAACTGGGCTGCAAAGAAGACGAGCACCAGGAATGAGGCCAATGCTTTGAAACTCTCTACCATACCCTTCACCACATCACTGTCATTCCTGAACTTCCCGGTGATGGCACCATAAACAATCCCCATAATGGCCGCTGTGACAAAGAGGAAGGCAATAAATCCCTTCAGCAAAGGTGACTTGAGCAAGGACTGCTCAGGACCCCTCAAAAAGCCATCCTGCGGAATCAGCCCCAGCAGGATAATGCCGATGAGCAGGATAGAAGCAATGACCACCCACCGCAAACCCTTACGCTCCTGTGCATTCAGGTTTTCCATTGTTTCAGGCTGAACATCACCCTTATAGGTTCCCAGCCTTGGTTCAATAAACCGATTCGTGACCCATGTGCCCGCGGCCGCTATCACAAACGTACTCACAGCCATGAAATAGTAATTGGCAGTAGGAAGCACATAATAATCCGGATCCAGGATACGGGCTGCTTCTGTGCTCAAGCCGGCCAACAACGGATCAATGGTTCCGATAAACACATTGGCGCTGAACCCACCTGAAACGCCGGCGAAAGCGGCAGCAAGTCCTGCCACCGGGTGCCGTCCGACCGCATGAAAAATGATACCGCCCATGGGGATAATCAAAACATAGCCCAGATCGGAAGCTGTGTTGGAGATGATACCGGCAAATACGATGACAAAGGTAATCAGCTTCTTAGGTGACTTCAGCACCAGCAACCGTATGGCTGCACTGATCAGTCCGCTGCTCTCCGCTATACCGATACCCAGCAGCGCCACCATGACAATTCCAAGGGGCGCAAAACCGGTGTAATTGTCCACCATCTCCAGAATGATACGATGTATCCCGTCTCTTGATAGAAGGTTCTCCGTATGTATCCATTCGCCGGTGGCAGGATGGATCGCACGCCAGTCGAGCCAGTGGCCCAGGGCAGAGAATGCCAGTGCAAGCAAGGCCAGGATGGCAAACAAACTGGCCGGATGGGGCAAGGCATTGCCTCCCCTTTCGACCATGTTCAGAAAAGAGGATGTAAGGCTTCTTTTTACTTTCATGCTGTTGTGGGTTGATCACAGTGAACTATGCACATGCAGGCTTTATTCATATGAACACCCATGTACATCCTTTTGTTTAACGGGGTGTACAGAAAGACAAAAGCCTAATTTCAGGACCTGGTCAGCGCAGCCTGGAATTCCATCTCAAACCGCTGACTCAGATGATTGCAGCCATGGGCAAACAATGGACCCGGCGTATCTTCCGAAGTCAGGAACAAAGGCATGAGCGTAGCGTGATATTCAGGTAAGAGCGACATCACTTCCGATCTCACTGTCAGCACATCACCTTCTGCTTTCAATCCCAATGCTGCCATGATCCCCATGATCTGTGCAGGCCCATCCACGCTTACCTGAGTCGGCAATACCGCATCGAACTCCTGGATAATCCGCTGTCCATTCGTGAAGGATCCCCCCATTTCAGCAGGATAAACAGCCGGCAGGATGAGATCCGCAAATTCTGCAGTAGGTGTTATAAAATGATCCTGCACCACCACAAATTCAGCCTGCTTCATCCATTTCTTCACCCGTTCAGGGTCCAGGGCCGTCCCAACGGGATCTTCCCCGAAAATGAACAGCTGCCTGAACAACCCGCCATCCAGGCCTTGCAGGAGATCGTTGACAGGACCTGGCAAGGCAGGGATATTCCAGGTGGCCTTCATCCTGGCTTCATTGCCGTTAACCGGCATTCCACCAACATGGAGATATGGATCCACACCCATGTCGAAAAGCCCGTGACTGTTGTTGTTTTCCTTGAGACCTATCAGACCGTTGGCTGTCTTACCCAGACGGCCTGTGATCAGTGCCAGGTTGTACAACTCTATTACGGCCGCCGCACTCATGCCCTTTTCTGAGAAGAGTATGATGGCCCGTTGTTCCTGGCTGTATTCCCTTGCGAATGTCAGTAAATGGTCTGTACAACAGGCGCCGGACTTTTCAAAGAGTACATCGAAATCCTCCGCCAGCAGGGACTCTCTATATGTCTCGAATCCTTCTGTATTTCCATCAAGGAAAAGCTTGTTCTCCAGCCCATTCGCCAGGATGTAGTGGTTTACGGCACGCAGGAACCAGTAATAATGGGTAGCGCGGATCACCTGGTCCACCTTATGCCCCATGCGACTGCCTTCTTCCAGATTACTGATCATCCCCACCTTTACATGATGGCGCTGCCGGGCCATATTGACCATAAAACCCGCTACACCGTGGTCCTCATGCAATTCCGTCCCCATGATCCAAACATGATTGCAGTGCCTGAGATCCGACAGGAAAGCATTGCGACGACTCGTAAGACCGTAGCCTTCCCCTCTGCCCAGGTAATGAAAACTGCCGACATTGTTGGT
>ERZ795032.1611-NODE-1611-length-15081-cov-6.310329_pt1 | contig 15081 bp, 10 predicted proteins | sample MGYA00375124_ERZ795032 | MGnify/ENA primary metagenome ERZ795032 (study PRJEB30167, sample SAMN05720154) | activated sludge metagenome | isolation source: Anaerobic digester | place: China | collected 2015-12-16 ...
AGATTGGTGCCAGCTGTCATATTTATGGTCACACGACCATCGGGCGTGATAACGTTCTGCACCCGTCTGTGGTGATTGGCACGCCACCCCAGGATCTCAAATTCAAAGGCGAAAAAACATTCGTAAAGATCGGTAATGGCAACCATTTTCGCGAATTCGTCACCATTCATCTTGCCGAAGGCGAAGGCAATTCGACGATTGTCGGCGACAACAACCTGCTGATGGCCTATGTTCACATAGCCCATAACTGCAAGGTTGGCAACAACATCATCATGTCGAACTGCACTACTCTTGCAGGCCATGTTGAAGTCGGCGACCGGGCGGTTCTCGGCGGTTTCACCGGTATTCATCAGTTCTGTAAAGTGGGCTGCATGGTCATGATCGGTGGGATGAGCAAAATCGTCAAAGACGTCCCGCCTTTTATCAAGATCGACGGCAATCCGGCCAGAGTGGTTGGCCTGAACTCTGTCGGACTCAAGCGCAACAACGTTTCGCGTGAGTCGATCGCCAGTATTCGCGAACTGTACAAAGTTTTCTTCCGTTCAGAAATGAACGTTTCACAAGTCATGGAAAAATGGTCAGAACTCGTTAAAGCCGATGACCCCCATGTAGCCATGTTTCACGACTTCGTTAAAAAGGCCAAACGTGGCGTTTACAAGCGCACCCGCCGTGGTGGTGCCGGAGCCAGCGAAGAGTAACATTCAGGTAATTTTCAGAAGCGGCTGTCAGATTGACAGCCGCTTCTGTTTTTATTCGCCGATGCTGGTTTTCACGTTTTTATCCTTTTTCAGTGTCTGAGAATACTGTAATGGTATAATAATTGTGAATGAGTTCTCTGCGATCAGTTAAACACACCCGCAGAGTTGGTCGGTCCGGAAAAACTTTCGGTCTGGGTCTGAATTGAGAGGACTGCAGTTGTTAAAGAGTATATTGAAGCGCTTTGTCGCGGTTTTTTTGCCTTTCAGGTGTCACGCCTGCAGCGAAGTAACTGACTTCGGGGTGGTGCTCTGTGACAGTTGTCTGACAAAACTCAGTGCCCTGATAGGCCCGCCACAGCTTGTCGAAGACGTGGTCTGCAGTTTTCCGGTCTATACTCTCAGCAGTTACGACAGTCTGATGAGCGACATCATCCGCATCGTTAAATATCGACCATCGCTGAAGCTGCTTATATTACTGGCAGAGCAGTGCCAGAAGCGCGGCAGACTGAAAACGCTCGTCGGCGTTGATGACATTCTGATTCCGGTGCCGATGCATTCAGACCGCCTGCTCAGGCGTGGCTTCAACCAGGCCGAACTGCTGGCCGAGAAATTCGCTTTTGCAGCCGGTTGCAAATTCAGCCCGGCCCTGGAACGTATCAGGGCAACCCGTCCACAGGCCGACTGTGACGAAAACGACCGGCAGAACAACCTCGAAGGTGCCTTTGCTGTAGGTCATGGCCTGATACTGGAGATGTTCGCGGGCCGGCACCTGATTCTTGTCGATGACGTCGTCACAACGGGAAGCACTCTGCAAAAGTGTTGCGAAGCCCTGCAGCCGCTCAGGCCTGCGAAGGTTTCTGCCCTTGCTGTATCACATTCTTTCAGACGCACCGCACCGTAGCCCCGGAGAAAACCCATTAAATCAATGGATTCCGGGCCTGCGTCCGGAATAACTAATCAATGCCACCCTTTAAATCATATATGGCAGGGAGCCAGTTTAATTGAGAATCTAAAGTGTTTCAGCGGGTTCGTTCCGTGTAAAAGCCTTGTCGGGAGCTGTTTTTTAACCGCAGATTTTCAGCTGCCACCTGCAATGATCAGGCGGAAAATAAGTTGGCCTGTTTCTTAAAAGCTGCCGATGTGGGTTTGACTTTGTGACGGGCTCAGGTTAAAATATGCTGTAATTTAGCTAAATGAACCTGCCTGTTCGTCCGATATTCAACCTTGGAGGCGTCCTCCGCTAACGAGAGACACAACAGGGGGAAGACGTTCAGGGAGTCAGGAGGAACCATGAAGGTTTCCAATGTAAATGTAACTAGAATCTATCAGGACCAGGTAAAGAAGGCTCAGACCGCGAAGCCGGACGGTGAATTCAACAAGCTGATGCAGAATTCAACCGGCAAAGCCGACAGCGCGGCCAGAACTTTCCATCCGCCGAGTGGTGTGAATCCGAACAACCCCGTGCTTTCAGGGGCTCCGGTGGCCGAGGCTGATCCGGTCGAAACCGTCAAGTTCGCAGCAGAAGTAGTTGCCAGCGAGCCTGACGTCAGATCCGAAAAGGTTGACCGCATCAAGAGGCTTTTCGACGCCGGGCAGTACAATGTTTCGGCTGAAAAAGTCGCCAATGCTCTCTATGCTTCAGGAGTCATCACCAGCTCCTGGGAAGGCTGACACCCCGGTTGAATCCCAAAGTTGAAGAACTGAAAGAAATACTTGGCGAAGAGCTGAGTATTTATCGCAAGCTTCTGCAGCATGCCGGCGACAAACGCAAACTGCTGCTCGAAAAGTTCTCGACTGACCTTCAGACCATCGTGAACCAGGAAGAAATACTGGTCCAAAGGCTGATTGAACTTGAACCCCGCCGCCGCGAATGTGTTGCGGCGATTGCCGGCACTGCCGATGCAAATCTTGACACTGCGGTCGAAAAGATTTCTGAGGCCGACGGCAAGTCGGATGTCTGGATGGTTGGCAGTCAGCTGCGCGATGTCGTTAACGAAATCAAAACAGTTAACGAGGAAAACCAGCGTCTGATCGAACAGGCTCTCGAATTGACACAATACTCGGTCAAGCTCATTACCAGGGCGCCGGCCGATGTAACTTATGGCCCGTCAGGCAAAAAGCCGGGGCAGAGGGTTGGGCCGGCACTCATCGACCGCAAGGCCTGATAATCCCTTAAAACAGAAATCTTCTCGCAGGCGCGAAGCAGAAATGCCTCGGCTTGTGGGAAGATTTTTATTTGTACTAATGTAAACTCTCCAGATCGCCGATAGAGATTATAGGGAAAAATATATTTCCCCGATGGCAATAAAAAAAGTGCCATGTAATAAGGAGGCCGGCGATGGCTGGAACATTTTTTGGCCTGCAGATTGGCAAAAGCGGTATCTTTACGCAACGAAAGGCGATGGAAACAACATCGCACAACATTGCCAACGCCAATACAGAAGGTTACTCACGGCAGAATGCGGTAATTGCCGCAAAGAAGCCCTATATGATCACCAGCCTGCACACCCCGGTTGCAACTGCCCAGGTCGGCAGCGGTGCTCTGGTAACCCAGATTCAGCAGTTCCGTGATGAGTTCATCGATGCCAAGATAACCAAAGAAACCTCGACTCTCGAATGGAAAACCTCTGCTGATGACCTTATGAAACAGATCGAGGCGATCATTAACGAGCCCGGCACTGCAACTATTCGTGACGAACTCGATAAATACTGGGCTGCCTGGCAGGATCTCGCCAACGACGCATCCAACAGTTCACTGCGCCGCAACCTGGTAGAACAGACCGAGTCTCTGGTCGGCATTTTCTCCGATATCGATAATCAGCTGCGCCGGTTGCAGGGCTCACCGACCTGGTGCTCGCAGGGCAGTATTGAAAATCAGATTCAGGACACCGTCAAAGAAATCAACAGTATTGCCACGACCATTGCCAACCTGAATGAGCAGATCGGGCGCTCTGAAACCTCCGGCAATGTGGCAAATGACCTGCGCGATCAGCGTCAGAAAGCCCTTGAAGATCTCGCCGGCCTGGTAAATGTCGATGCCTTCTATAACCAGAAGGGTGAACTGACCGTCAACTGCGGAGCTCACACTCTGGTGCAACACAATATTTTCAGAGAACTCAATATCAGTGTTAAAGATGGTGAATCTTTCAGTACTGTCGCTGGCAGCAATGGCTATCCTGAATTTTCCGACAACACCGATGTCGCTTCTGCCGTTATCACTCATACAGTTGACCAGCGCAATATCACGCTTACGGTTTCGTCGGTTGCTCAGGCCCATTCACAGTATTCCTTTCTGACCTTTCACCCCCTGACCGGGCCTCTGTCTAACTTTGGCATAACCAGCGGCAGCTTCAACGTCAACGGTCGCGAATTCTTTCTCGATGCAGAAAAGACGACGATGCGCGATCTGTCTCAGATGCTCGATTCTGCCAACCTCAATATTAAAGCTTCGATTAATGAATCGGGCCAGCTGGTTCTCAATTCAAGCCAGACGGGTACTGATTATGCAATTAAAACCTCTGATGGCACCAGCAATCTCTTTACCGTTCTGAATCTGCAGACCGATAAGGCAGCCCGCGATGCTCGCTTCAGCTTCGGCGATCAGGAATTCGTTTCTTCAAAGAACGATGTTGCCGGGGCGCTCGATGGCGTTACACTGCTGATCCGCGACACCGGTGTGGCCAATCTTGATCTGAGGCCGGTAGTGACCAGCGGTAAGCTCAAGGGGCTGCTTCAGGTAAGAGACGGCGCTCTGCAGACTGCTATCGACGACCTTAACAAGCTGGCATACACTATTGCGGTCGAAACCAACCAGGTTCACCGCAACGGCTATGGCCTCGACGGCGTTACCGGCCGCAATTTCTTCAAGCCGCTGGAGTATGTCGACGCTGATAACCCTTATAAAAATGCGATTCAGAACCTTGCTCTCGAAGATCACATCAAGGCAAATCTGAACAGCATTGCCGCTGCCGGCGGCACCATCGAAAATGCCACCGACAGATTGAGAACTTTCAATGGGGTGGGCGACGGCTCCAACGCCATTGCCATTGCGCAGTTGAAGCAGAAGAATTTTTTCAATGACGGGCAGTCTTCTTTCAATGATTTTTATAACGAGATCGTCACCGAAGTTGCCTCGAAAAGCAAAAAGTTTGAAACCGAAAAGAGCTACAGCAGCAGCCTGCTGACACAGCTCGATGCAAAAAGAGCAGAACTCTCGGGTGTTTCGCTCGACGAAGAACTGGCGAACCTGATTCGTTTTCAGCACGCCTACAATGCGGCTGCCAAGGTGATCACCACGGTGGATGAAATGCTCGACAAAATAATCAATGGCATGATCTGAGCCACAGATGAGCTCAGATGGGCCACGGATGAACACGGATAAACACGGATTGAAAATTAATAAGGCAGTGCAGGCCCGATAAAAATAAACGGGCTAAAACAAGGAGACAGGCAAAATGCGGATAACAAATCAATGGATAGTAAATTCGTTTATTAACCAGGTTAATCGCAACAACACCGATCTGAGCGAAATGCAGATCAAGGTGAGCTCTGGCAAGAAGTATATTCGTGCTTCAGAAAGCCCGGTTGACAACGCCCTCGGCATGCAGAACAAGGTCGAGATCAATGAAAACACCCAGTTTATCCGTAATATCGACAATGCCAAAGACTGGTATAACAATACTGACGGCGCTCTGACCACCCTGGAATCTGCGATACAGAGGGTTCGTGAGCTTGCTGTCGAGGGTGCCAACGATACGCTTGTGCAGCAGGATCGCGATGCGATCGCCAAAGAAATCGATGAAATGCTTCTGCATATCGTTGATATTGGCAATACTCAGATTGCCGGCGAATACATCTTTGCCGGACACGATGTCAATAACCGCCCTTTTTCAGCTGTTACCGGGCAGACCCCAGGCTACAACAAAGGCGTGGTAACCTATTCACTTGCCGAAAACCGCGGCGACGTCAACAAGAACAGTCCGCTTGACATCATGTTTGGCGGCGACGGCAAGCGTATTACCACTGAAATTGAGCGTGGCACCGTCATTGAAAAGAGTATCAACGGTCTCGAACTGTTTTATGGCAGTGAGCCGATATCGCCGACTCCGACGTTCACCTATACTTTGCCGCCGCTCGAAAAAAGCCTGCCGCTCTCGGCTCTCAATTCCGGCAATGGCGTTCAGGAAGGCATCATCATTATTACCGACCACGCCGGCGTCGACCACAAGATCGATCTGGGTGATGCGCACCGGCTCGACGACGTAATCGGCATGATCAACGCCACCGGTTCATTTGAAGCCGGTCTTGAAGAGGTTCCCTCTGATACCGCGGTTTCGCTTGGTATCTATCGCAATGCCGGTTATAGCAATCTTCTGGTCGGCCTTTCAGACCCGAAGATGCTCTCAGAATTCACCAATCTTTCTGATCTGAATGGCGGCCTCGGCCTTTCAGACGGTTATCTCAACATCAATACCCGTGATGGCCGCAATCATCGTGTCGACGTTTCGGGCGCCAGTACGGTGGCTGATGTCATTTCCCGCATTAATTCGGTAGAAGGCGGCGCCGCCCTTTCCGCCAAATTCGACATGATTCACAAGAGACTCGAAATAGAAGATTTAACGGGCGGGCAGGGCGAATTTTCGATCACTTCTACACGCACCCAGCTTTATGTTAAAGATCTGCCGCCGCATGTCGCCTCTGATATTGGCCTGCTGCGCAACGTCGGTGCCGGAAACCAGATTTTTTCGACCTACGACCCCGATATCGACTCGCAGGCTTCGCCGCTGTCGTTCGCCAATGGCGGCAAGGGAGTTGAAAGAGGCTATCTTACCATTACCGGTCATGATGGTGTGGCAACCGTGCCGCCGGTCGATCTGACCGCCGTTACAACTCCTCTGGACGTGGTCAATGCCATTAACGCCGCTACTGGCGGGCGGCAGACCGCGACCTTCGACTCTACCAGCAAGAGAATTCTCATTACTGACAACACGGTTGGCACTGAAGATTTCAGGGTGGAAGAATATTTTGGCGGTGGGCCGGTCGCGATCCGTGACGTTACCACGGTAACCAAAAATCTCGGGCTGCTGAAAACTTCAAAGGGCAACACCATCGTCGGTGATTCACTGGTTTCTGCCGGCCCGCCGCTGACCGAAGCCAGCCTGCTTTCTGATATCGTGCCACCGCCGGAAAAAGGCTTTATGGTGCTGCGTGGCGCAGATAAACAGCCGGTTCAGGTTGACCTGACCGGAGCTAACACTATTCAGGATATTCTCGACGGTATCAACAATACCGGCAAGTTCAACGCGATCTGGGAAAGCGCCGAACAGCGCTTTGTCGTTTCCGACCCGATGGCTGTGGGCGGCAATTACGGCATTACCATCGAAGAAGTCACCAACACCGGTCGCGACCTGGGTTTTGTCGAAGGCACCAGCAATCATGTGCCGGGCATCATTACCGGGTCGCCGATCAAGGTTGCTTCGCTGCCGACCATGGTTGGCTCGGTCGATCTCAACCCGCGGGTGACCAACGAAACCGAGCTGCAGTCACTCAACTCAACCAGGGCTTCAAACCCCGGTGTTAACCTAGGTTATATCCGCATTACCGATAAGGCCGGCCGCTTTGCCGCGATCGACCTGCGCGGTTCGCAGACGATCAAGGACGTTCTCGACAAGATCAATAACCCGGCCAACGGTATTTATGTCGAGGCCCGCCTGAATAAAGACGGCAACGGTATCGAAATTATCGACAAAAACCACGGTGCCAGTGGCAAGCTTGAAATTATCGATGTCGACAGCACTTCTGCCTTTGATCTCGGCATCTCAGGCCGCACTGTCGACCATGTGCTGACTGGCAAAGACCTTGATCCGGCACTGACCATGAGCACCGCCATTACTTCTCTTGGCAATGGCGCTATTCCGATGGGCAAGGTTTATGTGCAGAGTGGCGGTTTTTCTGGCGAGATCGACCTCACCGGCGCTCGAACCGTTGGCGATATTATCGACAAGCTTTCGAATACCGATTCCAACTTCAATCTGCAGGCCTGGATCTCTGAAGACGGCAAGCGTCTCAATCTGACCAACACCAAAGGCGAGGCCTACATCAAGGTGCGCGATGTCAGCGGTCAGAGCAGCGGCACCGCCTCTGGCCTTGGCCTGGGGAATACGCCTTCGATTTTCACTACGCTCATCGATCTGCGCGACAATTTGTTGCGCAATGATTCCAAAGCCATCTCTGAGGTCAGTATTGCGAAGATCGATGAAGACCTCAAAAGGATTCTGAATCTGCACGCCGAAGTCGGCAGCAAGACGAATCGTGTCGATGCCGCGAGAGAAAAACAACAAAATATTAATTTAAACCTAAAGAAAATGCTCTCATCTGTCGAGAATATAGATATGGCAGAAGCTATTATCAGGATGACGGAACTTGAGACTGCCTACCAGGCCGCTCTTCAAACTGGAGCAAAGGTGTTGCAGACAACTTTGATGGATTTTCTCAGATAAGTGAAGGAACGACGCAAGGTATGAAGATTTCCACTTCGAGATTTGGAAAAATTGACATTTGCAAAGATGAGATCATCACCTTTGAGGAAGGCCTGCTCGGATTTGGGGACTACCATCAGTATGTGATTCTCAACACCGAAGACGGCAGTCCGTTTCGCTGGCTTCAATGCGTAGATGATGGCAATCTTGCATTCGTCATCATCGAGCCATTGAGTTTCATGTTCGAATATGACGTGGAAATCACTGACTCGGATCAGTCATTTGTTGGCCTGACGAGGGCCGAAGACGTGGTTCTGTATGTAATTGTGTCTATTCCGGCCAATCCCAGCGATATGACTGCAAACCTGCAGGGGCCGCTGGTTATCAATGCCGCGAACCGCAAAGGCAGACAGATCATTTCGAGCAACAGCCGTCATTCTGTCAAGGTGCGAATCCTCGACGAAATGGAAAAACGCGCTGCCAAGCTGAAAGAGGTCAACGACTCTCTCACCCCCGATAAAAAGGAGGGCGAGAGCTGATGCTGGTACTTACCCGCAAGATTAACGAAAAGATCATCATTGGTGATGATGTCGAGATTGTTCTCGTGGATATTGGCAAAGATCAGGTGAAAATCGGGATCAATGCCCCCAGATCGGTGAAAGTTCATCGCTGGGAAGTTTACGAAGAAATTCAGAAAGAAAACCGCGAAGCCGCTAAAATCACGTCTCTTGACCCGCTCAAGAGCCTTCCGGTGGATATTCTGAATAAATTCGGAAAAAAAGAAAACAAAGCAAAAAAGTAAGAAAACACGAGAAAAATGAAGAATAAGGAATTAAATTGGCTAAAATCATCTTAGTTCGGGTTAATGTTCCATAACCTCGGATTCCGATGATATGTGTAGATGGGGAAAAAAGAAGCTTCGAAGCTAAAACGGATTGAACCCCCTAAAGTCATGGAGGCAAACCTATGGCCCTGCGTATTAACACAAATGTTACTGCTCTGAATGCTCACAGTAACCTGGTAAAGAACGACACCAGGTTGTCGAGTTCAATCGAGCGCCTGTCATCAGGCTTGAGAATCAACCGCGCGTCAGATGACGCAGCTGGCTTGACCATCTCTGAAAAGCTTCGCACTCAGGTGCGTGGTATCAACCGGGCCATCATGAATGTCCAGGATGGTATCAGTCTTATTCAGACTGCCGAAGGCGCATTGAACGAAATCCACAGCATGCTGCAGCGCATGCGTGAGCTGGCCCTTCAGTCAGGGAACGACACTCTCACCAGCACTGACCGTCTTGAAATTCAGAAGGAAGTTGCGCAGTTGAAAGAAGACATCAACCGCATTTCCTACGGTACTGAATTCAACACCCGCAAGCTGCTTGACGGTTCTGGAACAGCCGTCATTTCAACCAGCGACCCCAAGAACCTTGACGGCGTGGTTACCGGTGAAATCCTTACATTTTCAGACTTTTCTGTAGTTGTATGGCCGAAGTCCGAGTATATTCCCGGCATCGGTTACAAAACCTATTCTGGTACAGCCGAGCAGCAGCGCTCTGCCATTTTCGTCAAAACTGACGGCAGCGTTGCTTCATCCTCTACCACCCTGCAGTCTTTGGCCAACATGGTCGACAAGAATGGTCACTTCATTCTCGACCTGCCCCAGACTCTTTATCTTCAGGGTGACAACAGTCAGGGCGAAATCGTGGTCAGCAAAGACCTGACTCTTGGTCAGTTGACCGAGCGCATTCAGGCTTCGATGACCGTAGATCAGCTTGGCGACGGTCTGCATTTCGACGGTTCAAAAGCACTTTTCATGACCTACGGCGAAAGCAATGGTCAGATTCAGGTAACCTCTGGCCGCAACGGTGAACTTGGCCGCATTAACTTCACCGGTGAAGAAAGCCTGGTTAAAGCTCTCGGTTTCCAGACCGTAATTCCTGCTGAAGACCCGGTTTATTCAATTGCAGTTACCAACCTCGGCGTGCCGTTTGGTGAGCGCCAGACTCTGACCACTCAGATTGCCGGTCATCGCGCCATGGGTCTTATCGAAGGTATCGATCTGATGTTCGAACCCCCGATGGCAGCCTATGCTCAGACTACCTCGGCACAGCTCGGCATCTCGCTGCCGACCGCCGTTACCTTCGACGTTAATGACTCGGTAAGCGCCAATGGCACCGCTGCGGTGAACATTACGATCGCCAGTGGCAACTGGAGCATGTCTCAGGTCGTTTCAATCATGAATGAACAGCTCGCCGCTGTTTCAAGCATGGTTACCGCCAGACTCAACGATTCTTACGCGATCGAACTCACTACCAAGAATACCGGTTCGGCTGCCTACGTCGAAATTACCAATGCCTCTACCAACCCGCTGGGTATCGCCAATGGCCGCTTCAGTGGCACTGGTGGCAACCCCGGTCTGGCAACTGGCTACGATATCATCGATTCTTACGATTTCTCACAGGCCGGCACCACAATGCAGTTCTCGATTATCGACAGTCACTCAAGCACTGCCAGTGGGACCATCATCAACCTCACCGGTAACTATACCGCTGGCGGCCTGAACTCACTTGTCGATGCCATCAACATGCAGATTGGCGTAAATGGTCTGCTGGTTGTGGCTGAGAACAAGAATGGCACACTTGCCTTCAGATCTCTCGAAACCGGTGTTCAGTCTAACTTCAGCATCAACGACACCGGTGCCGGCGGTCAGGGTATCGCTACCGGTCTCAAGATGCATCAGCAGACTACTATTACCGGTTTCGACGGCAACAAAGCGGTGCAGAACTTCGCTTATGATCAGGCCTCGACTCAGTATGGCTATGTGGTGATCGAACAGACCGCCTCTGCCGGTGTCGACAACCTGTCGTTCTACGTTGCCGACCTCGATGGTAACGGTATGAGCATCGTTTTCCCGGCACAGTCGGCCGGCTCTTCCTTCCGCACCATTACCTCAATTGCCAATCTTATCAACGAGCAGGCTACTATCAACGGTGTTCAGGTTGCCGCCGAAATCTTTACCGGCAACCAGACTCTCAAGATTTTCTCGACCATACCAGGCAAAGAAGGCAAAGTGGTCTTCGCCGAATGGGGCAGCCCCGATTCACTGAATACGCTGAAGTCGATGTTCAATATCGACCCGGTGGCTTATCAGAACGGTGTTGGTAACTATGCCTACACGATGCATGTTAAAGACACTTCGGTTCAGTTCCAGATTGGCCCGAACCAGGGTCATACTGCCAAAGCCAATATTATCAGAACCGATGTGAAGGCTCTGGGCATCGAAGATCTCGACCTGACAACCGTTAAATCGGCAGAGATTGCCATCGGCCTGATCGACAAGGCTCTGCAGCGTATCTCTTCTGAACGTGCCAAACTCGGCGCTATCGAAAACCGCATGACCTACACCAACAACAGCTTGCGTGTGGCTCTGCAGAATATGACCGCCTCTGAATCACGCATCAGAGACGTCGACATGGCTGCCGAAGTCATCGAAATGACCCAGTCGCAGATTCTGCAGCAGGCCAGCAATGCCATGGTCGGCCAGGCTAACGTATCTGCCCAGTCGGTCCTCGATCTCCTCAGGTAATTCAACTTCTCTCTCTTCCCTTAATACATAGGTTTGCAATGGGCCGCCCGTCGGGCGGCCTTTTTTTTGTATCTGGGTTTCGCATGGTTGCGAAAAGTTTCAGACGTATGTTGCGCAACTTGCGTTATATTGACCCGAAATGCGGTTAATAGTCGCCAGAAAGCCTGTGTTTATAGGATTTCTGGGTGTTGGCATCATTGTTGCTGTATTTGTGCCAGATTTAACAAAGCTGGAGGTTATTTAATTATGAGTAACAATGTTGAGAAACTCAATTCACAGAATTTTTCTGAATTTACCGGTTCTGGCACTGTTCTGGTCGACTTCTGGGCGCCATGGTGTGGGCCGTGCCAGATGCAGTTGCCGATTCTCGATGCAGTTGTCAGAAAAGTGAGCGGCCAGGCAAAGGTTGGCAAGCTGAATGTTGAAGAAAGCCCCGATATCGCATCAAAATTCAGCATTTTCAGTATTCCGACTCTGATTGTGTTTAAAAATGGCCAGCCCGAAAAGGTTTTTCAGGGTGTACAGACTGAAGACACTCTTGTTAAAGCACTGAGCTGAAGGAGAGAATCATGAAAATACTTATCGTTGGCGGTGTGGCCGGTGGTGCGAGTGCTGCTGCCAGAGCCCGCAGACTTGACGAAAAAGCCGAAATTATACTGTTTGAGCGTGGCGAGCATATTTCATTTGCCAACTGTGGCCTGCCTTACCATATCGGTGCCATAATTGAAGAGCGCGACAAGCTGCTGGTCACGACGCCTGAGATAATGAACGAAAAGTTTGCCATCGATGTCAGGGTGCGCAATGAAGTTCTCAGCATCGATCGCAATAAAAAGACTGCTCAGGTTCGCAATCTGGCCACCGGCGAAGAATACTCAGAGTCTTATGACTATCTTATCCTCAGCCCGGGTGCATCAGCAGTAAGGCCGCCTATTAATGGCATCGACCTCCCCGGAATCTATACCCTCCGCAATCTAGAAGATACTGATCGCATAAAATCAGCCATTGCCGGCAAAAAGTCTGCCGTGGTCGTTGGCGGTGGTTATATTGGCCTTGAAATGGCTGAGTCTCTGCGGCATGCCGGCATGAATGTGACGCTGGTCGAATTGGCGGAGCAGGTCATGGGGCCGGCTGACCCGGAAATGGCAGCAATGCTGCATACTGAAATCCGCATGAGCGGCGTTGATCTGAAGCTGGGCCAGTCGGTTACCAGCTTTGAAAAAGCAGAGCAGCAGTTGCGGGTAATTCTGAGTTCCGGCAGCAAGGTCAGTGCCGATGTGGTCATTATGGCTATTGGTGTCAGGCCAGAAAACAAACTCGCGAAAGACGCCGGCCTCGAACTCGGAGTCACTGGCGGTATCAAGGTTAACCGGCACATGCAGACCAGTGACAAGGCAATTTACGCGGTCGGCGATGCGGTCGAAGTAACCGATCTGATGACCGGCAAGCCGGCTTTGATTCCTCTTGCCGGCCCGGCAAATCGTCAGGGACGCATTGCAGTCGACAATATTTTCGGCCTTGAGCGCGAATACCGCGATACCCAGGGCTCAGCCGTCTGTAAGGTTTTTGATCTGACCTTTGCGATGACCGGCTTGAGTGAAAAGCAGGCGAAAAAGCATGCGATAAGGTATGACAAGGTTTATGTTCACCCCTCGAACCACGCTTCATACTATCCCGGTGCCACGTCGATCAGCATGAAAATGATATATGATCCCGACACCGGCCGGGTGCTCGGAGCCCAGGCTGTCGGCATGGACGGGGTCGAAAAGCGTATTGACGTTATGGCTGTCGCAATACGGGCCGGCATGAATGTTTACGACCTTGAAGAAATGGAACTCTGCTACGCCCCTCCATACGGTTCTGCCAAAGACCCGGTTAACTACGCCGGTTTCGTTGCCGCAAATATTTTGCGCGGCCATGGCCGGCACTTTCATGTGGCTGATATTGCCGGTTTGAGGCCAGACCAGAAACTGCTCGACGTAAGAACCCGCGAAGAGGTTCTTGCCGGGGCGATTCCAGGCTCGATCAATATTCCGCTGCAGGAGCTTCGCGCCAGAATTGCCGAACTCGACCCACAAAAGGAATATATGATTTATTGCCAGGCAGGGTTGCGGGGCTATCTTGTCTATCGCATTCTTACCCAGCGTGGTTTTAAAGCCAGTAACCTCGATGGCGGTTACAAGACTTACTGTATGGTTAATCAGAATGCCTCTTATGACAAGTCGCAGATGACCGATGACGCCGGTGGCGAAGGCGAAAACACCGGGGAAGATGCCGCACCGGTCGCTGCTGTTGTAAAAAAGCTCGACGTCTGCGGTTTACAGTGCCCGGGCCCGATCTCGCAGCTTCGCACTGCCGTTGAATCGATCGAGAAGGGGCAGGCGGTCGAAATCATTTCGACTGATGCGGGTTTTGCCGCTGACGTGCCGGCCTGGTGCCGCTCGACCGGTAATGAATGTGTTGGCGTCGAGAAAATTGCCGGCGGTAAGTTCAAAGCCACCGTCAAAAAAGTTGGCAAGCTCGCCTGCACGCCGCTTACCAGTTGTCATAAACAGATGACCAATGTAATTTTCAGCAACGATCTCGACAAGGCCATGGCAGCTCTTATCATTGCCAATGGCGCCGCTGCTGCCGGTTATAAAACGACCCTGTTCTTTACCTTCTGGGGTTTGAGCATTTTGCGTCGTCAGCCTGACAAGCCTTTGAGCAAGGGCGTAATGGAAACCATGTTCGGAATGATGCTGCCAAAAGACATTAATGGTCTCAAGCTCTCGAAGATGAATATGGGCGGCATGGGGACGATGATGATGCATAAGGTGATGGACAGCAAGCAAGTGACTCCATTGCACGAACTTCTGAAACAGGCGGTTGCCAACGGTGTCAAGCTGGTTGCCTGTTCGATGAGCATGGATGTCATGGGAATCGACCAGAGTGAACTTATCGATGGCGTCGAAATTGCCGGGGTTGCCAAATATATTGAGGAATTATCCAACAGTTCTGCCGGGTTGTTCATTTGATTTTGTAAAACTCTCTCTCTCTACGTTATAATTTCCAGGTCGTACCCGATCTGGAAATTTTTTTATTTTTTTTTTAAAGTTGAAAATGAGATATTTTTATGTGATAACGTAAGCAAACGCGAATAAATTTCTGAAAATCAGATTTAATCTCTAAAAATCCGGCGAAATAATGAGCAGCAAAATGTCGATAGTCCTAATAGAAAGGCGAAAATAGGCCTTTTTGACAGCAGACCGGAAAGGAGGGCAGCGAAAGTCCTGATAATTAGAGAACGCGTTTAAAGGGACCTGAAATCTAAGGAGTTCGGC
>ERZ795032.1614-NODE-1614-length-15060-cov-5.729623_pt1 | contig 15060 bp, 9 predicted proteins | sample MGYA00375124_ERZ795032 | MGnify/ENA primary metagenome ERZ795032 (study PRJEB30167, sample SAMN05720154) | activated sludge metagenome | isolation source: Anaerobic digester | place: China | collected 2015-12-16 ...
GAAGCTGTTGCCACTTCACCCTTATATCTTATGCTTGCAGTAATTTGGGTTGTCCCTTTTCCTACACCAACGATAGCAGGTACCCCGTCGTTATATTCTACTTTTGCTACACTTTCATCACTGCTTTGTATATCAATTTTTTCTGATATGGCAAGATCTACTGCTTTACCATTGCTAAAGAGCCCTGATAAGCTTATGTTAGTGGAAGCGCCAATTAGAAGTCCTGTTGTTGATGTATTTATTGCTGCACTTTCAAGATTAACCTTTGGGCAATCAACTGCCGGATCAGCAAGGTCTGTAGAACCATAAATCTCCCATCCATCCAGATTTCCATTATTAAAACCTTCTTCGAATATTATATCTTCTGCAGTATAAACTTTAAAATTATCAAAATATGCACAACCATCGTGATAACTAGACCTTATATCACCTATATAACCTATTGCATTCATTCTCTTGCCAGGAGCTATTCTTTGTCCTGAATATGAACCTGCAATGCGTGCCTGTTTACCATTAATATAAATTTCAAATGTGTTGTCAGCTTTGAAATGAAGCATAAAGTTATACCATGTATCAGCAGAAATCTTAATGTCTATCTCTTGCCAATTTAATGGTCCATTTTCTGCTTTTATTAAATTCCCATGAAAAGGGAGCACCCAAAACATTACCATCTATATCTTTTATATTACCATCTACAGTGACGCTATATTTAGTTTCATATTCAAGGAAAGCCGAAATGGTAAATGTAATTGTTTTGCCTTCTACAGAAATACTTCCGGAGATTTCATTTCCCTGAGGATCTACTACTTTTATTAATCCGTCAATATTATCAGCTGAAATATTGTTATTAAAACTAACAACAACTGGTACATCAATGCCGTTACTTTGCCCTTGAGGACTATAAGAAACTATCGCAAGTCTAAAAATATCATCCTCGCTGAATTGATATGCTCCTATGTCAACTCCTGTAATTCTCTCAAGTCCTCTATAATCATGAGTAGGTGCATCTGCAGGTGTTCCATTGCCAATACAAATACTATCGCCTTTTAATCGGAAATCATTAATGCTGCTATCAATAAATGAGATGTTCCCAATAACAGCATTTTGCTCCGGAGCTGATGGAAGCGCCTTAAAATCTGTAAAACTTATTCCATCAGGATGTGTTGGACTTATGATCCCAATATTACCAGCTAGATTTTCATTATATGCGTTGTAATTGAACTGATTCAAGCCAACAATATCAGCTTCATTCATGCTTAGCAGATATAGGCCTCTTGTAATTATGTTATTACAGATCCTATTGTTTTGCGGGGTGCCTAAGGTTGGATGCGAAAGAATGTAGATATCACCTTTTGCATTGTTAAAAAGAGTATTGTTGTATATGGAGTTGTTACTACTATTGCCAAGTACATATATCCCATAATTTGTGTTATTATATACAATATTGTTGTAGACTTTTCCATTTTTCGTATCTCTTACTGTTGCTCCGCTATCACCTTGTGCTGCTGAAAATGTGCTTGAATATAATTTAAATGTATCTACTTTAAATAAAAGCACATCTCCGCCTGTAGAGTGTACATGTGAAATATTAATATTACTGCTGTCTGAAACTATTAATGTGTTTTTTGATCTTCCTCCGGAATAAGCTATATTAATTCCCTTGATAGTAATATCAGAGCATTTGCTAACTGAAAAATATTTTTCTGCTTGATTTATTATGCTAACAATCTCATTATCATAGTTTTCTATAACAATTCCGCTTTTACCGCTTAATACAGCTGCTTCATCAGTATAAGTACCTCCACGTATTACAAGTTCACTATTTGAAGGTATTACAGCTAATGCATGTGTAATTGTCCTAAAGGGGCTTTCGATACTTCCATCATTATTGTTATCACCATTAATAGATACATAAAATTTATTTTCATATTGAATAACATTTTGTGCACTAGTAACAATTTGCGATAAGTTTACAAAAAGAAAAATAAATACTAATAAATATGTAAGTATATTTCTTCTGGTAAAATTACCTAGTTTAAATTTACCCATTATCTTCACCTCTTTAAATTTAATTTTTTAAATTAGAAATAAAAATGTTTTGATAATTATAATTAAATGTAATTGATTTATTCTGATTACTTCATAATAGTTAATCTATTTACATAATTACGCTGCATAGTATGTCACTCAATAAAGAAACCCTTAAAAACAAGGTTTCTTTATTGAGTATTAAGTATTATATGAACAACAATTGTAAGATTGGAAAGGTTTATTGTTTATTGTTTTTTAATTGCTTTTTGTCTTTGCATAGTGGTCGTTAGCTTCTTTAAGCATTTGGTCTCCACCATTCTTTTTCCACTTTTCTACAAATTCATCAAAACTCTCGATTGGTTTCTTTCCTGTTATAATATTTATATAAGTTTCCTGCATTAAACTATGCAAATCAGTAGCAAATGTTGCGCCTGAAGGAATGTACAGTTTATACCCCATGTCTTCTATTCCATATCTGTCAAAACCTTTTTTCAGGAAGTTATCAAAATATGCACCATTTATCTTTCTGGTATTATTAACATCAGCCTGCCAGAAGAACGCTGCATATCCTACTTCGCCTGTAGCTCTTGCCGGATCGCTCTTATAAGGCTCAGCAATATTGTACACATCATATCCGGCTTCTTTAGTAACTATATGGTGGATACCCTCTTCACCATATCTGTTGAAAATATAGTTTTTATAATCTGCCATAGGCCAATTAAACATCTGAAGTATTCTGCCTAGCTTATCTGGCTCTACGTTTTTAGAAAATACATAACTTGCGCCGGTAGACAAAGGTAGCTTTGTTGTTCCCCTTGATTTCCCATCAGGTCCAAGAGGTGGGTTCCCAAATTCATATGTTGCATCAGGATTAATTTTTTTCATTTCATTGTAATTTGCACCACCGACCAGCCCGTTTCCTTCCTTCTGCCAGTGATAAGCACTGCCCATCGTTGAAACTCCAATTTTACTATTAACAAAATCTGTAGAAACTGCCCAATAACCGCCCTTATTTTCACCAGCAACAAACTCAGGGTCAATAAGGTCCATGCCGTACCATCTGCTCAAAAGTTTCAGGGCTTCTTTAGTACCGGGCTCTATAGCGCTATTTACAATTTTCCCATCCTTTTCAAGCCAGAAGGTGTTCCACCACATATCAATCATAGCACCATATGCGCCAAAAACTGGTCCAATTATAGTTCCTGAACATCCATATGTATCTTTGTTTCCATTTTTATCCGGATCATCATTTCTGAACTTTATAAGTGCTTCTTCCCATTCAGTGATTGTATCAGGAATCTTTTCTATTCCTACATTCCTAAGCCAGTCGTCTCTCCATACAATTGCATCACGGATCATGTAATTAGCTACAAGATAAGGTATACCATAGTTTTTGCCTTCAAATGTACATACACTCCAGGATTTTGGATCATCCCTGCTAATTGCCTTTAACATGTCCGGAGCATATTTGTTGATTACCTCTATTGGGAGTTCCTGTATCAATTCTCCATGCTGATAGCGTAAAAACCTATCTGATGATTTTGAAGGAAATACATCGGGAATGTCTCCAGAGGAAAGACGAATATTCAAAAGATCGTCCCACTTGCTGCTTTCAACAAAAACCGGTTTCAACTTAACATTAAACATTTCATTAAACTTTCTGCCGATATAACTGTCTTCATTTACTGGAGCGTTTGTCATAGTGAGATAGGTTATTTCATATACCTTCCCATCAATAGGCTGATATTTGTCCTTCTCTTCGTTTGCAGCTTTATTGTCTTTAGCGCTTTCACTTTTGGGTGTTGTATTATCTTTTGAAGAATCTTTGACAACACAGCCTGCAAATAATGACATAGCCATTAGGACAGCTATCATTAATGCTGTAAATTTGATAAATTTTTGCTTCATTGATTTTCCCTCCATTATTATTTTATTATTTTGTTGTTTTACTATATTAACAGACCTGGGTATTCAAATACACAGCCTGCCAATTAGTCAATTACACAGCTCTGTTACATTAATCTGCCGACTAACCTTTAACTGACCCTACCATAATTGAACCTATAAAATATTTCTGCAGGAACGGATATGTAAGAATAATAGGTATTGTTGTAACCATAATTGTACATGCTTTAATTATCTCCTGAGCTGGATTGTAATTATCCATAGTTCCTGTAACAGTTCTCTCTGACCCCCAATTAAGAACCTGATATAACACTACCTGAAGTACAACAAGTTCTTTTTTCGTAATATATAGAAGGCTGTCAAACCATGCATTCCAATGACCTACAGCAACCCATAAAGCTACCGTTGCAAGAATAGGCTTGCATATTGGAAGTATTATGCGAAATAATATTATTATGTCATTTGCTCCATCTATTTTAGCGGATTCCTCCAGGCTTTCAGGTAAAGATATCATATAATTCCTAATGAGAATAAGATTGTATGTTGAAACCAGTCCGGGAAGAATTAGTACCCATCTTGTATCTATGAGCCTCAGGCTTTTTATCAATAGATATGTAGGAATTAACCCTCCCCCAAAGAACATAGGTATTAAAATAATTGTTGTCCAGAATTTTCTGTTTGGGAGATATTTTTTTGACAAGGGATATGCTCCACATGATGTCACCAATACTGCCAGAAAGGTTCCGGATATTGTTCTTAGAACAGAATTTTTCAAGCCAGTTAATATTGCATCGGTCCTGAACAGTTGTTTATAGTATTCAAGAGTAAAACCTTTGGGTAAAAGGTTTAAACCATACTGGGCAGAAGAAGCCCCTTTGCTCACGGATATATTAAACACGTATAGAAAAGGATATATACATAACAATGAGAATATAATCAAACATATTGCATTAGCTACATCAAATACCATTTCTCCTGAACTTCTTTTTACTGTTGACATAAAACCTGACCTCCAAGAAATAATCTATATTTATACCAAAGTATTTTGTAATAATTGTTAAAATCTATACACTCTAAATAATCCTGTATTCATTATCGCTTATCTTTTTTAATATATAGTTTGTCAGGAAAATAAGAGCAATCGCTATTACATTTTTGAAAAGTCCAACTGCTGCGCCATAACTATATTGCATTAATACCATACCCATTCTATAGGTGTATGTACTAATAACATCACTTATCTGCATAACACCAGGGTTCATAAGGTTGAAAATCTGATCAAAATCATCGTGTATAATATTACCTATACTAAGTATAAAAACAAAGGTTATAATTGGCACAAGGGATGGAAGTGTAATCTTCACCGCTTTCTGGAATCTGCTTGCTCCATCTACTGTTGCAGCTTCGTATATCTCAGGATTTACGTTTGCCATACCAGCGAGGTATATTATAGTCCCCCAACCCACTTCCTTCCATATAGAAGTTATCACGAGCACAAATCTAAACCAGTTGGGATCTACAACAAAATATATTGGCTTAATATTCAAAGCATTCATTACATAGCCTACGGGTCCAATTGAAGGTGATAAAAACTGCTTTACTATACCTGACAGTATTACCCAAGATAAAAAATGTGGAAGATAGCTTATAGTTTGTACTGACCTTTTAAACCAGCTTACCCTTATTTCATTTAAAAGTATTGCAAGAATAATTGGTGCAGGAAATCCAAATAGAAACTTTAATCCGCTTATTATTAGTGTATTTTTAAATACTCTTAAAAAGTTATTACCTTGAAATATGAGCTTAAAATGCTCAAATCCAATCCATTCACTACCCCATATTCCCCTGGAAAATTTATAATCTTTAAAAGCAATTTGAATACCATACATTGGTGCATAATGAAATATACCAAAATATAAAAGGGTAGGTAAAAGCAATATGAACAAATATTTATTATCTTTGTACTTTTTTAAACCATTGATAACTTTATTTAAAATCACAATTCCGGAGTTTTGCTTTAAAACTCCATGTTCCTTGGTTTTATTTAGATTCAACGTTTTCGTTTCCATATAATATGATGCCTCCCTAAAGTCTTCAAAACAAAAACTTCTTTAAGTTGTCTTGTTTGTGTTTGGTTGTTCTTGCAATTGCTATTCTAACTTGAGTTAATATAAAACACAATTATATAGATTTCATATTCTTAAGAAATGTATTTATAATGTTTTAATATTCTTATAATATTTTAATATGGTTATATTTACCAATACAGTTAAATTGGCTTAAATAGCATATTACAGCACTTTTACTATGTATATTGATTAATAAGCGAATATTTTGAATAATCATTCCAGGCATGTTATAATAAAAACAATTAAGGAAATAAAACCTATATAATTTACGATTTGAAAGAGCTAATGAAGAATTTGCAAATCGTAAGTTACATCAAGGTAACAGAAGCAGGTTTAAATGTTTTAAACCTGTTCTATATAGCAGTTTTATATTTTTGTATTTATTGAAACGGTGTGATGCAATCCGATTGGCTGGTTGCATTTATGTTGTAATGGTGTCATACAAATATATAACAACCTGTAAAATCTAACAAGGTGAATAACGCAGAAATTTATTGTTAAGATATAAGGAGTATGCCTATGTATTCAGGAATTAAATTACCTGTACGTGCTCGGAATACAGTTTTAATAAGGTTCTTTCTCTACTTTTTAATGGTAATTCTTCTAACATTAACTACAATAAGCTACTTTTTGTATAATTACTTTTCATCCTTATTTAAAGATGAAGTTTTAAGTCTGAATAATAGAATACTTAGCCAAGTTTCTGATTTCTCAGATGCTTTTATATTAAAAAATATGAATGAGCTAGCTGCAGGTATTTCTATGCCATACCCACATGAAACTTTTATTTCACAATTTTTTTCAGATTCTGATGAGGATTACTGGAAAGTTATTCTTACTACCCGTAATAAGCTTGATAGCCTCATTTTTCAGAACAGGGATATTGTTGATTCTATCTATCTTTACTCAAAAGATAAGAAATTGGCATTATCTCAAAAGGTAATGAAATATATTGATGAAAAGGAAGCCAGAAATCTGGATGAATTTTCATGGATAAATCAGGCTTCCATGTCAAATTCAAGTGTTATATGGCTAAATACTCGAATTGCTAAGATATACGGTTCACAATCTGCAGATAATGGAAATATAATTACCCTTATCTGTACTTATCCTGTTTCATCTCGTCCGCAAGATGCAAAAGGATATGTAGCTGTTAACATTAGGGAAGAAGCCTTAAATAACCACCTTGTGAAATATAACTCAACGAAGCTTGGGCATTTGCTGATCGTCGATAAAAATGGTTCAATTATATCACACAGTGATAAGTCAAAACTATATAATGATATATCAAAGGAACGTTTTGTGAAGGAAATCATGTTGTCAGAGAAACCTAAAAGCTTTCAATCCAAATTTGAAAATACTGACTATATCATATCATTCAAACAATCAGCATATAACAACTGGTATTATGTAGCTATGGTTCCTACTGAACTCCTTTATCAGAAAGATTATCACATAAAAAGAAAAATTTTTGCTGCATCAATTACAATTTTCTTTATTGTACTTCTGGTTTCAAATGTTTTCACCTACAAAATGTATAAACCTTTAAAGAAATTACTTGATAAATTTGCATCTACAATAAATAGCGAAAAAAAGGGTAAATTGGATGAATATCTTATGCTGGAAAATGCGTTTACAGATATGTCTTTAAAGATAGATAATCTGGAGGATACACTTTGCAAGAATGTAGATATGATAGTGCATAACTATTTGATTGATCTCCTTAATAAACCCTCTATTGATAATCCTAACATTGGAACAACTCTTAACTCCTTGGGTGTAGCGTTTTCTGAGAAGTATTTTACTGTAATAATATTTAACATATCAAAAGCAGTAGTCGATTTGCATAAACAGACTGATATTCAACTTTGCAAATATAAGATATTCGAATATATAAAAATGGTTGATTCTACCAACACAGATAATTCATATATAGATATGGATAAAGGCACAGATACAAATACAAAACCAATCTGCCGCTATTATCCAATAGATACTGACAGCCGGACTATTTCTGTTATTGTTAACTCAAATATTAATGATCTGGCGCTTGTTCGTAATTTTATCACTCATACACAGTTTCACTGCTATAATAACTTTGGTTTTTACCTGACTGTGGGAGTTGGAAAATATTTTGACAATCTTCTTTCCGTACGCCAATCAAATATTGATGCAAAAATTGCAATACTTTATAAGTTCCTTCACCCGGGCCAAAATGAATTTTACTATGAGGAGATCAGCCGCAAACCTGCAAATCCTGAGGTTCTAAATCAGGATTACATGGAAAAACTCTTTAAGTCGCTAAAGCTTTGCAACATAACCGAAGTTAACAATATACTTGATACCCGTATATCAACAATCAGCAGCAACAATTTTAACTATCAATATATAAAGAAGGAAATATCTCAGTTAAGAAAACTTTATATTGAGTGTTTTGAAGAAATGAGTGTAAAGATCGACAGTAACTCTGAAATTAAAGACATATTTTTCTATCCTGGAGATGTCTTTGAATTCTTTGATGCTTGTAAAGTTATTTCAAATAAGTTTATTGACTACATGAAAGAGAAACGGACCAGCAAAACCTCAGAATTAATTGAATCCGTGGAACTGTATGTTTTGAATAATATTAACGGAAACCTTTCCCTTAATCTGGTTGCTGATTCATTACGTATTAGTCCTCAGCATTTAAGCAAAATTTTTAAAGAAGAAAAGGGTATTAATTTTATTGATTATGTAACTGACAAAAAAATAGATAAGGCAAAGAACCTTCTCTCAACAACAAACATGAGTTTGGATGAAATCTCAGTTTGTGTAGGCTATAGCCATGCTACCTATTTTTCAAGGAAGTTTAAGGAGTCTACAGGGTACACCCCTGGTGAATACAGGCAGCAAGAGGTGAAAAAGCAGTTGAAGTGAGTATTGAGGAACCGTCCTCAATGACTCACTTCAAAGTAACTTGCTGATTTTATTCACTTGCCTACTTATTCACTACATTTACTATATTTACTGCAATACTATATTTACTGTCTGCCACTTATTACCGATTACCAATTAGCTATTGTCGCTTACCAATTGTCAACAGCCTTACGTATTGGCAAATAACTCCTCAAATTCCTGTCCTTCGAGCTTCTCCTTCTCCATAAGACTGTTTGCTATGGAATGGAGCTTGCTGATATTTTCTTTTAAAATATCAATTATCTTAACGTAAGCAGTATCTATAATCTTTTTAACTTCATTGTCTATTTTGGCAGCTACTTGCTCACTATAGTTTCTGGTGTGAGCAAAATCCCTTCCCAGAAATACTTCATCTGTTTCGTTGCCAAATATAAGGTTTCCAAGGTTTTCACTCATTCCGTATTTGGTTATCATGTTTCTGGCAACACCATTTGCTTGCTTAAGGTCATTATAAGCACCTGTGCTTACTTCCCCAAGAACGATTTCCTCTGCAGCTCTTCCACCAAGAGCAATTGAAATCTGTTCCAGCAACTGACCCCTGGTAAGATAGGTCCTATCTTCATCAGGTTTAAAAGCTGTATATCCGCCTGCTCTTCCTGAAGGTATTATGGAAATCCTGTCGACCTTGTCGGTAGATGATATTACTTTGACAGCAATAGCATGACCAGCTTCATGGTATGCAGTGAGTTTCTTTTCTTTCTCACTCATTACCCTGCTTTTCTTTTCAGGCCCCATAATAACTTTGAAAGTGGCTTCTTTAATTTCTTCCATTTCCACTTTTCTTTTATTTTTTCTTGCTGCAAGTAGAGCCGCCTCATTTAAAAGATTTTCCAGGTCGGCACCCGTAAACCCGGGTGTGCTCTTTGCAAGTTCATCAAGCTTTACATCCTGAGAAAGAGGTTTGCCTCTTGAATGAACTTTCAATATTTCTTCTCTTCCCTTAATATCAGGTAATCCTACAAATATTCGTCTGTCAAATCTTCCCGGTCTCAATAAGGCAGGGTCAAGAATATCAGGCCTGTTTGTTGCTGCTAATACGATAACACCCTCATTTTCTCCAAAGCCATCCATCTCAACCAGCAGCTGATTCAGAGTTTGCTCCCTTTCATCATGTCCGCCACCCAAGCCGGCTCCTCTGTGTCTTCCCACTGCGTCAATTTCATCAATAAATACTATACATGGGGCGTTTTTTTTGGCTTGATCAAAAAGATCTCTTACTCTGGATGCACCTACACCAACAAACATCTCCACGAAATCTGAACCACTGATGCTGAAAAACGGCACTCCGGCTTCTCCTGATACAGCCCTTGCAAGAAGAGTTTTGCCTGTACCCGGAGGACCAACAAGGAGCACTCCTTTAGGTATTCTGGCACCAAGCTCAATAAACTTTCTTGGTTGCTTGAGGAACTCAACTATTTCCTCCAACTCCTCTTTTTCTTCATCAGCACCAGCCACATCATTGAAAGTTACTTTCCTTTTCTCATCAGTACTCATTTTTGCCCTGCTTTTACCGAATGACATAACCCGGTTTCCACCACCGCCCTGCGACTGCTGTAGGAAAAATACCCAAAACAGTACAAAGATAACAATAAGCCCTACAGTGGGCAATATCGCTATCCACCATGGAGCCGTCTGCGGAAAAGCGGTTTTAAATCTTATTTGCTGGGCCTTAATAGGACTGGAAACTTCATTCATAAATGAAGATAAATCCGGTATATATATGACATACCGATTAACTCTGTCAGTAATATATGGCTTTTTCAAAACAACAGTTGCTTTTTGATTGTCAAGAAGAATTTCACTTACATTATTATTTTGGATTTCCCTTATGAGATCTGAGTAATCCATATCTACAGGATTATCAGTTCCCTGTGATAAAGCCAATATAAATAATATTATTACAAATAGTACTATATAGAAGCTCAATCCCTTTAAATATTTCAAATATCTCCCTCCCTGCCTGCAGTCCAATCATTGGGTTTGGCAGAATTCAATGTTCTTTATTTACCATTAATGCAGCATTTTTCCCGTTATTTTATCTTAGCATATATAAATTTAAAATACAATAAAATATATCATAAAAAAGGAACCCTTTTTTTTAATACATTTTAATAATGCCTTAATCATGTCTGTAAACATTCGGATCGAGTATGCATAAATCCGGTAAATTTCTATATCTCTCAGCAAAGTCAAGTCCATAACCGATAACAAACTCATTAGGGATTTCTATTCCCTTATAATCAACATTGATATCCACCAATCTCCTTGAAGGTTTATCAAATATGGAACAGATTTTAACACTTTTAGGACCTCTTGTGCTGAAAAGGTTCTTTAAATGGTTTAATGTAAGCCCTGTATCCACAATATCCTCAACAATAAGAACATGCTTGTCGGAAATACTTACATCCATATCCTTAATAAGCCGAACTACACCAGATGATTTTGTACCATCAGCATAGCTGGAAACAGCTATAAAATCCATATCAACAGGAATAGTAATTTCCCTGATCAAATCTGCAAGAAAAATAAACGCTCCTTTTAATACTCCAATCAGGACCAATTCCTTACCTTCATAATCTTTAGAAATTATCTGTCCGAGTTCTCTTACCTTTTCAGCTATTTTCTCTCTCGAAACCAATACTTCCTTTATTTCACTTCTATTAGTAACATTATTAACAGCAACATTAGCAGCATTATTAGTACTTTTATTTGTACCCATGTTTTCACCCCATCATTTATTGCAGAAAATATTAAATTAACACCATATCAAATTCAATTTATCATTTTAGTAATTTGTATTTAACTTTTAATATACTTTTAGTATTTTCAGTTACTTTAAATTTATCACTGATTCTGTATCCGACAACCCAGATTATTTCATTATCTTTCGCCAATAATGGTATTAAGTCCCTCTTTTCTGCAGGAATTTTTCTGTCTATCATATATTCCTTAAGCTTTTTAGTGCCGGTTGATTTAAGAGGTTTTATCACATCACCTTTTTCACGGCTTCTTACAGTTACTTCAGCACCTTCTTTCAGTTTTTCGTAATCAAAAAATTGTACCAGTGAATTATATCCCATATTTCTGAATTTCTCAATATTAAATATTTCATCAAATGTTTCTCTATTTAATATCGTTGCTTCCAGACTTGCATTAAGAGATGCCATATAGGCAACTCCAGGCAATATGGCTTTGTATCTGAAACTTCCCGGCTCCAGATCGTCTGGATTTTCTATTGTCTTAATATCGGGGTTGTTTAACTCATTCTTATAATTGTTATTTACATATATTTTTAAAATATCATAGGACTTTGCAGCTCTAATACCAAAGGGAAGGTGTATTTCCGCTCCTGTTCGCCCATCCAGGCACAGTTCAAGTATTTTGTCTATATGTATACTTTCAATACACTTTAAATTTCCTCTGACACTATATACCGCTTTTCTTATTACTCTTCTCCTAATTGCATTATGTAAACTTCTTATGCGCCTGATATCCAAATTCACCATATTCTTAACATTCTTAATGTAATTACCTTCATCACCGTTCTTATCATACAGCAGGCACCTTTTATATTCCTCATCTGCAGTTAAATCCATATAACTGTAGTCATCTCTTATTAGGTCAGCCATCCTGTTAATGCTTTCTACAATATTAATATAAAAGTTATGAGATATAAACGGTATAAGCTCTAACCTGACTTTGTTTCTTGTATAAATACTTTGAAGGTTCGTACTGTCAGTCCGGGTTTTCAGGTTGTGCTCCCTGCAATACTCCTCAATTTCTTTTCTTTCAATATCTAACAAAGGTCTGATTATTCTGTTTCTTTTATAGTCCATTCCTCTCAGCCCGTCAAGTCCGGTACCCCTTATTATGTTCATAATAATAGTCTCAGCCTGATCATTTCTGTTATGAGCTACAGCAACCTTGCAGTTGCCGATTTTATCTGCCAGAGTATTAAACTGTCCATATCTTGCTTCTCTTGCAGCTTCCTCTATTGATATATTTTGTTTTTCTGCAATGTCCCCTACGTTCAGGGATACGGTAAAAAGCTGAATCCCCAGGCTCTCACACAACTCCTTTACATATCTTTCATCCATATCCGATTCCTCACCACGAAGCATATGATTAACATGAACAGCATATAGTTTTATCCTCATTTCATGAGAAAAAGAATATAGTATGTGCAGCAGACATACAGAATCCGGCCCTCCGGAAACCCCGACAAGGATATTATCCCCAGGTTCTATAAGGTCATGTTCTCTTATTGTATCAAGCACTCTATCCGGTACTTTATCCGGTACTTTACCCGGTATTTTGTCAGGTACTTTGACCGGTACTTTGCCTAGTAATTTGTCCGGTAATTTATTCTGGCCTTTATTTAGCATTTTATTCTGGTATTTACTCCTTTTTAATGGTCTTTACTCCTTTTTTAAATTCCCGAATTTTGTATATTGCCCAAGCCAGATTAATTCTACGGTACCTGTTGAACCGTTTCTGTGTTTTGCTATTATTACCTCGGCAATATTCTTTTTCTCAGTCTCGGGATTATAGTAATCATCTCTATATAAAAACATAACCATATCCGCATCCTGTTCAATAGCTCCTGATTCTCTTAAATCACTGAGAATAGGCCTGTGGTCGGTCCTGGCTTCCGGTGCTCTGCTTAGCTGTGATAGAGTTATTACAGGAACATTTATTTCTTTTGCCAATATTTTTAGTGAACGGGATATTTCCGATATTTCCTGCTGCCTGTTTTCAGTTCTTCCTCGTCCCTGCATCAACTGCAAATAGTCAATTACCACCAGTCCAAGATTTTTCTCAAGTTTCAGGCGCCTGCATTTAGCTCTAATCTCCATTACAGAACTTCCCGGAGTATCATCAATATAAATCGGGGCTTCTGATAGCGGACCTAAAGTACGAGCAATTTTGTCCCAGTCTTCATCTTCCAGACTCCCCGTCCTCATTTTTTGGCTATCGATCAAAGCTTCGCTGCATAACAGTCTGTTTACAAGCTGCTCCTTGGACATTTCAAGATTGAAAATGGCTACAGGTATCTTTTTGTAAACTGAAGCATATTGAGCAATGTTAAGAGCAAAAGCAGTTTTACCCATAGCAGGTCTGGCAGCAATCAATATTAAATCAGAATTCTGAAAGCCTGATGTTTTATAATCCAGGTCCACAAACCCCGATGGCACACCAGTTATATAGTCTTTATTATTGTAGAGTTCTTCAAGGCGATTAAAGGTATCAACAAGTATTTCCTTAACATGATAAAAACCTTTTGAACTGCGTTTTTGAAGGATATCAAAAATATTCTTTTCAGCTGTATCAAGAATAATAGAAACTTCTTCTGCAGCTTCATAGCTCATACCTGTAATTTCAGAAGAAGCTCTTATAAGTTTTCTCAATATTGATTTTTCTTCAATAATATTTGCATAATATTTTGCATTTGCAGTTGTATGTACGCCTGTTGCTATATTGGTAAGGTACTCCAGTCCGCCCGTTTTTTCCAATGTACCCCTTAACTTAAGCTGCTCTGCTGTTGTTATAATATCAACAGGTTCACCTTTATCAAAAAGGTCCATAATTGCATCAAATATTTCTGCATTGTCATCCCTGTAGAAATCTTCCTTTTTCAGAATTTCAATAACAACAGGTATAACCTCCTTGTCCAAAAGCATCGAACCAAGGACAGACTGCTCTGCTTCAATATTTTGTGGTGGTATTCTTCCAAGTAAATTCAATTCTGTCATTTCTTATAATCCTCAATTTAATATTTCTGCGAAATATCAATGCCATCACTCCCGCAGAATGGCTATTATGTCATCAATGTTATCATTCCTGCACAACATTAACTTTTACAGTAGTGGAAACCCCGGGGTAAAGCCTTATCTCCACATCGGTTGTTCCAAGACTTTTTATAGCATCAGCAAGATGGATTTTCTTTTTATCAATATCAAGTTTAAAGCTTTTATTCAATCTATCTGCAATATCCATTGATGTAATAGATCCAAAAAGTTTCCCGTTTTCTCCTGCCTTC
>ERZ795032.1615-NODE-1615-length-15048-cov-438.612886_pt1 | contig 15048 bp, 18 predicted proteins | sample MGYA00375124_ERZ795032 | MGnify/ENA primary metagenome ERZ795032 (study PRJEB30167, sample SAMN05720154) | activated sludge metagenome | isolation source: Anaerobic digester | place: China | collected 2015-12-16 ...
CTGGGCTACGTGATGAAGGTGGACGAAGACTGGTGGCTCGGCTCCGGGAGCTACACGGGGCCGGCACCCACCCCGGTGCACACGACCGCCACGACCATCCCCGACCTCACCGGCAACTGGACCGCGGCCATGACTGGATACGAAGAAAGCACGGGGTTCACGGACTACTCCACCGTCACGATGACGATGACCGTATCCGAACAGCACGGCCGGGTCTTCTCCGGCCATACCGTGTTTACGACCGCGAACGGCACGGAAACGCGGACGGCGATCGCCGGCGTCATCGGGCGTGACGGCAGGACCATCTCGACCGCCGAGCAGGACGGCGGGTACTGTCTCGGCGAGGTTGTGGGGCCGGACGAGCTTGAACTCGTCTACCTGCAGGACGGCGAGCAGTATGGGGTTGCGATCGACACGCTCAAAAGAGTATAGTGCCAGTGAGATACCGGCCGCACATTTTTCCCCGAAGGGTTACTTCTTCCTCGCCCGCAGCCGGGCGATCTCCTCGTGGCCCGCGACCTTTACCACGAACGTCCCGTGACAGGGCTTGGTGTAGGGGAAGATCAGGTCCTCGCCCTCGACGCCGACATAGAGCGGCGCAACACCGATAATATGGACATCATGGATCTTGTAGCCCGGTTCGACCTCGTGATACTCCCGGACGTTCTTCTTGATATACTCCCGGGCGTCCTTGAACGATGCCTGGGAGAGGATGATCTCGGGTTTCAACGCTTCGAGACAGCCCATTGCATCACCTCGTCAAGTTTGCGCTTCAGCGGCATCGGGTTGTGCACGGCCTTCGCCGCGACGACCTCGCAGGGGAACTCGATCTCCTTTGCAAGGTCCTCCGCGTGCTCCCCGAAGAGGAGCGCATAGAGCCGGGCCTGCGATATGTAGGCCATGGTGCCCGCGTAGGCGACCCCGGAGTCGTTGTGGATGAAGACAAAGCAGAGGTCGAAGTCCCGCCGCTTCCCCGTGATCTCGTCGATCATGTCGTCGAGGTCGGCCATCTCTTCCAGGTAGTGCCGGCCGGGGTCGGCGACCTCCATCAGTTTCCGCGCAGCCACCGTCCCGGCGATCACCGGCCGGATACCATGCTCCTTCAATCCGTGCATCAGGTAAAGCGCCATGCTCGTCTGGACCGGCACCTGCGGGCAGCCGAGCAGAATCAGTGCAGTCTTTTCTGTCATACTCTGGTCTTCTCCAGTTCTAAAGCGACTTCGGGCATCCTCTCAGGATGCGTGTAGATGGTGAACCGTTCCCCCCGCGAGAAGCAGATGAGGGTGATCCCCGCCTCCTCCGCCGTGAGGATGCCACGGTCGGTCGAGGCGGCGCGGGAGACGACGATGGGGATGCCCGCGTTCGCCGCCTTTGCCACCATCCCCGACGGTTGTCTCCCCGTACAGCCGAGGATGCACCTCGACCGGTCGAGCCCCTTTAAGGCCGCGTAGCCCACGACCTTATCGACGGTGTTGTGCCTCCCCACATCGCAGGCCCGGGTGACGAACTCCCCGTTGCAGAAGAGAACCGAACAGTGGACCGCGCCGGTTCTCCGCCAGGTATCGGACTCGATCGATGCCGTGACCGCACGGATGGTTTCCGCCGTGACGGTGAGGAGGGACGTGACCGACTTCGGCTCGCCGGCCGCAGAGGAGCCCCCTGAGGACTCCGTCACGAGCTCGACGTCCTTCCGCGATGGGGCGGTGATATGGATCTCTTTTCCGCGGACCTCTACCGAATCGACCCTGTCGGCCAATCCCTCGCTGATGACGAACCCGGCACCGAGATCCTCGAGACGGTCGGCACTCGCCACCAGGGTCGTCAGGGGTTCGCCGTTCAGGAAGAGCCTGACGCGGTCCTCGACGATGATATCGTCATGGACGTCGCGCACACCCTCCTCCGTCGCCTGGATCCCGGCGCGGCAGACGATCTCCATCATCCCGTCTCCTCCCGCATCCACTCGAGGTAGGGGGTGTAGCCGCCGACGATCGGCATCGCGATGATCTCGGGGGTCTCGTAGCTGTGGAGCCCCTTGATCCTCGCGATGAGCGTATCAAGGAGGCTCTGCTGCGTCTTGATGATCAGGAGCTGCTCGGGCTCGTTCTGAACCGCCCCCTCCCAGCGGTAACTGGACTGCACGCCGGTGACGTTCACGCAGGCCGCCAGCCGGGCATCGACGAGCGCTTTTGCAATTGCCTCCGCCTCGCCGGCAGGGGCCGTGCAGAAGACCACAACATATTCCGGGAGAACCATGGTGTTACCTTCGTAGCGTCCGTATTTAACCGTTCTCGCAGTGGGGGCCGCACCCGTCCCCGCCGCAGGAGCACGAGGAACAGGTCTTCCACGGAGAAAGCCCCCGGCGGGCCCGGTAATCGTTGATGGCGGTCCGGATAGCGGCCTCGGCGAGGACCGAGCAGTGGATCTTCGCCGGCGGAAGGCCGCCGAGGGCCGCCACCACGTCGGCGTTCGAGAGGTCCCACGCCTCGGCGAGGGTCATCCCCCGGATCATCGTGGTCGCCATCGAGCTCGACGCGATCGCCGCGGCGCATCCGAAGGTCCGGAACCGGACATCGGTTATCCGGTCTTCCTCGACCTTCAGGTAGAGCTTCATAGTATCCCCGCAGGACGGGCTCCCCACCTCGCCGAAACCGTCGGCATCCGCGAGTTCGCCGACGTTTTTGGGGTTCGTGAACTCTTCCATCACTTTTTCCGTATACATCACTCAGCCTCCGGGACCCTTTTCCCTGCAGGCGGCGTCAACGGCGATATCTGCCGCAGCCGCCCGATCACCTCCGGCAGCACCGACAGGACATACTCGACATCGTCAGGGGTGTTCGCGTCGCCGAGGGTGAGCCGGAGCGAGCCGTGCGCCTCCTCGTGGGCAAGCCCGGTCGCGAGCAGCACGTGCGAGGGCTCAAGCGACGCCGAGGAGCAGGCGCTCCCGGTGGACGCGCAGATCCCGCGGGCGTCGAGCATGAGGAGGATCGACTCTCCCTCGACGTAACGGAAACTGAAGTTCGCGTTGTTCGCGAGCCGCTCGGTCGGGTGACCGTTCAGCCGCGAGTCCGGGATCGTGGAGAGGACCTCGCGGATCAGGCGGTCCCGCATCGCTACAAGCCGGCGGTTGTGCCCCTCGATATCGGCGGTCGCAACCTCTATCGCCTTCCCGAGCCCGACGATGCCGGGGACGTTCTCGGTCCCGGCCCGCCGGCCGCGCTCCTGCCCGCCCCCGTGGACAAGGTTCTCAAGCCGGGTCCCCCGCCGGACGTAGAGCGCTCCGGTCCCCTTCGGGCCGTAGAACTTGTGGCCGGAGAGCGAGAGGAGGTCGATGTTCATGCTCTCCACGTCGATCGGGACCGCCCCGATCGCCTGGACGGCGTCGGTATGAAAGAGGACGTCGTGGTCGTGCGCGATCCTGCCGATCCGGGCAACCGGCTGGATCGTACCGATCTCGTTATTTGCCGTCATCACCGAGACGAGGACTGTCCGGCCCGTGATCGCCTCCTCGACGTCGCCAGGGTCCACCCGGCCGAACTTATCCACGGGCAGGTAGGTGACGGAGAACCCGTGCTTCTCGAGCCACTCGCAGGTATGGAGGACCGCGTGGTGCTCGATTGCGGTCGTGACGATATGGTCGCCACGTTTGTGGTTCGCGAGGGCGACGCCCTTGATCGCCCAGTTGTCGGCCTCGCTCCCGCCGGCGCAGAAGAAGACCTCCGCGGGTGTCGCGCCGAGGGCCGCCGCCACCTGTTCCCGCGCCGCATCGACGCCCTTCCGGGGCTCGCCGGCGAACCGGTAGAGGGAGGAGGGGTTCCCGAAGTATTGGGAGAAGTACGGGGCCATCGCCGCGATGACCTCGGGTTTTATGAATGTCGTCGCCGCGTGGTCCATGTACACGGGACGCTCTGCCTGATCGTTCATGTCCGCTAAAACGTTGGATCCGGGAGTGTATCAGCATTACCGGTCGTGAGAGAGCAGGCGACCTCCCCGAACGCGAGTACGAAGATAAATAGGGTTCCATGCGCAATATCTGGTGATGTACGCAAGACGCATGGATCACCTTCCCCCATACCTTTTTGCACGCATTGACGAGATGAAAGAGGAGAAACGGCGCCAGGGTGTCGATGTCATCGACCTCGGGGTCGGCGACCCCGATCTCCCCACCCCGCCGCACATCGTGGAGGCGCTCTGCACCGCGGCCCGGGACCCGAAGAACCACCACTACCCCTCCTACACCGGCATGCTTGCCTACCGCGAGGCAGTGGCCGACTGGTACCGGGGCCGGTTCGGCGTCGACCTGGACGCGAAGAAAGAGGTCCTCGCCCTCATCGGGTCCAAGGAGGGCATTGCGCACATCGCCGAGGCCTTCGTCAACCCGGGCGAGGTCGTCCTTGCCTCCGACCCCGGCTACCCGGTCTACAAGACCTCCACGCTCTTTGCCGAGGGGAAAGTCCATGAACTCCCCATCCGGGCGGAGAACAACTTCCTCCCGGTGCTCGAGGATATCCCCGCCGACGTCGTGAAGCAGGCGAAACTGATGTTCATCAACTACCCGAACAACCCCACGGCCGCAATAGCCCCCCTCTCGTTCTTCGAGGAGGTCGTCGAGTTCGCGCGGGAGCATAACATCGTCGTCGTCCACGACAACGCCTACTCCGAGATCACCTTCGACGGCTACAAGGCGCCCTCGTTCCTCGAGGTCGACGGCGCGATGGAGGTCGGTATCGAGATGCACTCGCTCTCGAAGACCTACAACATGACCGGGTGGCGGATCGGGATGGCCTGCGGGAACCCCGAGATCGTCGCCGGGCTCGGCCGGGTCAAGACCAACGTCGACTCGGGCGCGTTTGACGCCATCCAGCACGCCGCGATCACGGCGCTCACCGGCCCCCAGGACTGCGTCAGAGAGGCCTGCGGCATCTACCAGGAGCGGCGGGACGCCCTCGTGAAAGGCCTCACCGATATCGGCCTCGATGTCCGGGCACCGAAGGCGACCTTCTACGTCTGGGCGCCGGTCGACGACTGCATGGCCTTCTCCGCGAAGCTTCTCGACCAGGCGGGGATCGTCGCGACGCCCGGAGTCGGGTTCGGGAAGAACGGCGAAGGGTTCGTCCGGTTCGCGATCACCCGGTCGATCGAGCGGATCAACGAGGCGGTCGAGCGGATGCGGGGGCTTGACCTGTGATCCTCCCCTCCCACCTCTCGGTTCGGGACGGCCGCCTCGCGATCGGCGAGCACGACACGGTCGACCTCGCCCGGCAGTTCGGTACCCCGCTTTACGTCACGAGCGAGGACCGGATCCGCGAGAACTTCCAGAGGCTCTCCGGGGCGCTCACCGCCCACTACCCGAAGGTCCGGGTCCTCTACGCCGCAAAGGCGAACGGGAACCTCGCGGTATTCCGGACCCTCGCGTCGATGGGTGCGGGAGCGGACGTCTTCTCCGCGGGAGAGGTCGCGCTCGCCCTCGCCTCCGGTATGCGCCCGGCCTCCCTCCTCTTCAACGGGAGTTCTAAGACCCCGTCCGACCTCGTCCTCGCCGTCGAGAAGGGGATCCGGGTCTCGGTCGACTCGCCCGACGAACTCCGGCAGCTCGACGCCGCGGCCGGGAAGGCGGGCAAGACCGTCGATATCGCCTTCCGCGTCAACCCGGCGATCGAGGTCCCCACCCACCCGAAGATCGCGACGGGACTCGCCACGAGCAAGTTCGGTATCCCGGCCGGGCAGATCCTCGACGCCTACCGCGAAGCCCTCGCCCTCGAGCACGTCAACCCCATCGGGATCCACTGCCACATCGGCTCGCAGATCCTGGACGTGGAGCCGTTCGCCCGCGAGGTCGAGGTCCTGATCGGCGTCGCCCGCGACCTTATCGAGATCGGGGTCGACCCGAAGTTCATCGATATCGGGGGCGGCCTCGGTATCCCCTACCACCGCGAGACCGACCGGGCCCCGACACCGGAGGAGTATGCCGGCGCGGTCATGCCGGTCTTCCTCCGCGGCATCAGGGAACTCGGGATCGAGCCTGAACTCTGGGTCGAGCCCGGCCGGTGGCTCGTCGCCGACTCGACGCTCCTCCTCACCAGGGTCAACTCCGTCAAGACCGCCCACAAAGCGTTTGCGAACGTCGATGCCGGGTTCAACCTCCTGGTCCGGCCGACGATGTACGACTCCTACCACACGGTCGTGGCGGCGAACAAGGCCGACGCCCCTGCTGTGCAGGAGTACTCGGTCACCGGGCCGATCTGCGAGACGGGCGATATTCTCGCAAAGGACCGGATGCTCCCCGCCCTCGAGGCAGGCGACATCATCGCGGTGCTGGACGCCGGGGCCTACGGGTTCGCGATGTCGTCGCAGTACAACAGCCGCCCCCGGTGCGCCGAGGTCCTCCTCGCAGGCAATAAGGCCGCCCTGATGCGCCGGGCCGAGACAGTCGAGGACCTGACCGCCCCGATGGTGACGCCGCCCTGGCAGGAATGAGATCGCCGTGAACTTCCACTACCTCCTGGTCGACGACCTCCTCTCAAAAGAGGAGTTCGACCGCCGGGTGGAGGAGAAGGTGGCGGAGGCGGGAGACCTCCTCGACGAGCAGACCGCGGCGATGCTGGTCGTCAAAGACCTCGGCCGTTCGCACGTCCGGGTCCGCGAGATCGGCGGGGCCTCAAGCCTCGTCTGCTTCTTCGCAAAGGTCCTCGAGGTCGGCGAGCCGAAGGAGTTCGAGCGGCAGGACGGCACGACCGGGATCGTCGCGAACGTGACGGTGGGCGACGAGACCGGGAGGGCCCGGCTGACCCTCTGGGACGAGAAGGCCGGCGGTGTCCGCGAGATCGAGGCAGGCGACGTGCTCGAGATCCTCGGCCGGCCGAAGGGCGGCGGGAAAGTTCCCGACGTCACCGCCGCCGCCGTCCAGAAGGCGGCCTGCGAGATCGCCTGCCCGGAGGTGACGGAGGCCTCCGCCGCTTCCCTCGGCCCGGCAGGAGACCTCGAGGTCAGGCTGATATCAGTCGGGAACCCGCGGACGTTCAAGCGGCGCGACGGGGGCGAGGGAGAGATGGTCGAGGCGGTGGTGGGAAACGAGGACGGTGTCTTCCGGCTCGTCGCCTGGGCCCCGGCCGTCCTCCTCGGAGTGGAAGCGGGAGAAAACGTCGTCATCCGTGGGGCCACGGAACGCGATGGCGAGCGGGGCATCGAGTACAGCCTCGGCGAAGCGGCGTCCGTCTCCCGCTCTGATCGGGAGATCGTCCTCCCGCTCGACACCCTTGCAGATGTAGAGGAAGGAAGGTCCTACTCGTTTACCGGAACGGTTGTGCGCGTGCAGCCACCTCACTCGTTTGTCACGCGGAGCGGGAGGCGGTCCTCGGTCCGGAACCTGGTCCTCACTGACGGGACGAACGAGATCCCGGTCGTCATCTGGGGCGAGAAAGCGGAGGATCGCCTGGTGCCCGGCGACCGGATAGAGGCCTACAACGCGATCGCCAAACGCGGGCGCTACGGGGATGTCGAACTCCACCTCTCGTGGGGGAGCGCCCTCGTTCTCCTCGCAGAGGAGGAGAAGGAGGTGGAAGTCGTTGGGACGATCATCGCCACCGGGCAGGGGATCTGCATCGATACCGGCGACGCCTGCTACCTCCTCGACAGGCAGCTGCCCGTCGGGTATGTTGTGCGCGCGAGAGGCACGGTGCACCGGGGCGTGATCAGCCTCCACTCTCTCAAGACCGTATTTCCCGATCAGGAAGAGTTGCGGCGCCGCCTGGATCGGCTCTCCAGGGTATCCTGATCTCTATCTTCACTTTCACCCCGCACGGCGAGCGACCTTTATGTCTCACGCTATAGACTCTAAGTGTACCTTAGTAGAACACACCTAGAGATCAAGTGAGGAATGAGATGTCAGAGATTGATCTTGAAGATTTACCGGGCGTCGGAACCACCACTGCCGACAAACTCCGCGAGGCCGGATACGGGACCGTCGAGAGCATAGCAACGGCCACCACATCGGATCTTGCCGAGGCGGCCGAGATCGGTGAGGGAACCGCAAAGAAGGTGATCCTCGCCGCCCGGAAGATGGCGGATATCGGCGGATTCAAGACCGGCCGGGACATCCTGGACAAGAGAAAGGATATCAAGAAACTCAAGACCCTGGTCCCCGAGTTCGACGAACTGGTCGGCGGGGGCCTTGAGACACAGGCGATAACGGAGGTCTACGGGGAATTTGGGTCGGGTAAGAGCCAGCTCGTCCACCAGATGGCCGTCAACGCCCAGCTCCCCGAAGACCTCGGCGGCCTCGCCGGCGGGGTCATCTACGTCGATACCGAGAACACCTTCCGCCCGGAGCGGATCGAGCAGATGGTCAACGGGCTCCCGGAGGAAGCGGACCTCGGACCGATCGAGGAGATCCTCGAACGGATCCACGTCGCCCGGGCGCACAGCTCCGACCACCAGATGCTGCTTCTTGAGACCGCACGAGAACTTGCAAACGAACTGCGGAACTCCGACTACCCGATCAGGCTCTTCGTCATCGACTCGTTGACGTCCCTCTTCCGGTCGGAGTACGCAGGAAGAGGCACCCTCGCGGCCCGGCAACAGAAGTTGAACCGTCACATGCACGACCTCCTGAAACTGATCGACGACCACAACGCCGTCGGTCTCGTGACCAACCAGGTGATGTCGAACCCCGCCGTCCTCTTCGGCGACCCCACAAAACCGATCGGCGGCAACATCGTCGGACACACGGCAACCTTCCGGCTCTACCTCCGAAAGAGCAAGGGCGGTAAGAGGGTCGCCCGCCTGGTGGACAGCCCCAACCTCCCTGAGGGCGAGGCGGCGTTCATGGTCGAACAGGCAGGGCTCAAACAGTGTTGAAGGCGCTCGTCACGGACGTCGACGGCACCATCACCGACCGGCGGCGGCGGATCAACACCGCCGCCGTCGAGACCATCCGCACGCTCGTCGATGCCGGCATAGAAGTGGTGCTCGCAAGCGGCAACACCGTCTGCTTCATGGACGGGCTCTGCAAGATGGTCGGGACGGACGGGACCATCATCGGGGAGAACGGCGGCGTTTACCGGAGGGGGTTTGCAGGCATCCTCCAGGTCCCTGGCGACCGGAAGACCTGCCTTGAGGCGTTTGAAATCTTGAGGGAGTATTTTGCCGGGAAGGGCACTGAGCTCGAACTCTTCGGCGCGCATTACCGGTTCGCCGATGTGGCCTTTGCCCGGACCGTCGACCCGGATGAAGCGCGGGCGGTCATTCGCGACCGCCACCTTCCCGTCCGGGTGCTCGACACCGGGTTTGCCATTCATCTCCAGGTTCTCGGCGTGAACAAGGGGACGGCGCTCGCGGAACTCGCCGGAGATATGGGTATCCTTCCGGACGAGATGATGGCTATCGGGGACTCAGAGAACGACATCGAGATGCTTGAGGCTGCCGGCATCGGCGTCGCGGTGAGAAACGCCACGGCCCCGACACGAGCGGCGGCAGACTGGGTATCCCCGGGAGCGTATGGGGATGGATTCGTAGAAGCGGTGAAAAAGTATTATCCCTACTTCTTCAGCAGGTAGCGGTCGACCACAACATAGTCTTTTATATCTTTCACTGCCTCAAACGGCACGAGCATCTTGTCCCCATCGGTCCGGTAACCATCGGTTCTGAATGTCTCGTCAGGTTTGACGATCAGGTCGACCACCTGCCCCGTATTGAGGTCGACCATGATGTTCTTGATGGTCCCGATGAGCATGCCATCGTTACTCATCACTCTCTTCCTGGCAAGGGCACGGCAGAAGGTTTTGCTCATACAGAACCGTGGGGCGTTTGTACTATTTAAATCTTTTAAATTCCTCAAAATCACAGAAAAACCGCATTACAGGTTCTTTATCCGGAAGCGTTGCCGTCGACCGTTGCCCGTCGGGGAACGGGTGGGATTTCAAGGACAGGGGGTCTCGCTCTCAAACCAGCCGCAAACGAAGGTCTTCACCCTCCTCACACCATCAGCGTATCGCAACGCTTCGCCGCGATCCTGAAGTGCGGCGGGTTTTACTCGTTTCGCACGCGAAGATTCGTCTGCTCCGCAGCGAACGCCCTTCCGGGTCAACCGGCAGGGAGCGTTCCTGTACCATAAAATAGGAGTTAGGGTTAGTTCATCTCACAGTCTCGGCTGCCATCCGGACATCCGTTGCCTTGACCGTCTTTCTGCCCGCGTGACCAGCCAGTTTAATTGCTTCTTTCGCGATCCGTGATGCGTACTGTTCCATCAATTTTGCGAGCTCTTCATTGGCATCGGAACTCACGCGTTCCGCGCCGGACTTCTTCACGATTCTGCCAACTGGTGCCAGAGGTATATCTGTCATGATCTCATTTCCCCCTTTTCATTGAGTTCTGTGAAATGTGCTCTCACACAGAACTCGTTTGACAGAAGCACCATAGGTATTCTCATATAAATAGTTATCCGTCTCCTGAGGGGTTGAAGCGCCAAATTCAGAACGGGGAGGGGATCAAAGTGAGGGAAAGACCCGAATTATATCGGTCTGAGTAACAATGCCGACGGGCTTACCGTCCTCGACCACAATCAGTCTCCCTACTTCCCGTTCCTTGAATCGCCGCACAAGCTCATAGAGCCGGATCGACGACGACACCTGAACCACACTGCGGGTCATGACCTTTGAAACCGGCGCATCCAGCATCAGGCCCTCGTCCAGGCCCCGAGCAACATCGCTCAACGTCACGATGCCCGCAAGGTCGTCACCCTCGCTCATCACCGGTGCCCCGTGAATGTGGTGACAATTGAAGAGGTGGACCGCATCACGGAGGGTGGCGGAGAGCGGCAGGGTCAGGAGCGGAGTGCTCATGTAGTGCTTGATCGTCTGTTTCGGGAGGGATATCATCTCAGCGACACTGATCAGGAGCGCCTGCTGGTTTTCGTCCATCCCGAAGATCTCACCGCGGACGAGCAGTTTGTTCACCGGCGTGGGCCCGATCGAGACCATGTCGCCGACTTTGAAGAGTTTCACGCTCCCGATGATCCTGACCATCGCGTGACAGAGGTCCGGGTGACAGAGGGTGGTGAACCCGAGCTCCGCGACCCGCACGCCCTTCACCTTCTCGCCGTCGCGGAAGATCGGCACCTCGGACTGGTGCTCGAGGTCGCCGAGATTCAGCTCCTTGTATGCATTGGCGGTCGGGCTATACCCGCCCTTTGGACCGGGCACGCCGTCTACGAGCCCGAGCGCCTTCAATGCCTGCATCTGGTTGCGGACCGTGCCGGGGTTGCGCTTCAGCACATCCGCGATCTCCTCACCTTTTATAGAGTGGGAGGACTGATGATATAGAGTAATCAGGGTTATCAGGATGTCCTTCTGAATTGGAGAGAGATCCATAATTATCAGTCATAATACGTTGTTTAAATACATTAGGTTGTGCGTACAGTGGAGTTTGAAACTATCCCGACCGTTCCGACGGCGGACGAAGTGCTCGACCGCAGTCTTCGCAGGGCGGCAGCCAAGAGGAAACTAAAGATCAACGTCGATCGGGCAAACGAGGAGTTCGTGAGAGCCGTCGCGAAAGCCATCCATGATAAATTAAAGAGCGTGGTCAGCTCGTTCCCGAGCTTTGAGCGCCTCCCTCCCTTCTACCAGGAGGTGGCCGAGATCCTGGTCTCGCTCGACCGGCTGAAGAAGTCCCTCGGCGCCGTCACCTGGGCGGCCGACCAGGTCTGGGTTATCGGCTCCGGTTACACCCGTAGTATGCGGTCTGCGGAAGATACAGGCCCAAAACGGCGACAGGCCGTCGCCCGCATCGCCTCCATCGTCCACCAGATAGAGGACGACCTCATATACCTCAATGAAGCGCGAAACCTCCTGCGGAAACTTCCGCACGTGAGCGAGGACGAGTTCACGGTGGTGGTGGCCGGGTTCCCGAACGTAGGGAAATCTTCGTTCATCAGGCTCGTCTCAACGGCGGACCCCGAGATCGCCGCCTACCCCTTCACCACAAAGGGGGTCATCGTCGGTCACCGCAAGATCGGAAAGCGCGACCGCATCCAGTTCATCGACACACCGGGCGTCCTCGAACGGCCTGCAAACGAGAGGAACCCCATCGAGCGGCAAGCAGTAAGCGCCATCATCAACACGGCCGACATCGTCCTCTTCATCCTGGACGCAAGCGAGCACTGCGGCTACTCGCTCGACGACCAGGTCCGGCTCCTCGATGAGATACGCCGGCTCGTCGACGTCCCGGTGGTGACCGTCGTCAATAAGGCAGATATCCGGGGGATCGAAGGCTACCCGGCGATGTCCACGCTCACCGGGGAAGGGGTGGAAGAGGTGCTCGACCTCCTGCTCACATTCAGAAAGGAAGCCACGAAAACGAGCCTGCGAGAGCCGCCCCAACCAGAAACCCAAGAATAGCCCCGCCGTTTAAGGGAGGGAGCCCCGCCTGGGGCTTGCCTCTGTTGACGAAGTATAGGAGCGCGGCGAGGCCTGCAAGCGATCCCGCCATCGCGCCGATCGTCGGGGCGGAGAGGACCCAGAGGACCGCAGGCGCATCCACAAAGACGTGCGACGATATCACGAGGATGGAAGGCATGATCAGGTCGCCCATACCCATGACGAACGCGCCGCGCTCCTCCCCCTCCTCGATCCTGAGACCCTCCCGCCGGAATGAGTAGTCCATTCTCTTCGGGACCACGACCATGATGGGGGCTTTCGTCTCAAGGACGCCCTCGGCAAGCGTGATCATATGTTTTGTCCGATAGACCGATATGGCATCGTAGACCGCGAGCAGCACAAGCAGCACGAGCACCGGCAGGATGGCAAGGGATATACCGAAGATTGAGGCGATGCCCGCGGAGATCAGCACGCCGAGGGTGTCGATGACGTACCACTCCGGGTAGAGGTAGAGGAGCGCTGTCGCCGCCCCGGCAGCGATGAGCGTCCCGGCGGCGGCGACGCCGGTCGCCCCGAGCGCGAGGCTGAAGAGCGCCCCGAATATGTAGAGGAACGTCATGAATATGGAAATCCCGATGAAGACGGAGATGAGCCGTCGACCTCCCACCCGGATCAGGAGGAGCAGGACCAGCGTGAAGGCGAGCAATATCCCGATGAAGAGGAGTGGATTTGCAACCGATTCGGGATCCTCAAATGCCACAAGCCCCGCTGCCTGCATGGGGAGGACGAGGATGACGGCAATCACCTGGACAAACAGGAGCATAAGGGGCATTCCAAGAAGTGGCAGCCAGTCGCGTATCTGCATCACAAATCTCCATTCACTATAGGTAGGTTAATTAATGCATCCTCATTACTTTAAAATATGGAGATTCGCGAACTCATCGGCGACATCGTTCTCACCATCGTGATGGTGGTCTCCACCGTCGTGCTGGTGATGCGATTCTGGCAGGACCTGACTATAGCAGTTGCTGCGACGTTCATGATGCTCTCTCTCGGGGGGCTGCTCATCTCTCTCGGTATAAAGATTGTGAGCCTCGAGCAGAGCGTCGCACAGCGGGAGCGCACCATGCGCGTGAACATGGAAGAGATGGGGAAGACGATGAGCGCCAAGTACGACAACACCGTGAGCCACATCGAGGAGATTGTTGACGGGCTCTCCCGGCGGATGTACCGGTGAGGAGAACCGCCATCTTAATGGCCTTTCCCCCTCATGAATAAGTAGCATGGGCGTTGCGATCCGAGATATCCTGGCAGACTGTAAAGAGACGTTGACCTGGGACGCCCTCACCGGCACCGCCGCAGTGGACGCCCATAACGCGCTCTACCAGTTTCTCTCGATCATCCGGCAGCCTGACGGCACGCCGCTGATGAACAGCTCAGGAAGGGTCACCTCACACCTCTCGGGCATCCTCTTCCGGACGGTCAACTTCCTGGAGAAAGGCATAAAACCGGTCTTCGTCTTTGACGGGAAGCCGCCGGAGTTCAAACAGGAGACGATCCGGGAGCGGCGGGCAGTCCGGACAAGGGCCGACGAGGCCTGGAAGACAGCGCTGAAAGAGGGAGATACGGAGGAGGCGTACAGGCAGGCGAGCGCGTCCACCCGTATCGACGGTCAGATCATAGCGTCGTCCCACGAACTCCTCGACCTGCTCGGCATTCCCCGGGTGCAGGCGCCGAGCGAAGGCGAGGCACAGGCGGCCCATATGGCGCGGAGGGGGATGGTCACCTACGCGGTCTCGCAGGACTACGACTCGCTCCTCTTCGGCTCCCCGGTGCTGGTCCGGAACCTCACGATCAGCGGCAGGCGAAAGATGCGGGGGCGGACGATCACGGTGAACCCTGAGAGGATCGTCCTCTCCCCCCTCCTCAACTGCCTGGGTGTCACACGAGAGCAACTCGTCGAGATCGGCATCCTGGTGGGCACGGACTTCAATCCGGGCATCCGGGGCGTCGGCGGCAAGACAGCCTTGAAGGCCGTGCGAAACGGTGAGTTTGAGTCGATGATTGCAGAGAGACTGCCCGACTTCGACCCCGGACCCATCCGGGACTTCTTCCTCGATCCGCCGGTCACCGACGATTACACGCTCGAGTGGAAGCCGCCTGACGTCGACGGGGTCATAGAGATGCTCTGTGGGCGCTACGACTTCTCGGAAGAGCGGGTCCGGAGCTCACTCGCCAGGGTCTCGGTGAAGGCGACGCAGAAGACGCTGGATGCCTGGTTTTGATACGCGAAACGACTAAAAATCTACCTTTTTTCCGGGACAACTGCTCCGGAGGACGACACAACTGATATATGCGAGACGGCCAAATATGCCAGTTGACGAATCTCCACCAGGCCATCATGGCAGGATGGGGGGTGCAGGGACTGACAGCAAACAGCAAGAACCACCGTTCAAGATCCCTGACCATCATCGACCTTTCGCTCTCCACATTCATCCGGCCCCCTTCCCGGGACCACGCCACCCTCCGTCGCTCAGAGCCGTTCTGCTAACTCCGGCGGTCCCTGTGGGATCGCCGTCAAACGACATCGAGAGGCGACAGATATGAGAGAACTCTACGAGAAGATGATAAACGAGGCCATGGCCGCCCAGCGGGCGGACGTGGATACGGTAAAGGC
>ERZ795032.1617-NODE-1617-length-15009-cov-6.117159_pt1 | contig 15009 bp, 9 predicted proteins | sample MGYA00375124_ERZ795032 | MGnify/ENA primary metagenome ERZ795032 (study PRJEB30167, sample SAMN05720154) | activated sludge metagenome | isolation source: Anaerobic digester | place: China | collected 2015-12-16 ...
CCTGCTCGGGAGCTCAAAGGCGACCTTAACGGTCGCCTTTTGTGTTTTCCGGCAGATTGCTGTAAAAAATGTATACCATTGGCATGCAATTGTTCACTAATGTTATACGATATTCTTATGAATAATTTGGCAGAACTATTTAAATCTAAGACCAGGCTGAGTTTGGCGATTGAAGCTGCATAATGACAGCTTGTTGAAATGGCCCGGTTAAACGGTTGCAGTTGGGATTTCTTGTATGGCCTTGGTAATCAATCTCATTATGCTTATTTTAAAAATATCGCGTATCGCGATTTGAGATCGCTGAAACCATTCCTGATGTCTGATCAATATTTTGCCCGGCAGGCAGAAAATTTTGACCTGATTTTATAATCGCCCCGATTCTGATAGAATATTTTTGCACCGCATTGGGCTTTTGCCGGGAAGCAACAAACAATTCGGTTGCCTATTTTGTATACATAGCCAGTTAATATGAATTCTCTTATTAGTAAGTTGCTGCAGGAACCTGAAAGCAAGAGGCTGGAGTTTAAGCGGGATTTATCTTCTCCTTCACCGCTGTTGAAGACTCTGGTTGCTTTTGCCAATTCTGCCGGCGGCAGGCTGGTTCTTGGGGTCGCCGATGATCGTAAGGTCATTGGTTTTGCATCGCCTCTAGATGAAGAAGAACGTCTTTGCAATCTCATAGCCGACAGCATTTCGCCCCGCCTCGTTCCTAATGTTGAGCTGGTGACTTTCGAGGGGAAGACGCTTTTGCTGGTGGAAGTATTTTTGAGCGGCACAAGGCCACATTTTATTAAAGCAGAGGGTATGCAAAACGGCGTGTATGTTCGCCTTGGTTCAAGTAACCGCAAGGCCGATTTTCAGCTCATTTCCGAACTGCAGCGCGGCGTGGCGGGTATTTCTTTTGATACTCTGCCAATGCCTCAATTAACCATTGCCGATATTGATATTGATGCCGTCAAATCTGACTTCAGTGCCAGGAAAATTGATGAACAAAGCTTGCTGAGTCTGAAAATTCTTGTTCAGGAACAGGGCCGCCTTGTTCCCAGCCATGGCGGAATTCTTCTTTACGGCAAAGACCGGCAGTTTCATTTTCCGGGTGGCTGGATACAATGTGGCCGTTTCATCGGCAAAGATAAGGGTGATATTTTTGATCACACCGAAATACATGAGCCGCTGCCGAAAGCCGTCGAGAGCATAATGCTGTTTTTAAAGAAGCATGCGATGCGTGGCGCGGATTTTTCTGAAATTCGCCGCAAAGATATCTGGAGCATTCCGATCAATATTTTGCGCGAAGTCATTATTAATGCCCTTGTTCATGCGGATTATTCCAACAGTGGCACGCCGATCCGGGTGGCGTTTTTTGATGACCGGATTGAAGTAGAAAGCCCGGGACTGCTTCTACCCGGCCTGACCGTCGAAGATCTGAAAGCAGGTGTTTCGCAGATACGTAACCCTGTTATTGCCAGGATCTTTCGCGAGCTTGAACTGATTGAGCAATGGGGCAGCGGCATACCGGGAATATTCAATGAAATTCGGGCCAAAAACTGGCCTGAACCGGTAATTGAAGAAATAGCCAATCGTGTGCGCTTTACCGTTAAACTGCCCGAAATTTTACCACTGACCCGCGAACAGTCCCGTAAATCTGCTCAAAATGATGCCGGGGAAGTAACCGGGGAAGTAACCGGGGAAGTAACCGGGGAAGTAGTTAAGCTTATAAAGGTTTTTTCCGGGGAAATGAAAAGGAAAGAGCTGCAGCAAAAGCTCGGTTTAAAACACGAAGACCATTTTCGAGATGCTTATCTAATACCAGCATTAAATTCTGGTTTGGTGGAAATGACTCAACCTGAATCACCTCGGAGCCCAACTCAGAAATACCGCCTCACAGAACTCGGCAGGCAATTTTTACAGAATAAAAAGACCGATGAAGGAGTTTAATATTCTCTGAAAATGGCTGCGAGGATTCGAATTTGTTCAAAAAATGTCGTGTTCATAGAAAATGAACACGGCGAAAAAATGAACGGGGGGGTAAGGATGCCTTGAATCCCATAAAAGCCAAATGCGAAAAAATGAAAGATTGATCAGGTAACGGTGAGAAGAAACCTGGAAATGGTAAAAAACGTTGCTGAAGTGCTGTGAAATTCGCGAGACAGCGCGGCTTGAATTCTGAAAAGTTTAATGCAAAAGCATTTTTTACCCGCTATGTGCTAAACTCTACAGCCATTAGTTTGTGGAAGTGAAGATCTACAAGTAATAATGTTAAACGATCTGCTTAACTGTAAATTTGATTTTTTCCGCTTTCTGAACTCGAGCGAGCGTCAGAAAATTTATCTCGCCATCCTGTTTTTCCTGTATGAAGAACGCCTGGCGCACCAGATAGAGATTTTTCACGACGATCTTTACCTGAAGGTGGCTGCCGAAATTGAGAGCCTGATCGGGCAGAATTATCACGAAGAATTTTTCCGCCAGGATATCGAACAACTGGTCGAATGGGGAAATATAGTTCGTAAGCTCGAGGGCCGCCGTGTTAGAAGCCTCTCCGACAATAGCCTGCGCCGCAATATTCTTAAAATTTCCGAAGAGACTTTCCAGCTTGTCAGATATCTTCTTCAACAGTCCAGACCCGGCAACCGCATTGCCGCCAATCGCGGATTTTTCCTGCTTCAGGATCTCAACTCGATGCTCGATGAACTTGAAGGGCACCTCGAAAGCTTTTTCGACAGAAAGCATGACAACAGCCTTTTGCAGCGCTCAAATCATCTTATTGTCGAAATGGACAGTAAAATCGACGATGCGGTTGCAGAACTTACCAGACTGGCCGATCACCTGCATTCGTTTCTTGAAGTCGGCAGTGCATTTCAGTCAGAAACATACGAACAGATTATAGCTCAGCTGCAGAGCTACAACCAGGAATGGCTGGCCAAACTCAACTCTTTTGCAGGTCGCTTTTTTTCGCGTCTGCTGGCCCTGGAAAAGCATCTCTGTTTCGATGAATTCATCTCGGCTGTGAGTCTGTGTGCAAAAAGAGATGGGCTAATCGATCACGATCTCGCCACGAAAATCGGCCTGATCGTCGCATTCTTTAACCCGGCCAGCGGCCGTCTTGACTTTTATTGCCGCCGTGTCAACGATGAACTGCATTTTGCCATCAGACGTATCAGCAACTACATCAGACTGCGTGATGACAGAACCATCCGAATACAGCAACTTCGCCAGCGCCTGGGTGAAATGAATACGGCCCCGGCCGAAACCTGCTCAGACTGGTTGAACAATCTTTTTTCGCCGACAATTGTGCCCCTGCTTGCAGCCGAGGGTACCCCCGATGCAAAAAGCCAGGCGCCTCAGCCGCGGCGCAGCGCCGGCAAAACGGCTAACGTCAGATCAGCGCAGGCCCTGTCGCCCAAGAAACTCAGCATCGAAGCCAGTCGCGACCTTGAAAAACATAAAATCGAAATGCTGAATGACTTTTTCTTCTCCCGGGTACTGAACGGAAAAGACGAAAACCAGGTCGGCAACGCATCATTCACTGATATTGACGACCTGAAAAATTATCTGCAGGGTTTGAAACTGGCTAAAATAAAGAGTCGAAAGGCTTCAGCAAACCTGCGGGTCGATTTTTTGAACCCTCAAACCCGCGAAAATACAGCGCATTTCAATTTGCCAGATTGCGAATTTAACTGCCCCGATCACCTGATAAGGAAAAAAGAGTAATGGAATTTGACAGCAGCGAAAACGAGCAAATTGAGAAGATCGGCCGTGAAACCTTCATGCCGATACTCAATATTCTGACCGAGAACCCGTTTTTTTACGCTTCTGATGACCAGGTGCGCTTTAACAGCCTGCGCCGTCATAAAAGCGCCTTCGAGAAATTCTTCAGCCGGTTTTTCGGCTGGCGCCTGTATGTCGATTCCAAAATGGCACGTCTGATACGTGATCGCAGCTTCAACCCGGCGTTAAAAACAGTGCACAGGAAAGCTTTCAACCTGACCAGCCGTGTTGAGTGCATTCTCTTTATGATTCTGCTCGAATTTTACGAGCACGAGTGCGAAGAACAGAGCGCAAACTATGATGATGCGGATAACATAAGGTTTTACTTCGGCAGCTATTTTGATTTTGTCAGAAAGGTTTTTGCCGAACGAAAACTTGAACACCGTCTTAACGAGCGCGAACTGGATGTCGAGGCCAGAGGTCTGCTGCGCAAACTCGAATATTACAGGCTTGTAAGTGTTGTTGAACGCGACGGACAGTTGCCCGGCAAGACATCAGAGCTTGAGATCGAAGTTTTGCCAGGCTTGAACTGTTACGAGAGCAAAAATCTTGCGGCGCAGGTTATAGAGAAGGTTTATGGAACGGACGAACCTGAATTTGAAGATAATCTGCCCGAAGATAACGGGCAGTCCGGCGCTGATAAAGAACTGGAGAAAAGCGAATGAGCCGAAGCTTTGTTTTGAAAAAAATCAGGCTGCTGAATTTTCATAACTTCATCGACGAAACAATCAACCTGAATGGCCACCTGTTTCTCCTTGGCGGCAACGGCTCCGGCAAAACCACAATTCTGGATTCGGTGCATTTCGCCCTGACCGCAGGCGGGCAGCGCATGGAACTCAATTCGGCCGCCCGCATGGGAGAGCATACCAGAAATCTGGGTCGAACCCTTCAGGGTATTTTTTTGCGCTATGATCTTGAGAAGGGGCAGCGAAACAAAGACAAAACCATCGGTTATGTCTGCCTGGAATTCGCAAAGCCGGGAAGCGAAGAGAGGTTCTGCATTGGCTGCGGTGCTTTCGCCACCTCGATGCAGGCTGCCCCCCAGATTTGGGGCTTTGAAGCGGCCGTGCCCCTTGATAAGCTGGTTTTAACCGAAACCGTTGCCGGTGAAAAACTGCCTGTCAATCAGGAAGGGCTGAAAAACTCAGGATACAAAGTCTACAGCCGTGAGCGTTATATCGAGATTATTGCCGCGAAATTTTTTGACAGCGCCGAATCATACCGCGAAACTATGAAGCTGATCGCTGCCGGAAAATCCTATCGCGAGCTGGTCAGCCGCATCAAAGATCAAAGCCAGCTGTTTCGTGAATTATTGCCTCCGCCTGATGCTTCCGGATACCAGAAAATTCAGAAATCCCTGCAGGAAATCGAAAGAATACAGGAAAATCTGAAAGATCAGAAAACCCGCCTCGATTCTCTCGGCACCCTGAAAGTAGACCTCGATGATGCTCTGAAAGCGCGTGAAAAAGTCGCCAGACTGGCATATATGAGCGCTTTCCAGAAACATGAGAACATACATACAGCTTTGACGGCTGAAATTGATAAAAAAAAGCGCCTGGAAGCCGACTTGTTGCAGAAACAGAGCGAAATGAAGTCGCTGGCGGACGAGATTGGGCAGCTTGAGGCCCGGATCGAAGCTGATAAAAATTCTTCCCTGTATCGTGACCAACAGCTGCTTATAGAAATCAAAAGAGAATTCGAACGCAATTGTCTAAGGCAAAAAGAAGTCGAAAAACGGCTTGCGGCGCATCGGTCAGAAATTGAAAAACTGAATTTAAAAGCGCAAGAAACTGCTGATGCAATTGAAGACTCATGGCAGAACCTTGAAAGCCGGTTTTCCGAGGCAGCGACGCTTCCTGACGCCGGCGGGTTAACGACAGATCGAACTATTGAGGCTTACAGCAGCGAATATGAGCGTTTAAGCAAGTTTTTAAGTGACCGCTGCGCCGCTCTTAATACTGAGCTGGCAGCCCTGGAATACGCACAAAAACAAATCGAAACGGGAATTTCTGCCAGAACCCGTGAAATCATCGCTCTCAGAAAACAGAAGGAAGCCTTCCCTGACGCGGATGGATTCGAGAGCCTCGAGGCCCGTCTCGCTGCCGAAAAAATCAGCTTTCTGCCGCTCTTTCGCATGCTTGAGCCAGCCAACGATATGACCGGGCCTGTTGCAAGAATAATTGAAGAAATTATCGGCCCCCGACGTCTGTGCACGCTTTTTGTGGCAGAAGCCAGTCTCAAAAAAGCCCGTGCCGAAGTTGTGGCCGAACCTTTCAATATTGCGGTTTATTCCGAACGCGAGCAAAGTGAACCTGCCGCTCTTCCGGGTGGTCTGCGGCGCTTTTTAAAATTTTCCGGCGAGCACGCCGTGCAGGCCGAAAACTATGTGGCCCGACTGCTTGATAAGTTTAAATACGTTGTCGGCGAAGACGCATTCTGGAAAAGCTCAGAAGAGAACCTGGTCTGCAGTAACGGTCTTGTTCGTGCAAACGGCACCGTGCGAAGAGTTGAAGCAAGCTCTAATCGCTACATTGGCTCAGCCGCCCGTGAAACAACGCGACAGACACAGATTGAAGAAATTGAAGGCAAAAAATACGAACTCGAGCTCGATTTAAAATTAAAAGCCGAAAAACTTGCTGTGACCCGTGGTTTGTTGAGTTCAGCCAGGCGCTCTTCAGACAGCCTTACCCGGTTTCCCCCTTCATCTTTTCGCCGGCTGAATCAGGAATACTTCGAAATCAACGATAGAATCCGCATTGTGACCGGCAGCATTGCAGATGAAGAAAAGGGGCTCGAAGAACTCGCTGGCGAGCAGATGGCCCGCCAGGAAAAAATCAGGGCAGGGGAGGAGCGCCTTCAGGATACGGATTTTGCTGCATTAAACGCCCGTATAAACGCAAATGTGATTCGAAAAAAAGAATGTGAACGCCAGCTGAAGGCATGCACTGAAAGTGAAATTACATACAGAATCGCTCTGGAGTCTGCAAAAAACGAGTCTGCCAGACTCGAAATGCTTTTGATAAGTCGTGAAGACGATCTCAGACAGAAGCAAAAACAGTTGCTCGCCATACTGCCAGACTTGACAGAGGCCGATTTGCATCATTTTGTTTACGTAACTTCCCGTGGTCAGCAGATTAAACCCGAAAATCTCGATGGCAACCTCAGGGGTGCCGAAAGCGACCTGGCGGCAAAACGCCAGACCATTATCAGCCGCCTGCAGCTTGATACCACCCTGGGGCGCATAACCCAGTTTGCGTTCAGTGAAGAAAGTTTCTCAATCTGCAATGCCGCCGGAAAGCCGCTTCAGACTATCAGAGCCGAAATGCAGGAGAAATATGATGAAAGCTCCGGGATTTTGCAGAAAGAGAACCGTGAGCTTTTTGAAAAACTGATAATCAACGATACTGTCAGACGCCTGTGCAAAGAAGAAGAAGATCTTAAAAAAACGATCGAATCGATGAACCGGCTGCTTGGCAATCTCAAGTTCGGCAATACCACCTATCGCTTCAGAACCCAGCTGCGCGAAGAATTCAAAGAATTCCGCGGGCTGGTGCACAAGGTTTCAGACGCTGATCAGGAAACCCGTGAGCAGTTGAAAAACTATTTTGAGGCGCATCGTTCGCTGCTTGTGCGCGAAGGTGACAATATTCCTGATTTTCTTGATTATCGCAAATGGCACGATGTCGAATTGCAGGCAGCAACCGATGGTGGAAAAGGCGTAACGCTCGATAGAAACCGAATCAGCATGGGCAGCGGCGGCGAGCAGTCGGTGCCGAATTACATTCTTCTGCTGTCGCTTGCAAAGGTTCATCTTGACCATACCGGCTCACGGATACGTTTGATTCTTATGGATGAGGCTTTTTACGGCATCGATGCGCAGCGCCGGGAGCAGTTACTGAACTTTGCAGATATGATCGATATTGGCCTTATCATCGCTCACCCGGATCTTGATGGCGTAACCGAATCGCTTGCCAATTCAACGACTCTGCTTGTCGAAAAAACCGTCGAAGGCGACGTTTATCTTGGCCAGTTCGATTTTACAAGAAAAACTCCTGCCGGGTTATTCGACGACGCGGCGTCTGAAAAGCCTGCTGTGATAACCCTCAACGGCTGAGGCATCGATATGATCTATGGTGAAAGACTAAAAAGCAGCGAATCTTTACGCAGGTTCGTGGTTGCCCTTCTCGACAGAATAGACCGTCAGGGAGCCCTGCCGAAGACCTTTTCGCTGAAAACATCCGAGTGTCCTGACTCTGATTCGATAAAGCTGTTTTTTGGCGCTGACTGCGTCAGTAGCGAAAAAGGTGCAGTTATTCAACTGAATGTGGCGAAGTATGTTGCGAAACTTCCCGGGGCCATCAGTGAACTTTATCAGTTGCTGAATCGATGTCGCCGCAATATTCCCGCTGAAAAGGCCGGCAAAAAACAGCAGCTTGCCGGCATGGTAGGGGTTTATCTGCAATCTGAGCCAGATATGGCAGTTAAAAATTGGCTGCAAAGTGAAGCGGCCAGTATCGAAAAGGGCGGTGGCGAGCTCTGGCATGTTTTTGATGAAAAAGGTGCTGAAGGCGTGCAGACATTGCTTGCCTGTCTGAGCAAAGGTTTCAAGGTTTTGCGGCAGAGCGACAGCCCGCTGCGGCTTTCACATTTTGGCCTTGCCGTTACCGGTGACACAAAAAGCTGCCGGGTTGGCACGCCGCTTCTCAAGAAGTTTGCCGAGATTCTTTGCAGCTTCGACCCCGAAATCATCAATGAACTCAGCCTCCAGGAATTTACCGGCCCGTCAGCACGTCAGCGCGCCGCTCTCGATATGACCAGGCTGGTTCTTGACGGTGCCGCTACACAGATACTGGCTTTTGGCCAGATAGTTTTTTCAAAGGCCGGTCATTCCTATACTTACGTTGCAGACCATTCCAGCCATGGTGAGCCGGTGATTTTAAGCTGGGCACAGCTCGAAAATGCAATTTTAGAACAGGTTCCGCCAACTGTTGTCACAGTAGAAAACGAAACAAGCTTTTATGATCTGATCGCAGGCTGCGATGCTGAAAAAGTGGCCGTCCTGTGCACGATGGGGCAGGGAAACCGCCTTCTGGTCAGGCTGCTGCGCGACGCGGCCCGCATGGCCGGCAGTTTTTGCCACAGCGGCGATCTTGACCGCAGTGGCATACTGATTCTCGACAGCCTGCGGCGACGAACCGGCCTTGACATAAAGCCGCTGCAAATGAATGCAGCGATACTGCAGCAATTCGCCCATTCCGCTCTACCGCTGCCGCCGGTTGAAAGACAGATGATCGAAACTCTTCTCGCAAGGCGCCCCGATATCATCTGCCGCGACCTGCTGCAGGAAATCCTCAAACAGAATTCCTGGCTCGAACAGGAAGTTTTTACGAGTCTGCTTTTTCCAGACTCGTTCTGTTCTGAAGATCGTTTTTTACAATGCCCTTCTGCAGCTGGCCCTGGCCAGTAAGTCGATCTTCAATTCTTTGTTTTACTTCCTGAAGATTATGGGAGTAAAATAATCACGACTTTTCCGGACAAAATAACCAAACAAGGCACGGGAATAAGCACAAATGTCACAAGCAAGCAATAATCTCGCATCCTACATCTGGTCGCTGGCTGATCTTTTGCGCGGCGATTTCAAGCAGAGCCAGTATGGGCGTATCATTCTGCCGTTTACCCTGCTGCGCCGACTTGAAGGCGTGCTGGAAGACAGCAAAGAAGCCGTTCTGGCCGAGTATGCGAAGGTGCAGAAGATGAATCTGCCGGAAGAGGCCGCCGAAAAACTGCTGCTGCGCGCGACCGGCGGGCTGGCGTTTTTTAATACTTCAAAAATGGATCTTTCGAAACTCGGCGAAGCGAATATTAAAGAGAATCTTGAGTCTTATGTGCAAAGCTTTTCCCGGCATGGTCGCGAAATTTTCGAGTATTTCAACTTCAGCGAGTTCGTCGGGCAGCTTAATGACGCCAATCTGCTCTATAAATTCGTGCAGAGAGTCAGACAGACCGACCTGAGTCCGAGAGCCATTTCCAACCACGAAATGGGCCTGGTTTTCGAAGAACTGATTCGTAGATTTGCCGAAAGCTCAAACGAGACCGCCGGTGAACATTTCACCCCGCGCGATATCGTGCGCCTCACAACGGCGCTGGTTTTCATGGAAGACGACGAAGCACTGACAAAAGAAGGCATTATCCGCACGGTTTATGACCCGACTGCCGGCACCGGCGGCTTTCTTTCATCTGGCATGGAATACGTATACGAGCTGAATCCGCAGGCGGTCATGCGCGCCTTCGGCCAGGAGCTCAACCCCGAAAGTTACGCGATCTGCAAGGCCGACATGCTGATCAAGGGGCAGGATGTCAGCAATATCAAGCTGGGCAACACCCTTTCCAATGACCAGCTTTATACCTGGAAGTTCGATTATATGCTTTCCAATCCGCCATTTGGCGTCGACTGGAAAAAGAATGAACAGGAAATAAAAGACGAACACACGCTCAAGGGTTACTCCGGCCGTTTCGGCCCGGGCCTGCCGAGAGTATCTGACGGTTCGTTGCTGTTTCTGCTGCACCTGATCAGCAAAATGCGTGACGCCTCTGAAGGTGGTGCCAGAATCGGCATCATTCTCAACGGTTCGCCACTGTTTACCGGCGGCGCCGGTTCTGGCGAGTCAGAAATCAGGCGCTATATTCTCGAGGCAGATCTGCTCGAAGCAATCGTGGCGCTGCCGACCGATATGTTTTACAACACGGGTATTTCGACTTATGTCTGGGTGCTTTCGAACAAGAAAGCGGCCGAGCGCAGAGGCAAGGTGCAGCTGATCAATGCCGCCGACCTCTGTGGAAAAATGCGCAAATCGCTGGGAGCCAAGCGCAACCAGATGGAAGAAGATGATATTGCTACCGTCACCCGCTGTTACGGAAATTTTGAGGCAGTCGATGCCCGCCAGCTCGATAAGCCGGAAAAGCAGAAAAGTAACCGTGGCCGGCAATCTGAAAATGCTAAGACCGAAGCGCCCAAAACCTTTGCCAGCAAGATTTTCAATGCTTACGAATTCGGCTATCGCCGGATCACGGTAGAACGGCCGCTGCGCATGTCTTACCAGTTCAGTGATGAAAGAATCGAAGAGCTGCGTTTTGAGGCTGGCCCTCTCGATGCCGCCATGAAATGGGTCTATGGTGAATATGGCCAGAACTGGTCTGATAATGCTGATTGCGATCTTTACGGCTCGCTGGCTCAGCACGAAGAAGCTATTCGCAGGCATGTCAAAAAACACTTCGAAGGCCTGAAAGAAAAGCAGATCAAAGACCTGCTGAGCCGGCAGACCTGGCTCGACCAGAAAGCGGTCATGCTCAAGGCACTGCAGTTGCAGAAAGCTCTTGGCAAGGCGCAGTTCGATGATATGAACGGTTACGAAGACGCTCTTAAAGCCACTGGCGTCAAGCTTGAAGTCAAAGAGAAAAAGCAGATCACGGCAGCGGTAAGCTGGAAAAACCCGCACGCCGAAAAGGTTGTAAAAAAAGTCCATAAAGGCAAGGCAAACCCCATTTACGGTTTATTCAAAGATAATGGCAAAATTGTCGAGTATGAGCCAGACAGTGACCTGCGCGATTACGAGAACATCGCCCTCGACCCGACCCGGCCGGTCAACGAGGTTAACGAAGCCTATTTCACCCGAGAAGTGCTGCCGCATGTGCCCGAAGCCTGGATAGACGCAAATAAAAAAGACGCCAAAGACCAGGAAATCGGCATCGTCGGCTACGAAATCCCTTTCAATCGCCACTTCTACGTTTACCAGCCGCCGCGCGACCTCGCCGAAATCGACGCCGACCTCGACAAAGTCAGCTCCGAAATCATGCAGCTGCTTAATGAGGTGCACTCATAATGCCCGCCAGATACAAGCCATACCCAGAATACAAAGACTCTGGAGTCGAGTGGATAGGAAAATTGCCTAGACATTGGATAGTGGTGCCTGTTAAACGCATGTCGAAGATAGTTAATGGTTCGACACCCAAATCAGGGGAACCTTCCTTTTGGGACGGCGAAATTCCTTGGATTACACCGTCAGATTTTGGAAAATTAAATTCTCCATATATATCTGCTGGATCAAGGAGTATTACTCAGTCAGGATATGATTCTTGCGGCGCTACGATTGTGCCTGTAGAAACAATAGTATTGTCATCAAGGGCTCCAATAGGAAGTCTTGCTATTACGGCCAAAGAATTATGCACCAATCAAGGCTGCAAATCATTGGTAGTTTTCAAGGAATACTCTTTCAAGTATTTATACTATGTTCTACTAAGTAGTGGCGATCAATTGAATATGCTTGGTCGTGGCACGACTTTTGTAGAACTGTCATCCGACGAGTTGGGATTTTATAAAATAGCTATTCCATGCAAAAAAGATCAATCTCAAATCGCTGACTTTCTCGACCATGAGACCGGCAAGATCGACGCCCTGATTGAAAAGCAGCAACAGCTAATCAAGCTTCTGCAGGAAAAACGCCAGGCCGTGATCAGCCACGCCGTCACCAAAGGCTTGAACCCCGCCGCCCCCATGAAAGACTCCGGCGTCGAATGGTTGGGTCAGATACCAGCTCACTGGGAAGTCAAGAGAGTCTGCCAGCTTTTCTCAGAAAGTAGCAGAAGAGCGTCTACAGACGACGAACTTCAATTCCCTATTTTCAGCGTCTCAATACATCATGGGATATCTGATAAAGAGCTTGATGAAGAAGAATTGGATAGAAAGGTTACCAGAAGCGAAGATCGTTCTCTTTACAAGGTTGTAAGGAATAATGACCTTGCATACAATATGATGCGTGCGTGGCAGGGTGGTTTCGGCGCTACGAAATTGTCAGGTCTTGTAAGTCCTGCTTATGTGGTTTGTAATCCCAGAACACCAATTGATTCCTATTTTTTTGAATTGGTTCTCAGGACACCCAATGCTGTAACAGAGTTGAAACGTTATTCAAGAGGCATCACAGATTTCAGGCTTCGTTTATACTGGGATGAATTCAAGAACATCTTGGTTCCAGTCCCTTCTAGTGGTGAAGTTGAACAAATCTTGAGCTCAATTCAGCATACGAATTTTCTTTATGGCAAATTGATTTCAGTCGCAAATCGGCAGATAGAGTTGCTACAGGAGCGTCGCACGGCGTTGATATCAGCCGCGGTGACCGGTAAAATAGATGTTCGCGACTGGCGCGCCCCGGCAGGTTCAACCGCTTATTCTTCGCAGAAATATCGTAATACAGGCTGCGAAGATGAAATGGAGATACAGAACAATGGCGAAGAGGTGGCAGATGATTAAATCTGAGAACAAGCCTTCTGCGCTCTTTTTTGAGGTAAAAGCTTATTTTGTCTATAAAAATTATACAGTTGTGGCAGTAAATTCTGACTGAGACACTATATGAAGCGGCTGTTGATACATTTTCCGGTGCTGTGCTCGATACTGGTTTCTTGAACTATAAATGAAACGAATCGCATTTGACTTTGAAACCGCCGTCTGTTACGCTGTAGCCAGCGTAACAGACGGCGGTTTCAGATTGTTTTTTTGTAATCGCTCTGCATGCAATTCCCGTTTGCAACCTTCAACTGAAGGTTCAATCAATTTTTCGCGCTTTAATCGACTTTGGCAGCCTCTTTTGTTTGTTTTGTGTGTTTGAAAATCAAAAGTTTGCCACTTTTAATGATTTTGTGGCACATTTTGGAAATCAAAAGTTTGCCACTTTTTGTGGTTTTGTGGCATATTTTGGAAATCAAAAATTTGCCACTTTTATTGGTGTTGTGATAATATTTAATGTAGCGAAGCGAAATATTCGCCAGTCTGATGGTTCAAGAGGCAATGTTGAAGATACTTGAAACAAAACTTATCAGCGAATTTCAGAACAAGGGGTCTTTCACAAGAGAAGATCTCTTTGCGTTTTTTCAAGGTTTTGAACCGGATCTAAAAGAAGGGACCTTTGGCTGGAGAATATTTGATCTTAAGAAAAAAAATGTAATCTCAAGTGTGGGTAGAGGGATCTACAAAATCTCATACAAATCAGCCTATTGCCCGCCTTTATCTCAGAATTATCTTAAATTCGCAAAATTCATTTCGACTGAATATGAAGATATAAAATATTGTTTGTGGGAAACGGCCTGGTTAAATGAATTTTCACAACATCAGCCGGTTAAACGATTTACCATTGTGGAAATAGAAAAAGAATTTGCAGAGGCGCTTTACTTCAAAATGATGGATGAATTCAAGTGTGAAATCTACTTAAACCCGTCAGACAAGGAGATAAACTTCAATATTGCCGGAAGTAAGTCTTCAGAAACTGTTATTATTAAGAATTTGCTAACCAGGTCTCCGATCACAAAGAGGACTGAAAAAAAAGTTAAGTTTAATGTTCCATTATTAGAAAAAATGCTGGTGGATCTCTTTGTCGAAGATAGACTGCTCTATTTCTATCAAGGTTCTGAGCTGGTTTACATCTTTGAAAATGCAATTAAAAATTACTCTCTTAATTTTACAAAACTTTTTAGCTATGCCAGAAGAAGAAAAGTTGAAAGAGAGATGAAGGCATTTTTGAACAGCAGCCTGCATCATGTTGTGAGGGATTTTCTTGAATGATAAAGGAAAGTTGCTTTTCAAAAGAATGGCTTGGCTCATTCAAAAAACAGTCGGCTCACAAAAAGATTGATACAGCCATCTTGGAAAGAATGATTTTTGCTTTTCACCTTCTGGAGAAACTCAAAGCAAGTGGCCTGAATTTCGTTTTTAAAGGCGGAACAAGCCTGGTTTTGTTACTGGATCATGGAAATCGCTTTTCAATAGATATTGACATTATATGCAGAGAGGATCGAGATATTTTAGAGCAAAAGCTGAATAGGGTGATAGAGAATTCTCGATTTAATTCTTTTTCGCTGGATGAAAGAAGAAGCTATCAGGCCGGAGTTCCAAAAGCGCATTATTCATTCCATTATGATTCAGTCTTGAGTGATTCTACTGCGAAGATCTTGCTGGATGTGCTGATTGAGGACTCTATTTATCCTGACCATGTTGAAAAAGCTATTCAAACCAAATGGATTGAAGTCGACGAAGAGATGAAAATAAAATTGCCCTCGATCGACTCGATAACAGGCGATAAGCTTACAGCTTTCGCTCCAGACACTATTGGAATTCCATATTTCAAAGGAACCCAGTCATTTGCAATGGAAATTTGCAAACAGCTCTATGACCTGAGCAGGTTATTCGAAAGAATAAAT
>ERZ795032.1626-NODE-1626-length-14922-cov-3.454160_pt1 | contig 14922 bp, 15 predicted proteins | sample MGYA00375124_ERZ795032 | MGnify/ENA primary metagenome ERZ795032 (study PRJEB30167, sample SAMN05720154) | activated sludge metagenome | isolation source: Anaerobic digester | place: China | collected 2015-12-16 ...
GAATTGTTTGGCCACGAGAAAGGAGCTTTTACCGGCGCACTTGCCGACCGGAAAGGCTATTTTGAAGAGGCCGACAGCGGCACCATTTTTTTGGATGAAATCGGAGAGCTCCCTTTATCGACCCAGGTGAGGCTGCTTCGCGTACTTGAAACCGGCGAGTTTATCAAAGTTGGTTCGTCGAAAGTGCTGAAAACCAATGTGCGCGTAATTGCCGCCACCAACGTTGATTTGCCCCAGGCAATCGAAAAAGGGAAATTCAGAGAGGATTTGTACTACTGGTTGAATACCGTCCCGATCCTGATTCCGCCTTTGCGGAACCGGCCCGACGATGTTTTTTTGCTGTTCCGGAAGTTTGCCAGCGACTTTGCCGAAAAATACCGCATGCCGGCCATCCGGCTCGATGACGAAGCCCGGTTGATGCTGACCAAATACCTGTGGCCCGGAAACGTCCGCCAGCTGAAGAATATCACCGAACAGATTTCTATTATCGAACAAAACCGTGATATCACGGCCGATGTGTTGCGCTCTTACCTGCCGGCTACCGGCAGCAGTAACCTGCCTGCAATTTTTCAGGCTCCGCAGGAAAAGACTTTCAGCAGCGAACGCGAAATTTTGTACCAGGTTCTGTTCGACATGAAAAAAGATATGAACGATTTGAAAAAACTGGTGTTCGACCTGTTGCACGATCGTGGCGGCACACCCGTTTCTTCAGATCAGGCGCAAATCATCCGCAAACTTTACCGCGACGACCTGGAGGTGGTCCCCGACAAAACTCCGCAGGCGTCTATCCATATCGATCCTTTCCCGAAAGACAATATCATGGATACCGAAGAGTTTGTGGAAGAGTCGCTCTCGCTCGAAGACAAAGAGATTGAACTGATCCGGAAGGCGCTTGAAAAACATCATGGCAAACGTAAATATGCCGCGCAGGAGCTGGGAATTTCAGAACGTACGCTTTACCGGAAAATTAAGGAATACGATATTAATGGCTAAACAGATGGGAATAAGGATTGTAAGGGTTGCGTTGGTTTTGCTGGCCGGGATTGTAATGTCCACCATCAGCCCCTCGTGTAAAATTTCCTATTCGTTTACCGGCGCCAATATTTCGGCCGATGTAAAAACGTTTTCGGTTTACTATTTCCCCAATCGGGCGCGGCTGGTTAATCCCAACCTGAGCACAGAGTTTACCGAAGGGTTAAAAAACAAGCTGTTGCGTCAGACCTCCCTGAATGAGATCACCGACAATGGCGATCTGGTTTTTGAAGGACAGATTACCGACTACGAAGTGCGCCCAATGGCCATCCGGCAAGATGACCTGGCAGCCCAAAACCGTCTCACCATTACCGTTAAGCTGAAATACACCAACAACAAAGACCACGAACAGGACTTTGAACGGACTTTTTCGGCCTTCGAAGATTTTTCGAGCGAAAGGTCTTTGCATGATGTTGAGGACAGTTTAGTGCCCGAAATTCTTGCCAAATTGTATGAAGATATTTTTAACGCCACGATAGCCAATTGGTAAATGAACAGGGAACAACTACTCGCTTATCTCGAAAATCCCGATCTGCCGGTTGAAGCAGCTGTTTCACATTTTCAGTCGCTGGTCGAACGTTATCCCTATTTTCAGGCCGGGTGGATGTTGTATGCCAAAAGTTTGAAAGTTGCGCAACGTCCCGAATGGGAGTCGGTTTTGCGACAAGCTGCGCTGCGGGTTTCCGATCGCAAAAAGCTCTTTTCCTTTGTCAACGGGAAAGCCGCTCTGTTGGCTGCCCCCAAATCGTGGGCAGAAATATATTCTGATATTGCTGATTATCCGCTTCCTCCGGACGAAACGGTTCAGCAGGAGCGCCATTCCGAAAGAGAAAACAAGGGCGATTTGATCGACAGTTTTCTGGCCGCCTCGCCCACCTTTCGCAACCGGGTAAACCTGCCCGGCGAAGTACCGGATTATGACCTCTCGGAGAAAGCTGTTTCGGAGAATGACGCGATTGTAACCGAAACCTTTGCCCGCTTGCTGATCACCCAACAGAAATACCAAAAAGCAATTGAGGCTTTTGAAAAATTAAGTTTGAAAATTCCCGAAAAAAGTATTTACTTTGCCGCTCAAATTGAAGAAGTTAAAAAATTAATGAACCATTAATAATCGTAAGAAATGTACACTTTAGTTACCGTACTCATATTTATCGTTTGTATCTTATTGGTTTTGATCGTGTTGGTTCAAAATTCAAAAGGAGGAGGTTTGGCCAGTAATTTTCAGGCATCCACTCAGGTGATGGGTGTACGTAAAACTGCCGATTTTTTGGAAAAAACAACCTGGGGGCTGGCCGGTGCCTTACTGGTGCTGTCAATTCTGGGTTCGGCATTTATTCCGCGCGGACAGGCTGGCGTTGACCAGTCGATGGTGCAGGAACAGATCCAGAACGCAGTGGATCCGAATCAGGTTCCCAACTTCCCGACAACCGCTCCGGCTGCTCCGGCTACCGGTACAGCTGCCGATTCAACGAAATAAGAAAGTATTTATACTATCGATAAAGCAGATAAGCCGCTCAAATTGGGCGGCTTATCTGTTTTTTTTCTCTGGGTTCAGCCATTCGCGCAATCAGTTGCTGCCAGCCTGTCAGAATAGCTGTCAGGTGTTGTAAGCAGTTGCAGGTGAGCAGATAGTGTTGGTTTTGGGGGGTAAACTGGCGGAGTGGAGGTGCAAAATTGTCTTTCAGAATTGCCGGGATTCCCTCCAAAAATGGTTGGCATAAAATCTGATTACTGGAGGATGTCGATTTTTAAAAAAATGAATGTCAAACAACAAAAATGTTACTACAATGGCAGAATTAAAAGGTAAAATTCTTGCAGGAAAAATTTTGGTTCAACCGCAGGAAGCTGAAACGAAAACAGCCAGCGGAATTATTATTCCCGACTCGGCAAAAGAAAAACCGCAAGTTGGAAAAGTAGTTTTGGTTGGTGCAGCCAAGAAAGACGAGCCGATGGAGTTGAAAGCCGGCGATACCGTTTTCTACGGAAAGTATTCAGGCACTGAGTTGAGCATCAACGGAGTTGATTATTTGTTAATGTCGCAGAACGATGTTTTGTACATTCAGTAATTAAAAATTAGAAATTTTTTAAAAAGAATAAGAACATGGCAAAAGAGATTAAATTCGATATCGAAGCAAGAGATTTGCTGAAAAAAGGCGTTGACAAACTGGCCGACGCAGTAAAGGTAACCCTGGGGCCCAAAGGCCGCAACGTGGTGATCGAAAAGAAATTCGGCGCCCCGCAAATTACCAAGGATGGTGTAACGGTTGCCAAAGAGATCGAACTGTTGGATCCGTATGAAAACCTCGGCGCACAGATGGTAAAAGAGGTAGCCTCTAAAACCGGTGACGACGCAGGTGACGGTACTACTACGGCAACTGTTCTGGCTCAGTCGATTGTATCGGTTGGACTGAAAAACGTTGCTGCCGGTGCCAATCCGATGGACCTGAAACGGGGTATCGACAAAGCGGTTGCCAAAGTTGTTGAAAGTTTGGCTTCGCAGGCACAAACCATTGGCGACGATTATGCCAAAATTGAATCGGTTGCCAAAGTTTCGGCCAACAACGACGAAGCGATCGGTAAACTGATTGCCGAGGCCATGGAAAAAGTTCACAAAGAAGGTGTGATCACCATCGAAGAGTCAAAAGGTACCGACACCTACGTAGAAGTAGTTGAAGGTATGCAGTTCGACCGCGGTTACATCTCTCCCTATTTTGTAACCGATGCTGAAAAAATGGCAGCTGAACTCGAAAATCCGTTCATCCTGATCCATGACAAGAAAATCAGCACCATGAAAGACCTGCTGCCCGTGCTCGAACAAACGGCACAGAGCGGTCGCCCGCTGCTGATCATCGCCGAAGATGTAGACGGTGAAGCGCTCGCTACGTTGGTGGTTAACCGCCTGCGGGGTGCCCTGAAAGTGGCCGCTGTTAAAGCTCCTGGTTTTGGTGACCGCCGCAAGGAAATGCTCGAAGATATCGCCGTACTTACCGGTGGAAATGTAATTACCGAAGAAAAAGGGATGAAACTCGAGCAGACAACCCTTGAAATGCTGGGCCGTGCCGAAAAGGTAACTGTCGATAAAGAAAATACCATCATTGTTGGCGGCGCCGGCGCACCGGAGAAAATTTCGGCCCGCGTAAACATGATCAAAAAACAGATTGAAACCACGACTTCTGATTACGATCGCGAAAAACTGCAGGAACGTTTGGCCAAACTGGCCGGTGGCGTTGCCGTAATTTACGTTGGTGCCGCTTCGGAAGTGGAAATGAAAGAGAAAAAAGACCGCGTTGATGATGCCTTGAGCGCAACCCGCGCAGCTGTTGAGGAAGGGATCATCCCCGGGGGCGGTGTGGCTTACATCCGCGCCAGCGAACTTCTCAACGACGTCAAAGGCGAAAACGACGACGAACAAACTGGTATCGAGATCATCAAACGTGCCATCGAAGAGCCGCTTCGTCAGATTGTTGCCAACGCCGGTAAAGAAGGCGCCGTTATCGTACAGAAAGTTCGTGAAGGCAAAAACGACTATGGATACAATGCCCGTCTCGATCTGTACCAGAACCTTTACGAAGGTGGCGTGATCGACCCGGCCAAAGTGGCCCGCGTTGCACTTGAAAATGCTGCTTCGATTGCCGGTATGCTGCTTACTACCGAAACCGTAATCGCCGAGCTGAAAGAAGACAAACCTGCCATGATGCCAAATCCCGGAATGGGCGGCGGAATGGGCGGAATGATGTAATCGCTGAAACTGTGATACGCAATAATACAAAGGCCTTCCCTCCTGATGAGGGGAGGCTTTTCTTTTGATATCGGCCGGATAGCGAGAAATAAAGCTCTTGATTAAGAGTGTCTTCTGTCCAACCCGAGGTTGTCTGGTTTAAAATGTTAAAATCTCCTGTCGGTAGAAAATATCTTGTCCCTTTTTTGGCTTTTCTCTTCCTCCAATATGCTTCTTCTGATTCTTCGGAATTCCTGACGTTTGTCAGAGAGTGTTATTTAACATCTATTCCTGTTTTTTAAGTTTCTGTTTTTCAAGGTGTTTGTGGAGTATTGAAACCGGCTGAAACAGTTGCAATACCTAACAAGTTGGCTAACTTTGAGAGGTATTTATAAATAAACTGTCTTATGAATGCAGGGATTAACGAATTTATGGAAAGCCTGATGAGCCGAACTCCGGGAGAAAAGGAGTTTCACCAGGCTGTGCAGGAAGTGACGGAGTCTATTTGGGACTTTTACAGTAAAAATCCCAAATACCGGAGTGCTAAAATTCTGGAACGTATGGTAGAACCCGAGCGGGTAGTGATCTTTCGCGTTCCTTGGGTTGACGATCGCGGAGAAGTTCAGGTTAACCGCGGATACCGGGTGGAGTTCAACTCGGCAATTGGCCCTTACAAGGGAGGTATCCGTTTCCATCCCAGTGTAAACCTGAGTATCCTTAAGTTTCTTGGCTTTGAACAAACTTTTAAAAATAGTCTGACCACCCTTCCGATGGGAGGTGGAAAAGGCGGATCCGATTTTAGCACCAAAGGGAGATCGGATCATGAAATAATGCGTTTCTGCCAGTCGTTTATGAATGAACTCTACCGGCATATCGGCCACAATACCGACGTCCCGGCGGGAGATATTGGCGTTGGCGGACGCGAAGTGGGCTACATGTTTGGACAATACAAACGGCTGAAAAATGAATTTACCGGTGTATTTACCGGTAAAGGTATCGAGTGGGGCGGAAGTTTGATCCGGCCCGAGGCTACCGGTTTTGGGGCAGTTTATTTTGCCCGTCATATCCTGGCCCGTTTAGGGAAAGATATTGAGGGGCACACCTTCGCGGTGTCGGGATTTGGAAATGTAGCCTGGGGAGCAGTTTCAAAAATTAATGAACTCGGCGGTAAGGTGCTGACCATCTCGGGGCCTGATGGCTACATCTACGATCCGGACGGTGTTTCCGGAGAAAAAGTGGATTATATGCTGGAGCTCAGGTCCAGCAACCAGGACATCGTGGAGCCTTATGCCAAAGAGTTTGGAGCTAAATTTTTCCCGGGCAAAAAACCATGGGAAGCAAAGGTTGATATCGCAATGCCCTGCGCCACCCAGAACGAACTGAACCTCGACGATGCCAAAGAGTTGGTGAAAAACGGCTGCTTCCTGGTAGCCGAAGCATCCAATATGGGATGTACGGCAGAGGCCACCCAGCATCTTACCCATCACCTGACATTTGCCCCGGGAAAGGCGGTTAATGCAGGAGGCGTTGCGGTTTCCGGCCTCGAAATGACCCAAAACAGCATGCGCCTGAACTGGAGTCGGGAAGAAGTTGACCAACGTCTGCAAATTATTATGCGCGATATTCATCAAACCTGCGTCAATTACGGTCAGGAAGGTTCAAAAATTAATTATTTGAAAGGTGCCAATATTGGCGGCTTTGTTAAAGTTGCCGAAGCGATGCTGGCACAAGGGGTAGTGTAGTGCACAACGAAACTCAGATATCAGCAAAAGCCCGTCCTGTGCGGGCTTTTGCGTATTTCAGCACCAGGTGGGGCAAAATTTAATTAAGTGTTAAGATAGCACATTCGTTAATGTAGGCGATATCCCCTATTTTTGGGAGAAATTTCTTAAAATGCTGGTTGATACTCATTCTCATATTTATTCGGAAGATTTTTTGCTTGACCGCGACGAAGTAATCGAAAATGCCGTAGCAGCGGGAATAACAAAAATTGTGATGCCGAATATCGACAGTGCATCGGTGAAAAAACTCTTTGACGTGGCCGATGCCTATCCTCAGACCTGTTTTCCACTGATGGGACTGCATCCGACTTCGGTGGGGAGCGATTATGCCGAAGAGCTACATGCACTGGAATATTGGCTTGGAAAAAGAAAATTCTTCGGAATCGGGGAGATCGGGATCGACCTGTACTGGGACCGTTCCTTCCTGAAAGAACAGGAAGATGCTTTCCGGCGGCAGTTGCAGCTGGCCCGTACGATGGATCTGCCGGTTGTCATTCACGTGCGCGATTCTTTTAAGGAAGTTTACTCCGTCCTTGAAAAGGAACACAATGGAACACTTCGCGGCGTTTTTCACTGTTTCAACGGGACACTGGAGGAAGCCCAACAGATTATTCAGGCCGGGTTTTACCTGGGAGTTGGCGGGGTGGTTACCTTTCGCAACAGTCAGCTCGACCAGGTATTGAAACAGCTCGACGTTCGTCACCTGCTACTCGAAACCGATTCGCCTTACCTGGCGCCGGTGCCCAAACGCGGACGGCGCAACGAAAGCGCTTACCTGACCCACATCGCCCAGAAGATTGCCGACATTTATGCCATGCCGGTTAACGAAGTGGCTGAGATTACCACCCGCAATGCACAGGAGCTTTTCCGAATATAAATTCTGGTTCAGGAAAGCTAACAATCTCAATTTGATATATCTTTAAGTTTCTGAGAAACCGTTTTTAGCATCCTGTTTTATCCGATGAACCGATGAACCACAACACTGCAAAACAGCCGTCGGTACTAATTATTTATACCGGAGGCACGATTGGCATGGTGCAGCGCCCCGAAACCGGAACGCTGGCGCCGGTTAAGTTTGACCAGATTCAGGAAGAGGTACCCGAGCTGAACAAGTTTGGATACCGGATTAAATCAATCACCTTTAACCCACCTATCGATTCGTCGAACATGACGCCCGAAATATGGGTGAAGATTGCCCGCACGGTCGAAAAAAACTACAGTCAGTTTGATGGTTTTGTGATCCTGCACGGGACCGATACGATGGCTTACACCGCTTCGGCGCTCAGTTATATGTTTGAGAACCTGGATAAACCGATCATTCTGACCGGTTCACAGCTACCCATCGGAACCCTTCGTACCGACGGAAAAGAGAACCTGATAACAGCTATTGAAATTGCCGCAGCCCAAAAAAACGGACATGCCATTGTGCCGGAGGTCTGTATCTTCTTCGAATTTAAACTTTTCCGCGGAAACCGGGCAGTCAAGCGCGATTCGGAAAACTTCAGCGCCTTTGTCTCCGAAAATTATCCCGCGCTGGCCACCGCCGGTGTCGATATTAAATATAATACAGAGTTTATTCATTATCCCGAAAACAAAGGAATCCTGAAAGTACGTTCCCATTTCGACGACAATGTGGTTATTCTGAAAATGTTTCCGGGAATTAACCGTACGGTTTTCGACTCAATTCTTGAAATGCCGGGACTGAAAGGAGTGGTACTGGAATCATTCGGATCGGGAAACGTACCTACCACCCGCTGGCTGCTCAACAGCATTAAAAAGGCGATCCGCAAGAATATTATTATTCTGAACGTAACCCAGTGCCAGGGGGGGAGTGTGGTGATGGGGCAGTATGAGACCAGCGTGGAGTTGCTGAACGCCGGGGTAATCAGCGGGAAAGATATGACGACCGAAGCTGCCGTGACCAAGTTGATGTTTCTGCTCGGGCAGGAGTTAAAAAGGGAAGAGATCAAACTGCACCTCAATAAAAGCCTGAGCGGGGAAATAAGTGAATAGCGTTGTTTTTTTTATTTTATTTTTTGTAATTTGCAGCCCTCATTTTTGGGGTCAGTAGTACTTGGAGAGGTGCAGGAGTGGCTGATCTGGCACGCCTGGAAAGCGTGTGTTCCGCGAAACGGAACCGAGGGTTCGAATCCCTCTCTCTCCGCGCATTTTACATTCGTAAGTTCTTTTCTTGGAGCCGACGGGACGGATGGGTTGAGTTTTTAGAAAATAGGGTTGCCGGGATTGATAAAGCATCTGAAATTCTTGAATTCAAAACTTGCAGAATGGTTTTGATATTATAATTTTGAAGCAAAAAAAATAATAGAAACAAAATCAAGGAGATTATTAATTAAAATTCAAATCGATTATGAAAAAATTATTCGCGTTAATTGCAGTTTTCGGGGTGCTTTTATTCATGGCATCAAATTCTGTGGTTGCTCAGGATCAACCGGCAACCGGACAAGCGGTTGATACTACTGCCGCAGCTCAGGTTGATGTAGCTGTCGACCAGCAGGAAGCCGCTGCCGCCACTGCCGAAGAAGGGAAATCTGTTCACAGCCAGTTGAAACAGAAATTTATTGAAGGTGGTCCGATGTGGATGACCCCGATCCTGATGTGTTTGGTTTTGGGTTTGGCTTTTGCGATCGAAAGAGTTATTTACCTGAACCTGGCAACTACCAATACGAAAAAATTGCTTGTTAAAGTTGAAGAAGCCCTTTCAAATGGTGGCATCGAAGCAGCAAAAGAAGTTTGCCGCAACACCCGTGGTCCGGTTGCCAGCATTTTCTATCAGGGTTTGGATAGATCAAGCGAAGGTATTGATGTAATTGAAAAATCAATTGTATCGTACGGTGGGGTACAGGCTGGTTTGCTCGAAAGAGGTTTGAGCTGGCTGGCATTGTTCATTGCATTGGCGCCTATGTTTGGCTTCTTGGGAACAGTAGTAGGTATGATCCAGGCTTTCGACGCCATTGAAGCAGCAGGTGATATCTCTCCCACACTGGTAGCCGGGGGGATTAAAGTAGCTCTTATTACTACAGTAGGTGGTTTGATCGTAGCCATTATCCTTCAGATTTTCTACAACTATTTCCTGAATAAAATTGAGAGCATTGTCAGCAACATGGAAGATGCTTCGATCTCTTTCCTTGACCTGATGGTTAAGACCAATCTCAAAAAATAATTGAAATATGAGTAAATTATCACGTATATCAATGTTCACATTGTGGGGTGTTATCGCCGTTTCCGCTGTCTTGATTGTTTCAATGATTGCGAATATTAGCGGAGACGAGAGCAACCCGATGTTGGTTAACTGGATTAACACCAACCTGAGGTGGGCTTATATCCTGCTGGGTGTTACTGCAGCGTTGACGATTCTGTTTTCAATTTATCAGATGGTAACCGATTTGCAAGCCGCAAAACAAGGATTGTTTGGGATTGGATTTATTATCTTTCTTTTCTTCATCGCTTACCTGATGGCTTCCGATGAAATCCCACAATTCTTCGGTGCTGATAAATTTGTGGCAGATGGTACTCTTACACCCAGTTCCGCCAAATGGATTGAAACGGGATTGTATGGAACCTATCTGTTGTTTGGGATAGCAGTTGTTTCCCTTATCTATTCATCCGTATCACGTTTATTTAAGTGATCGGTAATGTTTAAACAGGAATAAAAAAATTAGTATGGCAAAAAAACCACCTGAAATACCATCAGCGTCATTGGCCGATATTGCCTTCCTGCTACTGATCTTTTTCATGGTAACTACCACGATGGATGCGGACAAAGGCTTGGAAAGGCGTTTGCCTCCCATGGCAGAAAATATTGATGAAAAAGACGCGCCACCGGTTAAAGAACGAAACGTTTTCATTGTTCTCGTCAACAAAGACAACCAGTTGCTGGTTGAAGGCGAGTGGATGAACGTGAGGGAATTGCGTGAAAAAGCCAAAGAATTTATGGCAAATCCTTATGATGACGAAAATCTTCCGGAGAAAGAAACCAAGGAGGTTAACTTTTTTGGAGAAGTTCAGGTATCGAAGGGAATTATTTCACTGCAAAATGACCTGGGGACGCAGTACGGCACCTATATCGAAGTTCAGAACGAATTGGTGGGAGCTATCAATGATCTGAGAAACGAACTGGCCAAATCTAAATTTGGGAAGTCGTTCGATTTGCTGGATAAAGAAAAACAGGATGCAATCCGGGAGATTTATCCGCAGCGCATATCAGAAGCTGAACCCAAAGGAATTAAACCAGGAGGAGGAAAATAATATGAGTAAATTCAGAAAAAACGGCAGCAAGGAATTGCCCGCCATTTCCACGGCATCTTTGCCTGACGTCGTCTTCATGTTGCTTTTCTTCTTTATGACGGTTACTACCATGCGCGAAGTTACCCTGATGGTGAGACAAACTCTGCCCCAGGCAACCGAGCTTAATAAACTGGAGAAGAAGTCACTGGTCAGCTACATTTATGTAGGAGTTCCACAACCCCAGTTCCAACGGGTATTCGGAAATGAACCCAGAATTCAGCTGAATGATGAATTCCATGAAGTCGGTGATATTATTGACTTTATCGTAGCCGAACGTCAGGCCCGCGATGAAGCCGAAATCCCGTTCATGATTACTTCATTGAAGGTTGATGAATATACCAAAATGAAAATTGTGCAGGATATTAAACAAGAACTGCGCAGAGCGTCAGCCTTGCACATTAACTATTCTTCACGAAAAAGAGTTGAGAATAATTAATTTTCTCGCATCAAGATAAAAAAGGAAGCTTAATGCTTCCTTTTTTGTTTAAAAACGATTGTTATGCCTGTATTGAAATTTCAAGAGAGTTTGCCCCGGGTAGTCAGGAAGGGATTGGAGCGAAGATGGGTTTGTACCCCAAACCTGATGACTGTTCTGATCGATTTTACCGACGGCCCGTGGCCCGCACCCGAACCGCCGCACGCCCATGTCCACGAACAGACTTCGTATGTCGCACAGGGCGAAATCATTTTTTATTGCGAAGATGAAGAACCGTGTCATCTTTCTGCCGGCGATATGTTTTATGTGCCTTCCGGAAAAAAGCATACCATCCGGCTGCTTTCGGAAACCGCCCGGCTGGTGGATAGTTTTACGCCCATCCGCGAAGATTTTTTATAACAAGAGAACAAACCTGCCAGCGTTATTTGGGAGGATAGCCAAGTTGGGAGAGATAGATCGTCGTCTGTCTCTCTCTTCTTTCTTAAATGAGATTGTTGCTTGGGTACGCAAACCGTTTTATCGTTCGCTTTTAAACGGGATCCTCTAATTTTTTAATGGATTCCTAAAATAACAAAAGCAAAGATTCAGCTGTTTTTTTAATCCACCTACTTTTTCAATTGATCCACTTTTTCAGTTGATCCGGAGATTTCGATCGATCCATAAAAAAAGGGTTACAAATTCTTAGTTTGTAACCCTTTGCTTGCTTTAGTGGAGAATATCGGAATCGAACCGATGACCTTTTGACTGCCAGTCAAACGCTCTAGCCAACTGAGCTAATCCCCCATAAACGCCCGGCAAATATAGAAATTTTTTTGAATCACAGAAAATTTTAAAAAATATTGGTAAAGTTTTTGCATCAACTTTTAATGTTAAAATTCCGCGGGATTTTTTTAGAGTTTAACGGCCGAAGGTTTAAATAGCTGATGCCTTTGTAATTGTCGAATTCCTTAAATCTAAAAGCCATGATTCCGAAAAAAAATCCTAAAGCTAATCTGGAAACCCGTCGGGGAATGTTTTTTTAATTGGGCTGGCGCTTTCACTGGGTATGTCCTTGCTGGCCTTTGAGTGGAAAACAGGTGTGCCGGCAACCCAAGGGTGGGGCACGGTGAATATTCAGGCAGCTGAAGACACCTATCTGCCACCGGTTACCCAACGACAACCACCAGCGGCGCCGGTGAAACAGGTTTCGTTCTTTGAACTGGTTGATAACTTTGCCGATATCGCCGACGCTCCTGATTTGATGGTCACCGAAGCAACAGGCGATACCTGGATCGATGTTTCTTATGTGCTGAAGGAGACGCCCGCTGAAGAGCCCCTGGAAGAGGAGGTGTTGCTTTTCGCAGACCAGATGCCCGAATTTCCGGGAGGTGAACTGGCTTTGCGGCGATTTATTGCGGCAGCGGTCAGATACCCGCTTGTTGCGCAGGAGAATGGAGTAGAAGGAACTGTCTTTTTAAGCTTCGTGATCGATGAGGAGGGCCGGGTTACCCAAATAGTGGTTATGCGGGGAGTGGATCCTTCTCTTGACAAGGAGGCTGTCCGGGTGGTAGAGAACATGCCCCGATGGAAGCCTGGGAGGCAGGCTGGTCGGGCAGTCAAGGTTCAATACCGGATTCCGATCGTTTTTCAGCTCCAGTAGTGTTTCGTGAACCGCGTTCACCGTCGTTTTTCGGATTGACGCTAATATCAAGAGAAATTTCGCTTGCGTTTGAAGATTATTTTCTATTTTTATGGCTTCAAAAAAGCGATTATTTGCAATTTGTAACAAACAAACGAATAAAAGTATGGAACTCAAAAAATCACCTAAAGCTGATCTGGAGAACAAAAAAAATGTTTTCCTGATGACAGGGGTCGTGGTGGCTTTGTTAGTTTCTCTCCTGGCTTTTGAATGGACGACTAAACCTACCGAGATTTCATCGTTGGGAGTAGTTCAGGCGGCACAGGTAGAAGAGGAGGTAATCCCGATTACCCGTCAGGAACTACAGCAACCACCGCCGCCGCCGCCGGCACAAGTTGTCGAAGTGCTTAATATTGTGGACAACAATATGCAAATCGATGATAACCTTTCTATCTTTGATTCTGAAGCCGATAAAGAGACCTTTGTTGATGTCGCTCCGATCGTACAGGCCAAGCCGAAAGAAGAAAAAGAAGAAGATGTTCAGGTTTTCTTTATCGTTGAAGAAATGCCCGAATTCCCGGGAGGAGAGCTGGCCTTGCGTAAATTTATTGCCAATGCCATCAAGTATCCGGTAATTGCCCAGGAGAACGGTATTCAGGGGAAAGTTTATGTAACTTTTGTAGTGGATAAAGACGGAGGAATCTCGGAAGCTAAAATTGCCCGTGGAGTTGACCCGTCGCTTGATAAAGAAGCGCTCCGCGTAGTAAACACCCTGCCGAAATGGAAGCCTGGCAAACAGAGAGGAAAACCGGTGAGGGTATCCTACACCGTGCCAATCAATTTCGTGTTGCAGTAACGAATGAAATCTATAATTTTGTACTCCTGATCCGGATTCCGGGTCAGGAGTTTTTTTATACATCGAACTGAATGGGAGAAATGATTGAAACCGCTTCTGCAATAGAGAAAGCGGTACTTGTTGGATTGATAAGCAATGAGCAGGATGAGCGGCAAGCGCAGGAGTACCTGGATGAACTGGCGTTTCTGACTGATACGGCAGGCGCCCAGGTCCTGAAACAGTTTCTGCAGCGGCTCGATATGCCCAACCCCGTCACTTTTGTCGGGCCCGGAAAGCTGCAGGAGATCAGCGAATACGTGAAAGTCATGGAAGCCGATACCGTTATTTTCGACGATGAACTGACGCCTACCCAGTTGCGGAATATCGAACGGGAACTGGAGTGTAAAGTCCTCGACCGGACCAACCTGATCCTCGATATTTTTGCACGACGGGCAAAAACTTCGCATGCCAAAACGCAGGTAGAACTGGCCCAGTACCAGTATCTGCTTCCCAGGCTGACCCGGATGTGGACGCACCTCGAACGTCAGCGCGGGGGAATCGGGTTGCGCGGCCCCGGCGAAACCCAGATTGAAACCGACCGGCGAATTATTCTTGACAAAATTGCCCGGCTGAAAGAACAGCTTAAAAAAATTGACAAACAGAAAAGCACCCAACGTAAAAACCGCGGGAAAATGGTCCGGGTGGCGTTGGTGGGGTACACCAATGTGGGCAAATCAACCATCATGAATTTGATGAGCAAGTCGGAAGTGTTCGCCGAAAACAAACTTTTCGCTACCCTCGATACGACGGTACGCAAGGTAGTGGTTGCCAACATCCCGTTTTTGCTGGCCGACACGGTAGGTTTTATCCGGAAATTGCCCCACGGGCTGGTTGAATCGTTCAAGTCAACGTTAGACGAGGTGCGCGAGGCCGACATTTTGCTCCATGTGGTGGATATCTCTCACCCTGGTTTTGAAGAGCAAATTGCGGTGGTAAACAGCACCCTCAAAGAAATTGAAGCCGCCGGTAAACCAACCATCTATCTGTTCAATAAAATTGATGCGTTTACCTATGTGGCCAAAGCCGAGGACGATTTGACCCCGAAGAATCGTGAAAATATCAGCCTGGACGAGTGGCAAAACTCCTGGATGGCCAAAAACAATACGCCTTCCCTGTTTATTTCGGCAACCGAAAAAG
>ERZ795032.1627-NODE-1627-length-14919-cov-3.857037_pt1 | contig 14919 bp, 10 predicted proteins | sample MGYA00375124_ERZ795032 | MGnify/ENA primary metagenome ERZ795032 (study PRJEB30167, sample SAMN05720154) | activated sludge metagenome | isolation source: Anaerobic digester | place: China | collected 2015-12-16 ...
GGTTTTTAGCTCCGTCGCGGAAAACGGCACCATAGGTACGCGAATACGGCAGTTTCGAACGTTTGTCTTCGGCTTTGTAAGCTGCATAATCAACCTGCATCGCCCAGATACACTCACTATTCCCATCCTGGAAGTTCACATTACCTTCCTGGAAAAGATCCCAGTAAACGTTAGCCGTTTGCATCACCGTATCAACAGGGGCGCTGGCGCTTCCTCCCTGGTAAACATTCACGGCAATTGAAGTTGTACTTTTTCGAGTTCCGAAGCGGTTTTTCATCAACGAATAGGTACCTCCGTCGATTACTTTGTTTCCAAAGGCAATTGATTTGGCAAATGCTGCCTGCGCATCACTGGCTTTCCCATCGGCAGCCAGCTGTGTTCCCATGGCCAGGTAGAGTTCGCAAAGGTTATGCTGGACTGCGCCTTTCACCAAACGGCCGCCTGTGACTGTTGTTTCCGGAAAATCATTTTCAATCGCTTCCATTTCGGTAATGGCAAACTGATACGTTTCAACCCGGGATGCCCGTTTGAAATCGTATTTGGGAACTGTTGTAATGTCAGTTACAATTGGTACTCCACCAAATAATTCGGCCAAGTTCCGGTAAGCAAATGCACGGAAGAACCGGGCCTGAGCTACAGCATAGGATTTTTCGGCATCCGACGACCACGATATTTTTGACAATTCGGCCGCATACAAGGCCAGGTTAGCTCTTGAAATCACGTAATACCATGTTGTGTAATTTTCATAAAAGTTACCATTATCCGGATTGATGTTCCCGTAATTGTTAAACGAGTTACTACGGCGAATACTGGCCACGTCAAACATATCGGTTCCGTTTCCGCGGAATACAAAAATCCATCCTTGTTCATTTGGATTTGCCCATAAATCGCGCAAATGTGAGTAGATCGAAACTAAAACCTGATCAACCTGGGCTGACGTCGAAAAGGCATTGTCAACCGTATAAAAGGTTTGAGGATCTTCTTTCAAAAATTCTTCATCCGATTCGCAACTTACCATGCTCACCAGAAATATCAGGAACCAGATGCCGGCTATGTATTTTATCTTTTTCATATTTAAGTCGTTTTAAGTAAGGTTAGAAACTAATATTTGCCCCAATGGAATAGGTTGAAGGCACCGGGAAGGTATTTTCACGAACCGGCGTACCGACTTCAGGATCGCCCCCAAACCAATTGGTTATCGTAGCCAGGTTTTTGGCGCTGAGAAATACTTTCAAAGACTTAATCTGGGCTGCTTGGACGAATGGCTGATTAAAATTGTAGGAGAGCGAAACATCCTGGATCCGGACAAATCCGCGCGACTGGAGAGCCAGGTAACGGCCATCGCCGGCGAAATAAGCTGATGGATAAACGTTGCTTTTGTTTTCCGGAGTCCAGTAGGGTTTGGAAGTCATGTTGTCGTTAAAACGACCGGTTCCGGAAGTCATATAAGCCGCGGTATTGCTTTTCATGTAATAACCGTTGCCCCCAAAAACACCGGTGATCATTGCATACAACTCAAGGTTTTTATAGGTCACGATGTTGCTCATATTCAACCTGAAATTTTCTTTGCCGTAACCTAAAATCCTGCGATCGGCCGAGGTGATTCCGTCTTCACCGTCCAGATCTTTATATTTTGGAGCACCGGGAGCAGCTCCTGTTAAAGCAATATATTCAGTATCGCTTTCCTGAACAATCCCGACCTGTTCATAACCATAAATAGCGCTAAGCGATTTCCCTATAAACAGTGAGTTGGAGATATCATCATCTTCAATCCCGTCGTTATTTTTGTCTTCGCCATAAAGTTTAACCAGTTTGTTCCGGTTTAGCCAGTAGGTAACTGAAGTATTCCAGGTCAAATCTTTGGTCTTAACGTTAACAGAACGCAGGGTGAATTCAACGCCGGTATTATTCACCTGTCCCATCGAGGTACGAATGGTTTTGAAACCGGTCATCACCGGAATGTTACGGGTAAAAATCTGATCAGTTGTTTTGGAAAAATATACATCCAGGTCGGCAAAAATGCGATTATTCAACCAGGCTGATTCGAATCCGGTGTTGATGGTTTCGGTCGTTTCCCATCCCAGATCGGAGTTTCCAAGTGCATTCTGAAACAATCCGTAATTAATTTTTCCCAGAGCATTCGAAAATTCGTAACGAATATCACCCGAAGTACCGTTGGCAATGGTTGAAAGTGTGGCATACGGTCCGCTACCCTGGTTACCGTTTTGTCCCCATGACAATTTCAATTTCAGATTATTCAGCGGCTCAAACGATTTGAGGAATTCTTCGTTCGAGATTTTCCAGGCGACACCGGCAGCGGCAAAGTTCCCCCATTTCTTGTTGACTCCAAACACTGAAGCACCATCGCGGCGATACGAACCGGTAAAGAAATATTTGTCGGCATACGAGTAACTGACACGCCCCAGGTAACCAATATTGGCGCGTTCATTAATATTGAGGTTCACCTTTTGAACAGTTGCTTTATGCAAACCAAACATTCCTAAAGAAGTATTTCCATTGGCTGCAAAATCCGAACCGGTTGAATTAACCTGCTCATAACGGAGATAGTCGCGGGTTGCAACCGCGGTAGCCTCAACATTGTGTTTGCCAAACGTTTGTTTGTAATTCAGAATGTTATCAAAAACATAACTTGAGGTTTTATTGTTGTCAATGTTTCCGTTGGCATTCGCAAGGAGACCAACTAAAGCAGCCGGGGCATAACGACTCAACCCTTCACCTTCTTTGATGTAATACCTTTCATAGTAGAAATTACCCGATTGATTCTGATCGAGATTACTTTGAATGTTAATTTTATAATTCAAGCCTTTAATCCAGGGCACATCAACAACAGCATAGGCATTTAACCGGAAGTTATTGCGAACATCTTTGTTGTCGCGGGTATTGTCGTCCACGCCCCACAAGGGGTTGATGGCCGATTGGGTGTAAGGATATTTTTCAAGGTTACCTTGATCGTCCCGGAACATGACGCCATAAGGCGACATGGTTTGCGCTTCGCCTACATTGGCTGCAAAACCGGAATAATCGCGGCGTGAATAACCGGCATCCAAACCGACTTTCAGCCAATTGGTAATCGTGGTGTTTATTTTTCCGAGCAGCGAGATACGATTAAAATCGTCGCCCACCACAATACCTTTGTTTTCATTGTAAGAGGCCGACACATAATAATTCACGGCCTGCGCAGCACCTGATACCGCAATCTGGTAATCCTGAATAATACCGGTCTGCGTTACTTTATCCAGCCAAACCGTTTCTTTTCCTGCTGCAAGGTTGGCCAACTCTCCTGCTTTCATCCAGTTGGTCGAACCTTCAGCATATTTATTACGGGCATTTACCACTTTTACCCATTCCTCACCTTTCATCATCACCGGTTTATTTTGCCAGGTTTGAAAACCTGCCGAAGTGTTGAAAGTGATTACAGGCTTACCGCTGCTTCCTTTTTTGGTCGTGATGGCAATGACTCCGTTTGCCGAACGCGAACCATATGCAGCAGCCGAAACAGCGTCTTTCAGAATATCATAGCTGGCGATATCGTTCGGATTGATGTCACTTAAACTTCCCATGTAAATAATTCCGTCGAGAACAATCAGCGGGTTGTTATCACCATTAATCGAATTCTGCCCGCGAATTTCCATAGAAGGTTGTCCGCCCGCTGTATTGGTGGCTCCAATATTTAACCCTGCCACGTTTCCTTTTAATGATTCCAATGCATTTAAATTTGGAATTAAGGAAACAGGAGATCCTTCCATTTTAACTGAACTAACAGACCCCGAATAATCTTGTCTTCTTGCAGTACCATACCCAATTACAATAACCTCATCCAAATCGGTCCGTTCTTCTTCCAATGTCACCTCTATCACATGTTTCCCCTGTGTTGGTATTTCCTGTGTTTTTAATCCCACAAACGAAAACACCAAGATTGCATCAGGAGGAATGTTCCCTAACAAATAATTCCCATCCACTCCGGTAATGGTACCGGTAGTGGTTCCTTTCACCAGGACGGTCACCCCGGGCAACGGCTGGCCCGAACTGTCTGTCACCTTCCCGGTTACGGTTTTTTGTTGCTGAATAAGAAATTCTTCGGCCGACTTTTCGGTTTGTTTAACGACCACATAACGGTCGATAATTTTGTATTCTAATCCGGTTCCGGCCAATACCTGGTTGAGAATTTCTGTAATAGCGGCATTCTTCAGGTCAATCGAAACAACATTTTTGGATTGAACCTCCTCTTTTTTGAAATAAAAGTAGAACTCGCTTTGCTCCTCGATTTGATGGAAAACATCGATCAAAGAAGAGTTTTTAACCGACAGGTTCAGTTTGGTGTTTTGCGAGTAGGAAGAGGCGCTTACCCCCGTTAGGCTTACCAATAAAAGGAAGACGGTTAGTCTCATAACTCTTAAAAATTTAATCCACAGCCCCCTCGTGCTGCGAGAAATTAGTTGTTTTTTCATAGATTTAGATGATTTTAAAATGAACACTAAGCGTTTGTTTTAGGTCGTAGCCACGGCGGAAATGGTGCGAACATTTTCGCCGTTTTTCCTTTATTTTTCCATAGGCATCCTGGTTTTTAGGTACGTTGGTATATTACGATCTTATCTTTCCCGTTTACTTTTACCTCATGGGTAAACCGGATGGGGGCAAGTATCTGCAGAGCCTGCATAATTTGGTCGATGGGCTTGTTTTTCAGGATAGTGCCTGAAAAACGGAGCGACTTCAAGGCTTCTTCACTAAAAGCAATCTCTACATTGAACCACCGCTCCAGCTTCCGGGCAATTTCATCCAGCGATTCGTCCTCGAAATAGATTTTACCCTCTTTCCAGGCAGCATAGAAGCCTGTATTTACATTGCTGATCTGGAGAACACTCCCGTTTTTCCCCAAGGTTGCTGTCTGTCCGGGTTTAAGGCGGGCGATGGATTTCCCGGCAACATCGTTCACCGAAACGCTGCCTTCCACCAGGGTCACCGAAGTGGAAGCATCCGCAGGGTAGGCCGAGAGGTTGAATGAGGTGCCCAATACTTCAACCTGCAGGTCATCGGTCTGGATAAAGAATGGTTTGTCGGGCATCCGGGCAACTTCAAAAAAAGCTTCTCCCTCGACAGAGACAGTCCGGCGGGTTTCGGCAAATCGCTCCGGGTAACGCAGCGTAGTGCCCGAATTAAGCCAGATGCGCGTCCCGTCGCTGAGGGTCAGCTGGCTCATCTGCCCGAAAGGGACTGAAATTTCGGAATAGCGAATTTCCCGATCCGCCACCAGCAACGGTTTCAACAAATTACCGGCGAAAAAAGCCAACAGCACCAAGGCGGCATACTTCAAAAAACTGGTCATCTGCAAAATTTTCCGGCGGCGGATCCGACTCTCCACTTTTTGCCACGATCTGGTTTTGCTCTCAGCGGTTATTCCACTCAAATGCGGTAAAGCTTCGCGAATCTTCCGGGATTTTTCATATTGCTGACGATTTCCCTCATCGCTCATCATCTGTTTGAATTCCGGCTCCTCTGCTGCGCTCAGCTCTCCGTGTAATGCCCCGGCAATATGTTCCCAAAGGGAATCACGTTTTTCCATTCATCTTGTTCTTTAATCTAACAGACGGAAGAAACAGCAGAAAGGGTGACAGGAGAAACGGCTAAAATTTTCTAAAAAGAAGAAATAGCTGAAAAGTTTTGGGATCGAGTTCCTCTTTCAGAAACCGGTAGGCACGCCCCATCTGGGTTTTTACCGTATTGACCGATATGTGGAGTTGTTCGGCAATCTGAGCGTAGGTGAATGAATCGAATGCCGCCATCTCCAGGATGCACCGGCGCTGGGCGGGAAGTTTTTCGAGCGCCTGGTGCAGTTTGTCGTAAAAATCAAACTCCTCCAGCCGCTCTCCGTCCGGCAGTTCCGGAATCGTCTCCGGAGAAACCCACTTCACCTTTTTCTTTCGCAGGTCGTCAATTAACCCGTTTCGTACCATCAGAAACAGATAACTCTTCACCGATCGTTCGATCAGGATCGCTTTTCGCCTGGTCCACAGCTTGATGAAGCAGTCCGAAACAATTTCTTCTGCCGGATAATGATCGCCGGCAATCTTCCGGGCATACAGGTTCATCTGAGAAAAATACCGGTTGTGCAACATTTTCAGCGCCTGCGTGTCGCCTTGCCTGATCTGTTCCCAAATTTCCCAATCGTCGTACATATTCCTGTTTTTCCGGCAGAAGCATTGTTTTTTGATCAGACAAAATCAAAAAAGAGTTCTGCAGCAATTCGTTGTTTTCCGATTTTCACCGGCGACCACCGTCTACCGCGCCAGCCGGTACACTTCGCTTCCGGCCAGTAGAAAGGCTCCCAGGCCGTAATCTTCAAAGTTGGGTTCGATGTCGTATCCGACCGGTTGGCTCGATTTGGGCTCTTTCCCGGTTCCCTGCACATATCCCAAAAACCCGTTGCGGTGAAGCGCCTTTTGGGCGAGGGCCTCCCACCCTTTGAGCACTGCCGGCAGATATTTCCCTTTCTTCAGGTAGCCCTGATTGATTCCCCAGGCCATCCCGTAAACAAAAAAGGCTGTTCCCGACGTTTCGGGGCCGCCAAAATTGCCGGGATCGTGGAGACTGACATTCCAGAAACCATCGTCGCGCTGAACTTTCAACAAAGCTTCCGACATCTCTTTTAACATACGGATATATTCCTGCCGTTGCTTTTTATCGGGCGGATTCTGCTCCAGAACCCGGACCATGGCGGCCAGCACCCAGCCATTTCCGCGCGACCAGTAACAATCTTCGCCGTTGGGTTCGGTGTAGGGCGGATCGAAATCGGCATCGCGCCACCAGAGCCGGTCTTTCGGATTGTAAAGGCCCTGGCCGCCCATTTTGTTTTTCGAGTAGAGATACATTTCAAACAGGCGGTCCCAGTATTTATTCTCTTTTTCGATGGCGCCCAGCCGGGCAAACACCGGCATGGCCATCTGCAGCGCATCAATCCACCACCAGTCGTCAATTTTATCAGATGCCACCATCCGGTCAACTGCTGCTTTGATGGCAGCTTTCCGTTCGGGCTGCGGATCCATTTTATAAAGGTCGAGATAGGTCTGGCCGCAACACATATCGTCGGCATTGCGGTTTTCATTACGGTAGGCCAGTCCCCACTGGTGTGCTTCTCCCCAGTTGACGGCATAATCCAGGTACTCTTTCCCGGATTTTAACTGGTAAAGGGCCATCAACCCTTCGTAATAGGTCGCCCGGGTCCAGATGTTGGAAGGACGCGTTTTGTCGTTTACAATTTTAACTCCCGGATCGGGCCATTTCTGCATAAAATAGTGGTTGGCCAGCACCATTTTCTCCAGTACTTCGGCTTTCGAAGGTAGTTCGCGGGCGGCCAGAACTCCGGCGATCAGGAGGAGAGCCCCAAAAAGGAAAGTTCGTTTCATTTCAATTGAAGTTAGATCAGTTTTTTCCAAAGATAACGGATTTCTTCTCGGATTTGAAACCTTCCGGCCGACAAAGCGGCGGCCTTTCCTTGAAGAGAAGTCCGGCGCTTTACAAAAAATTAACAGAACTTTCCCTTGTCTGTAAAAGCCAGCGGGTTGGTCCCTTCTGGCGCAACAGGTTTTAAAACATCATTCTTTCCGGGCCGGGAGTGACAATTGTGGGGAGAACTTAACCCAAATTTTTGTTAATTTGAACCCAAAACCCGAAGAGGGTCCAAATCAGAACCAAAAGCCTTAATTTTGAAAGAGATGGAAAATATTGACTGGAAGAACCTGGGATTCGGCTACCGGAAGACCGATTACAACATACGCTGTTATTACCGGAATGGAGCGTGGGGCGAACTGGAAGAGAGCTCCTCGGAGTTTATCAACCTGCACATGGCAGCAACGACATTGCATTACGGCCAGGAGGCTTTTGAAGGGCTGAAGGCTTTTCGGGGCCGCGACGGGAAGATCCGCATTTTCCGCATGGACGAAAACGCCCGCCGGCTGCAGGATTCGTGCGACGGCACCCTGATGGCCCGCCTGCCGGTTGAAAAATTACAGGAAGCAGTCAAACGGGTGGTCAAACTCAACGAACGTTTTGTTCCCCCTTACGAATCGGGAGCTTCCCTCTACATTCGCCCGATTTTGTTCGGAACCGGCCCCCAGGTGGGAGTCAAACCCGCCGAGGAGTACCTCTTTATTGTCTTCGTTACGCCGGTTGGCCCCTATTTTAAAGGCGGATTTCAAACCACCCCTTTCGTGATCATGCGCGAATACGACCGTTCGGCGCCGCTCGGCATGGGCAAATACAAGGTGGGCGGAAACTATGCCGCCAGCCTGGTAGCCGGCGAACGGGCTCACCAGCTGGGCTATTCAAACATCTTCTATCTCGACGCCAAAGAAAAAAAATATATCGACGAGTGCGGGGCAGCCAACTTCTTCGGAATCCGGAACAATACCTACATTACGCCGAAATCGAGCTCCATCCTTCCCTCCATCACCAACAAAAGCTTAATGGTGCTAGCCGAAGAGATGGGGTTAAAAGTGGAGCAGCGGCCGGTGCCGGTCGAAGAGCTGTCAACGTTTGAAGAGGCCGGAGCCTGCGGAACCGCAGCCGTAATCAGCCCTATCGAACGGATCGACGACTACGATGAAAACAAAACGTACCTCTTTTCGCCCGACGGAAAACCGGGGGCGATCTGCGAAAAACTCTACAAAAAATTACGCGCCATTCAATACGGCGACGAACCCGACCCCCACGGGTGGATCACCGTCCTGGAATAGTCCTTTCAGACCGGAAACGCGGATGACCAACCATTCATCCGCGTTTTTTATTTCCTCTTTCTCCAGAAATTCTGTTACCATTTTTTGAAGTTTTGCCTGAATCCCTGGCAACGCTGTTCATTTTCCGTATAAAAATGTACTTTTGTTCCCCTTGGTTTACAGCGAAAGAAAAGTGTTATGATACGGAAAAAAGTAAAAGAGATCCTGCAAAATCCCCAACCCGGAAGTGAAGTTTTGGTAAAAGGGTGGGTCCGCACCAAAAGGGGAAGTAAGAATGTCAATTTTATCACCCTGAACGACGGGTCAACCATTCACAATTTACAGATTGTGGCCAACGTCGAAACTTTTGGGGAAGAATTTCTTAAAGACATCAACACCAGCACTTCGCTGGCCGTGACGGGCCAATTGGTCGAATCGCAGGGAAGCGGGCAGCAGGTAGAACTGATTGCCCAAACCATCCACCTCTACGGAAAATCTGATCCGGACAAATACCCGATACAGCCCAAAAAACACTCGCTCGAATTTTTGCGCGAAAATGCCCACCTGCGTTTCCGCACCAATACCTTCAGCGCGGTGTTCCGTATCCGGCACGCCATGGCTTTTGCCATTCACGACTATTTTAACCGCAAAGGATTTTGCTACCTCCACACGCCGATCATCACCGCGTCGGATGCCGAAGGCGCCGGGCAGATGTTCCGCGTAACCACGCTCGACGCGCAAAAACCTCCATTAACCGAAGCGGGACACGTGGATTTTTCGGCCGACTTTTTTAGCCGCCCCACCAACCTCACCGTTTCGGGACAGCTGGAGGGCGAACTGGGCGCCACGGCGCTGGGCGAAATTTACACCTTCGGTCCCACCTTCCGGGCCGAAAACTCCAATACCACCCGGCACCTGGCCGAATTCTGGATGATCGAGCCCGAAATGGCATTCTACGACCTGAAAGATAACATGGATCTGGCCGAAGATTTCCTGAAGTCGCTCATTCGTTACGCACTCGAAAATTGCTACGACGACCTGAAATTCCTCTCTTCGCGCCTGAAAGAGGAAGAGAAGGGAAAACCGCAGGACCAGCAGTCGATGGAACTGATCGAAAAGCTGAAATTTGTGGTGGAAAACGATTTTGTCAGGCTCTCTTACACCGAAGCCATCGACATCCTCAAAAACTCGAACCATTACAAGAAGAAAAAATTCCAGTTCCCGGTAGAATGGGGCGTCGATCTGCAAAGCGAACACGAACGCTACCTGGTTGAAAAACATTTCAAAAAACCGGTTATCCTGATCGGCTACCCGAAAGAGATCAAGGCCTTCTACATGAAGCTGAACGAAGACGGAAAAACCGTCGCCGCGATGGACGTCCTCTTCCCGCAGATCGGCGAAATTATCGGCGGCTCGCAACGCGAAGAGAACTACGACAAGCTGGTGGCGCGCATGAACGAAATGCACATCCCGGTTGACGAAATGTGGTGGTACCTGGATACCCGCCGTTTCGGAACGGTTCCGCACAGTGGGTTTGGGCTCGGCTTCGAACGTTTTATCCTGTTTGTAACCGGCATGGGAAACATCCGCGATGTAATCGCTTTCCCGCGCACACCCGGTAATGCAGAGTTTTGAGAAGCCCGCAAAAACCCCCGCTGTTTACTCTGTTTTGGAAAAAATGCTAAATTTGAGCATTGATCAAAAAAACAGGAATGAAACAGAAACTTTCCTTACAACAAAAGTTGCTGCAAAAGCTATCTCCACAGCAGATCCAGGTGATCAAGCTGCTGGAGATCCCCACTTTACAGCTTGAGCAGCGCGTAAAAAAAGAGTTGGAGGAAAACCCCTTGCTGGAAATGGAGAATGAAGAGAGCTACGGGGACGAAGAGAATGCAGCTCAGGAGTTACGCTCGGAGGAAGACAAGGACAACGACGAATTTTCAATTGAAGATTATCTGCCCGACGATGAGATTCCCTCTTATCGTCTGACCACCCACAACTATTCGCCCGACGACAAACATGTGGACATCCCCTTTTCGGTGGGCGACACTTTCCATGAATTTCTGCAGGAGCAGATCGGCATGGTGTATCTCGACGAGCGGCAGCGCCTCCTGGCCGAATACATCATCGGCAACATCGACGAAGATGGCTACCTGCGCCGCGACCTGCTCTCCATCAGCGACGACCTGGCTTTCAACCAAAACCTCGACGTAGCAGAAGAGGAGCTGGCGCTGGTACTCTCCGTCATCCAGGATTTTGACCCGCCCGGAGTGGCCGCCCGCGACCTGCAGGAGTGCCTCCTGCTGCAGCTCCGCCGGAAAAACAATCCAAACAAAGAGCTGGCAATCACCATTATCCGCGACTTTTTCGAAGAATTCACCAAAAAACATTTCGACAAGATCGTCCGCAAGCTGAATATCGAGGAGGAAGAACTCAAGGATGCCATTGACCTGATCCTGAAACTCAATCCCAAACCAGGCAGCTCCTACAGCAATCCGCTCAACAAATCCAACCAGCATATTGTCCCCGACTTTATTCTGGAGAACATCGACGGGGAGCTGCAGCTGAGCCTCAACCAGCGCAATATGCCCGAACTGCGCATCAACGAATCGTATCTCGATATGCTGCGGACACTCACCCGCCACAAAGGTGCAGCCAACCGAAACCATAAGGAGACCACCGCTTTTGTAAAGCAAAAACTTGATTCGGCCAAGTGGTTTATCGATGCCATCCGGCAACGACAGCAAACGTTGATGGTTACCATGTCGGAGATCATCGATTTCCAGAAAGAATATTTTCAGGATGGCGACGAAACCAAAATGAAGCCCATGATCCTGAAAGACATTGCCGAACGCACCGGACTGGACATCTCCACCATCTCGCGGGTTTCGAACAGCAAATACATCCAGACCCATTTCGGGATTTTCCCGGTCAAATATTTCTTCTCGGAAGCGATGCAGAAAGATACCGGCGAAGAGGTTTCGACCCGGGAGATCAAAATGATCCTGAAAGAGTGTATCGACAATGAAGACAAACGCCACCCGGTGACCGACGAAGAATTGACGCAGATCCTCAAGGAAAAGTCATACAACATCGCCCGCCGGACGGTCGCCAAATACCGCGAACAGCTGGACATCCCGGTAGCCCGACTGCGCAAAGAACTGTAAATCATGGGTAATAAAACGGCCACCGTCATCTCCTGGCTCTTATCGCCGCTGCTGGTCCCGACCTATGCTTTTGTCATGCTGCTCTATTCTGGCCCGCAATTTTTGATGCTCTCGTGGGAAATCAAACGTTTTATCCTCATCGCCGGCTTCTTTTCGACAGGGCTGCTGCCCCTGGCGACGATCGGATTTACGGCGCTCAACAAAAAATTGGGCCGATATGCCGGCACCCCGGCCGACACGCCGGTGCTTCTGCTGCTGACCTCGGTTTATTATTACATCGGATATTTTCTGCTGAACCGGCTGCAAATGTTCGCCATTTTCAAACTTTACCTGCTGGCTTCGGTTTTGGGGATTGTAGTGGTGCTGCTCATCTCGCTGCGTTGGAATATCAGCCGGCACATGGCGGCCATCGGCACCTTACCGGGCCTGCTGATCGCCTGGTCGTTCCGCTCGGGAACCAATCCGGCTATCCTGCTGGCGGTGCTCCTGCTCCTTTGCGGATTATTGGGGAGTGCCCGGCTTGCGCTCGGGAAGAATACCCTTCCCGAAGTGATCGCCGGTTTTACGCTGGGGTTCTCTTTTCTCTACCTCGTAGTCTTTTTTGCCTGACCTCCCGCGCTATTCAATAAACTTGTAACCAATTCCCTTGAGGGTTTTGATGTGGCTGTTGCCAATCTTTTCGCGTAGTTTCCGGATGTGTACGTCGATGGTACGGTCGCCCACCACCACGTTGTCTCCCCAAACCGAGTAGTAAATCTCTTCGCGGGTAAACACCTTTCCGGGTTTCGAAACGAGCAGTGAAAGCAACTCGAACTCTTTCCGCGGAAGCACCATCTCCTCTTTCCCCATTTTCACCAGGTAACGCTCTTTGTCGATAACCAGGCTTCCGATTGCAACGGTATTTTCATCGGCAGCTGCAGCCGCTTCGCCAACACCGGCAGAGAAACGTTTGAGCAACGCTTTAACCCGGCTGATCAGCACCTTGGGCCTGATCGGCTTGGTAATATAATCATCGGCTCCGGCTTCAAAACCGGCAATCTGGGAATAGTCTTCGCCACGGGCGGTGAGGAATGCCACCAGGGTATTATTGAGCGACGGAATCCGGCGGATCTCTTCACAAGCGGCAATTCCGTCCATCTCAGGCATCATCACATCGAGAATAATCAGATGAGGCTGTTTCTTCTCGGCAATTTTGATGGCTTCGATACCGTTTGAAGCGGTATAAACTTTAAAACCTTCCTTTTCCAGGTTGTAACTGATGAATTCAAGAATATCAATTTCATCGTCAACCAGCAGGATTTTGAATTTATTTTCACTTTTATTCTCGCTCATATTCTGGGAATGAATTATTTATCGGCAAAAGTAGAGGAAGCTTATTAACTCAGTGTTAAATCAACTTTAAGATTGCCTCCATGCAAATTTATGTTTATTATTTAGCTTTTTCAAGCGTAAAGGTAAAAGTTGTCCCTTCGTCGAGGGTACTTTGAACGTTGATGGTCTGGTCGTGCGCTTCAATAATATGTTTGACGATAGAGAGCCCCAGGCCGGTTCCGCCCTGCTCGCGCGACCGTGATTTGTCGACCCGGAAAAACCGTTCGAAGACACGCGACAGGTCTTTTTTGTCGATCCCGATGCCATTGTCGGAAACCTCTACCATAATATGGTCTTCCATGTCGTAAAACCCCACTTTGACATATCCCTTCTTGCGCCCGTATTTTACGCCGTTATTGACCAGGTTGCTGATCACTTCCATGATCCGCTTCTTGTCGGCCAGCACATAAACCGGCTTGTCGGGTTTGTGGGTAAATTCCAACACAATTTTCCGCTCGGAGGCAATCATCTGCTCCATCTCAAAAACCTCTTCCACCATGCGGACAATGTCGATCTTCTCCATTTTCAGCTTCAGCTCACCCGATTCGAGTTTGGTAATTGACTCGAGGTCTTCGACAATGGAGATCATGCGGTCGATACTTTTTTCGGTGCGCTGCAGGTAAAGTTTATTGATTTTGGGGTCGTCAATTCCCCCTTCCAGCAGGGTGAGGATATATCCTTGAATGTTAAAAATCGGGGTCTTCAGCTCGTGCGAAACATTCCCGACAAACTCCTTGCGGTAGCGCTCCAGGTCTTTCAGCCGTTCGATCTCCTGGATCTGGGTTTTGGCCCACTCTTCCACTTCCGATTTTACATCCGACAGCAGATTGGGGTTTTTGGGTGTTTTGGCACCCAGCTTTTTCCCGCTCACCGGCAGGTCGCGGATGGTTTTGTAAACCGGCTTGATCTTGTCAGAAATATACCGGTTCAGGATATAATAGATCAGAAAAAAAGAAGCTCCGAAGAAAAAAACGCTAAAAATCAGGATCGTAAATACACTGTGACCGATGTAGTAATTCAGGAATAAAAAGAATACGGCCATCAGCGTAAAAATGGCAGAGAGAAACAAGGCAAGCTGCCGTGAAGAATAGGTCTTCATAATGGATATGATTTTGCCTGCGAAGGTAAAAAAATAAACTTAATTCCTGATTAACAGTAAATTCATGGTTAGTTAATGTTTATTTAATACTTTCTAAACAAAGAAAATAGTTTGGGGAGCGTAATTTCGCCCACTATTCTAACAGAAGAAATAATGGAGAATTTTTACCTTATTTTAGTTCTTATTCTTTTTGCTTTAGCTATTTCCGACCTCATTGTTGGCGTTAGTAACGATGCGGTTAACTTCCTGAATTCTGCTGTAGGTTCGAAAGCTGCCCCCAAATGGATCATTTTTTCGATTGCCGGATTGGGGGTTTTAATTGGAGCAACCTTTTCAACCGGAATGATGGAAGTTGCCCGGAAAGGAATTTTTCATCCCGACATGTTTTTCTTCTCCGAGATCATGATCATCTTTCTGGCCGTCATGATCACCGACGTGGTTTTACTGGATGCCTTTAACACCCTTGGCCTGCCTACCTCCACCACTGTTTCGCTGGTTTTTGAACTGTTGGGATCGGCCGTGGCGGTTTCGCTGGTAAAGATCAAAAACATGG